>OJMG01002014.1_pt1 | contig 17840 bp, 9 predicted proteins | sample 1597141 | NCBI WGS metagenome assembly OJMG01 (sample SAMEA2452119, study PRJEB22498) | human gut metagenome | biome: human feces; feature: human gut; material: feces | place: Australia | collected 2012 | reverse complement strand
AAAAGAAAAATGTATGTACCATTGTGGAGTTCAAAATATTAAAATCAAATATTTTGATAACGAAATTGATAAGATTGAAAAGATTAACATTGGTGATTGGATTGATTTGCGTTCTGCTGAAACAGTTCAGTTAAAGAAAGGCGAATTTCATCTAGTACCTTTAGGTGTAGGGATGAAACTACCTGATGGATATGAAGCAAATATTGTACCTAGAAGCAGTACGTATAAGAATTTTAAAGTGTTACAAACAAATTCATTTGCAGTGATCGACAACAGTTATAGTGGAGATAATGACCAGTGGTTTTATCCTGTAATTGCCATGGAAGATACAACTATTAATAAAAATGACCGTATTTGCCAGTTCCGTATTAACAAGACTCAGCCTATGATTGAATTTGAAGAGGTTGAACATTTGGATAATGTAAATCGTGGTGGAATTGGTTCTACAGGAAAGGTGTAAATATATGAAAGAAGATAAAATGTTATATACAGTCAAAGAAGTCTCTTCTGCATTAGGTGTAAATGTACACGTTGTATATGAACTTATTAAAAAAGGACTTCTCCCTGCTATGAAGCTTGGAAGCTTGAAAGTAAGAAAACAAACATTAGAATACTTTTTAGAAAAATATGAAGGTATGGATTTAACTGACTTAGACAATATTTCTGAACTGAATAACATTGTATAATATAGATGGGAATGGTATGATAAATACCGTTCTCATTATTTTATGTGGACATATAACACAATACTTAAGTCCACATTACGTCCACATTTACTAAAAACATTACAGAACATTAAACAACATTATATAACACAAATAAATATAGACCATTTGGTGAAATTCTTAACCATAGGGTGTTTGAAAGCATCATATAACACAAAAAAGCAATATAAAACAATTATCGTTCGGAATGGGTAATAACCCAATGGTAGGTGCTACCGTAGCAGTTGCAGTATCTGTTGAGGAAGCTGCAAAGGCTGGTAAGTTCTAAGAAGAACCTAATAAATAAGCGGTTTCGAGGGCTTTTGGATATAATGCCAAGAGTCCTCTTTTTATGTCAAAAATAAAAGGTGGACTTATGACACACCATCAAGTCCACGTCACGTCCACATTCAAATAAAATGTGGACTTATAAAATATACTTGAAAATGTGGACTTATTATGTTATTATCATTTTACATAAGAAAATACAAACAAATGTTCCTTGAGAAAGGGTGTTAACATGAAAGATGTCCTCATTAAAGCAAGAACTTTAGCAAGTGGGAAAACAGTATATGAATATCGTTTTGAAATTGCATCAGTCAATGGCAAAAGAAAGTGGAAGTCTAAATCTGGTTTTAAAACAAAAACTGAAGCAAAACAAGCTGGCAAACTTGCACAACAAACATATGAGAATGTTGGACAAGCCATAGAACCTTCCAATATATCTTACTCAGATTTTCTTGATGAATGGATAGAACAAGACTGCAAACTCACATGTAAATTATCTACGTTACAAAGTTATGAAAAGAAAATCAGACTATATATCAAACCTAACCTTGGTTCATATAGGCTTAAAAATATTACCAAAAACACTCTCCAAGATTTTATTATAAAAATGTATAATGATGGATTTTCAAGGAATACAATATCATCTGTAAAAGGATTACTTACTAAGTCTTTTGATTTTGCAGTTGATAGACATTATATAACTGTCACACCTGCCACTAAAATAATCATACCGACTAAGATGACACCTAAGAAATCGACTCGTAAAAAATCTCATGTTTATATACCCCAAGATATAATAGAACAAATATTTGAGCGTTTCCCAGAAGGAACATCTGATTATATTCCTTTAATGATTGGATATCATACTGGATTACGATTAAGTGAGATGTTTGCTCTTGTATGGGAAGATATTGATTTAGAGAATAAAAAACTCACTGTCAATCGACAAGTACAGTGGAATCCTGGTAAAAAAAGATCAGAAGAAGAGAAGAAGAGAACAAATGGTACTTCTGAATCTAATGGTTATTGGTACTTTGATACACCTAAATACGACTCATACAGAACAATAGATATGGACGATATTCTTACAGAGACACTTCAAAAGGAATATAATAAGCAAATGAAAGCAAGAGCATATTACGAAGAATATTATAGTCAGTACTATTGTGAAAATGAAATGTTGTTTTCAAAGCCTAACGAAATTATTCCAATAAACAAAATATCAGAAGAAAAAACACCATATATTGTTGATTTTGTTTGCAGAAGAGAAAATGGCTCGTATGTAACTCCAAGAACAATGCAGCATGTGTCATATATAATTCATACACAATTGAATTTTCCGAAATATGATACTCATAGCCTTCGTCACACACATGGTACAATGCTACTTGAAAATGGTGCTGATTTTGTTTATATTCAACGTAGATTAGGACATAAAGATTTAAAAACTACAATAGAAATATATACAAACCACTTGACAGAAACAATAAAAGAACGCGGAAATATTACACTTAATTCTTTATACAAATCGTAAAAAATAGGGAACAGTTATATGCTGTTCCCTATTGTATTATGTAAATATATATGTTAGAATTAATAACGTCTTGTAACATCTCATCTTCATAATAGATGAGAGGCTAGTGAAGTATCTCACTAGCCATTTTTTTAAATAACTTGTGCTATAATAAAAATCAATCCAGTCGCTAAAGCACCTGCTACTGTACTAATCATGGCAGTAATAGCAGTACGCTTATAAGTATTTAAATTATCTGCTGGCGCACGTTCGATATCATCTACACGATTATCCATACGATCAACTTTTATATCTAAGGCACTTACAGTTTCGTTAGTATGTTTTACTTCCTCTACAAGCTGAATCATCGTTTTGGACATCGTATGAATTTCACCAACAATGGGTTCTAATTTTTCAAGTCTATGTGTATTGGATTTAGAACGTTCCTCTACCTTTGTTAATCTTTCAACGGTTTCTTTCTCATCCATGACATTCTCCTTTCAAAAAAGTAATAAAAACAGTAGTATATAACTACTGAAAATGATAGTTTATTTTAAGTTTTCTAATTTTTGATTTAACTCTGCAATATTGTCTCTAATATCATCGAGTTCTTTTTGCTGATTATGTACTACTTGTACGATCAATGTTATTAATTCTTCATATCTGAAAGAGTATCTATAGATGATATTCCCGTCTTCGTCTTTTTTAGTAACTTTTGAATCTTCGATCGGAACACCATCTTCATCAAATTTTGTATAATCGTATAAAATGTCTTTACAAATCATACCATAATCATTTTCTGATAATCCTAATTCGTGCATTGAATTTTCAAAATCCTGTGCTATTAAACCAATATGAATTCTATCCCCATCATTAAAGTAGTAAGTTTTTGGTTTTATTTTAAAAAATAATTTAATAAGATTATCGTCAATATCATGAATATCATGTTTAAGGTTTCTATCAGATGTAGAAATAGAAGTGTTTTTAGCATATATTTGTTTCCATCTTGCATAACCACCACCTAATGAAACTTTATTATCATAAGCCTCCATTACTCTGAATGCAGTATCATAGAAACCATATTGACAATTCAAGACGGATAATATAGCACTTGAAATATTATTATTTCCAGTAGATGTATTTCCTCCTATATGTAAATTAGCTGATGTATTTACACTAATCAACCTATAAGATGTCAGCGATCCATTATTAGAGACTGCTTCATATAAAGGAAGCCCATATGATAATAATATATTACTGGGAGTAATAGCTAATTTATTGTCTATAGTTCCATTGGTATCAGTAATAGCTTGAAAATAGCATCCATTTCCATTTTTCCAACGTATATAAGTTGCTGCTGTTGATAGCATGATTAAATTGATTGCATTATTCCAAAAACTAGAAAAATTATTTACACCAACTTTTACATTTCCGTCACAGATTAATGTTTGTACGTAACTTGTCCACGATGCAGGTTTCATTTGAATAGGACTTCCTTGTGAGAAACAAATAGTGCCAGTCATTACTCCACCAACTAATTTTAGATAATCTGTATCTCCCCACCATGCAGTCCATGCTGAATTACAATAAGCTCTTTGTAAATATACATTTTGATTGCCACTAAGTCCTAACCCATTATATACAATAATTTCTTGTAGTGGCATACCATTAACCATTGTACTTCTAAAATAAAACCAAATTTCACTACTACCATATTGTGATGGATTTGTACCCGTATTATCAGTACTTCTAATCCAAGCTACACAATTTCTATCATTAGGAACAAACCATGTAGTATTATCTCCTTTACTATCACATTCAGCATATGGTTTATAAGTATCTAAATTAATGGTACGATTATTGTTATTAAACTGACCTAAATTAATATAGCCACCACTATTTTCATTGGCTACCCATTTAGCGATACCATCTGATTGCCAACCTAATACTTGTCCAGATGAACCACCAGACGGGATATGTTTATTTCCTGATGTGGTCGGATGAATATATATTGTATCTGTAAATTTAGCATCAGCAGGAACATCACCGTTAATTGTATGTCCATTTACTGTAGAAGCATCCCCCCCATTAGCAGGCAAAGAGGATGGAAAATCACTGATTTCTGAAACAGTGTGATTGTGATTTGAAGGAGTATATGTTTCTGGTTTGTCAGTAATTCCACTCCAAGGTACACTAGCGGCAGTACCAGCCGCATAAATTTCATAACCTTCTTCTGTAGAAAGTTTTGTTTCGTCTACTACATAATACATTTTCTCAGTAGAAGTAACCTTTACAGTATCGCCCTTCTGGACAGTAGCAGAAGTAAGTTTAAATCTTGCCGTATCATCAGTTACAACAATCAGTCTTTCCAATGCTCCCTGTGGAAGTCTGTCTATACTAATTGTACCACTTGTAATTTTACTTGCGTCAAGTGATGTAATATCTTCGTTTCCATGTGTATGACTGCTATTTGCTTTACCATTTAATTTTATATCAATCTCAGATTCAGTGTAATATCTATCGTCATGAGTATGAGACGAATCAGCTTTTCCTTTTAATAAATTAGATATATATGTTTTGCCTTTACTCCAAAAATAACTAAGACCATCAAAGTCTAATTTTGCCATTTGCGTTCCTCCTTATTTATAAGAATAACGAGTCAATTTGCTCGTGAGTTATTACATCATCTATTTCCTGTTCAATCTTATCATTAACAATTTTTACAGAATTTGGAGTAGCAGCGGTATCAATAGATGTACTTGAAACACTATCTGTTAATTTTGTATGTCCTTCTTGACTGATAGTTGCTTTTGTTGAAATATGACTTATCAAAGTGCTGATTGCCTTTTTGATTTTACCAAATGCAATAGATAATTTTTCGCCACTCGATATATTTTCAAATGTAGTAGCTTCTGTATAAGTTGGAGTTTGGTCATTTGTTGATACATTTTGGACATTTTCTAAACCAACTTGTGCTTTTGTTACTTTATGTGGATTTGCATAATCAATTAAATGCTTAATCATTTTATTTATTACATTTGACTCAATAGCAGATTCTATAGTTTTGCCATCAACAACAGATTTCTTTACAATAATATTAAATTTTCTTGATGTAACGATGGTATTAGATTCAATAATTTGAAATTCTGATTCACAAATACCTGGCACACATGTTGCTTGATCAGAAAGTATAATCGCAATTGTTCCATCTGTATTTCTGAATAAATGCGAAGTATCATCTTCGTCTATATATACAAAAGTTCCATCAGGTTTAGAAATCTTTAAATGAATTACAGAATTAGTTGGAACAGTATATGGTTTCCCTTTATCAGAGAGAGTAATCAATATCTTTCTTGATTCGTCGTCATCTTGTGAACAATGAACATTTTGTACCCTGTCTATGGTCAGATCTAAAGTAATCTTTTGATTAAAAATCATTCCGAAGTCACCTCCTAAATACCGACTTTCCGAATAGGAGAGTAAGTAATCTTAATTTTACAATCTAAATTTGGTGTAAAAATATTGCATCTATCATTATATGAATTAATAATTCTTGGGAAAAAGTAATTAAAATCATTTGCAAGATCATGTGATGATTCAGAAGATGATATTAATTGATTCTTACCATTGATGGATATTATCTCATTAGATACACAATTATCTATTTTCATAACTTTATTATCACGAGAGTTTTCTAATTTGAAATTACCTTTTGACAAAATTGTTATTTCTAAATTTGGTAATAATTGATTGTTAAAATCTGTAATCTCATCTGAATTATCCCAAAACTGAAATGAAGTACCTGCCGAGCAATTATACTCAACAGATACTTCGTCCATAAAAGCAAATGAAGAATCGGTATATAATGTTAGTTCTAAGCCGATTATTTGACCATTTAGCTCAATTTGTTTACTACTAAATGTTCCGTTCCAATGAACGTGTTCAAAGCCATCCTGATTAATTTTAAAGCGTTTATACCCATCTTTACGACATAACCAACGTTGAATAGCCGAAATTTCTTCAATTGAAAGATTCATTTCATCTTGACTAGATGCAAGACATGGATTACGAAAAACTTCAAATGAGGTGCTATAAGCAGATTCATATACTGCTGATGTGATATTGAACCTACTGCTTCCTACGGGACGTACCTGATTAAATGTAAGTTCAGCCCCCGAAGAAACAGTTTGAACACCACTAGAACCATTTATTACACCAACCATTAGTTTGTAATCGGATAAGGACTCTCCATCATATTCAAAATCTGTAAACATAATTTTATTCCTCTAAGAGATTGATTATAGGCAGAATATCTTTTGGTGCAATATTCATATCTTCAAAAGCTTTTTTAGGTATCTTTTTTAACTCTACATCGACAGAAGAGAGCATCAGATTATTTATATCATCATTAAATTTTTTGATATCCACAATCTTTACAGTACCATCATCCGCATAATCAATTTCCCCTTCTTTGTTTTTCTGTGCATATTTAGCAATGATCTCGTTTCTTTTTGTATCAATCGTTTCTCTTGGAACAGATAAATTATTAAGATTACCTGCAATAAGGCAAGCTGTATTAAGATCAAATTCCTTTTCTGAGATTTTTGCAAGAGATTCACATATTGCTAAAATATTAAATGCTGTTAATTTCATTTTTTAATTCCTCCATTTTATTCCATAATTTTTGTACAGCTAGTGTTATTAGTCCAATAAATTCTTCATAACGTAATGAATAAATATATTGTATATTTCCATTTTCATCTAAATCATCTGATTCAATTTCTTCCCCGTTGTCGTTTAACTCATATTTCTTTTTTATATCTTTGCAGAATCCAGCAAATTCTAAATCAGATATTCCACATTTAGCCATAGCTTCCTCGACATCTTGAGAAATAAAACCAATATGAGTTCTTCCACTTGTTCCGTCTTTGAATAAATAAGATACAGGTTGTAATAACAGAAAGAATTGAAGATATTTTTCGTCTAGTGGTGTGATATCTTTTTTTAAATTTTTATCAGAAGTGGAAATAGCAGAATTTGAAGAATAGATTTGTCCAAATTTATTACTAGCTGTGCCCAATTTAAGTGAATTTGCACATGTAGATAATGGTCTGAATGCTTTTTCATCCTTACTTAAGATAGTACCGATTGTGCCTGTATTTAAAGAGATTATTCCATCGTTATTAGAAATAGTGTTATTAGAGACATCAAAATTACTAATAGTACAATTTTTTCCAAGATCAACATATTCAGTATGAAAAATAATACTTCTATCTTGAGATATATCTTCAAATGATATATAATTTAAATTATCGGAGTAATCATTCTTAGACAATCTTCCGACATTATATTTTGTATCACTTGTATTATCTGACGTATACGATAAAATTTTATTGACATTGGCACTGTTAAAGTCTGTATCATATATATAATAAGATCCTTTTGCTTTTATTGACATAGCTGTTATATTGCCGACTATGGAAGCATTTGAAGCTTTTAATTTACCATTAATATCCACACTAAAAACATTATTCCCAATATTTATGCTCCCGCCAGAAATAGTAGAACCGCTTATGCTCCCGCCAGAAATAGTTCCAGTACAAGTAATAGTATTAGAAAAAGTACCACCATTTGCATTTATAGTACCAGAAACGATCAATCCATTGGAAGAATTATATGTAACTCCACCGTTAGCAAGATTAAGGATGCCTTTTGATGTGATATTACCACTTGAGTCTACAACAAAATTATCGTTATTAGACCCTCCTATTGCAATACTTCCACCATTGATATTGCCAGTTAAATTCAAATCACCTTTTTCATTGATATAGAATATATCACTATTGCCTTTGAATATTTTCAATAGACCTGAATTATCATTAGGATTTACTGTGAATGTATTTATACCATTAGTAATCTTCAACCCATTAGCATCGAATGTTAAGCTGTCATTATTATTGTAAATTCCCAATGTTTCACCTAAAATAAATTTACCTACAATAGTTTCAGCCAATACACCTATAGTAGTTTTTACTTCTTGTGTTTGTTGGTCTTTATATATGTATTTTCCTATGGCAGCCTTTACTGATTGCCAATTGTTATCAGTACAATATAATCCGCTACCAATAAGATGCAATTGACAGTCATCAAAATTGCTTGCAATATCATCATATTGTTTACACCAAATACCATTCTTGTCGATAACAATATCTTGTGAATATGGATTGTTAATAATTTGAGTAGTAGCATAAAATCCATCTTTTACCCAATCATCAACAATAGATGTACTGTCAGAAGTTTTTTTTACTTGTTGTGTAGTATTACTATAAGAACCTGTGATTGAAGATACACTATCTATTACACTTTTAACATCTGTTGTTCCATTATAGATTTTTTCAACCGTAGAAAATTCAACAGATATATCTCCAAGATTCTCAAAATCAAGTTCATAAGATAATAATCTTAGACGATAAATTTCTTCATCTATTTCACATCTGATCCAGTTTCCACATTCAAAATTATCTGCCAATGGTGCAAACTCTTTCATGTTTAAAAGATTATTAATTGTAGATGTGAGAGAGTATTGAGGATTAGAAGCCTTATACAATTCTTTTGTTGCAGTATCATATAATTCATTAGCTCTTTCTAACAACTGAGCATTGTTTAATCCATCCGATATATAATTATCATTTTGATATTTTTCTTCTCTACGATATGAACAAAATATTTTCCATAAATCTTTACCAAGATAAGAATTTAAATTTAGAACATTTTTGGTACTAGAGATAAGTTTTGTCATATAATCAAATATCTCTTGTACATATGAAGCCTGAACATTTCTGGTTGCAAGTTCTGCATCTACATATGATTTTCTTTTAGAATATAAAGAGTACATTTGATTATAAACTGTCGTTTCAAATGTGGCTTTAGAATTAAGAATTATATTCAAACAAGAGTTAAATTCTTGTCCTAATGATGTAAGTGAACTAACTCCGTATAAATGAAGTTTATCTTTAAAAACAGATTCACTCATTTCCATATTGGTAATATCTACAGCATCATTGACATCAGATTTATTCATAGCTCTTTGTATCTGTTGCTGAAGATAAGTTAGTTCATCATCATTAAATTTGATGGTCAGTTCTATTGTATGACGTGTGTCTGTTTCATCTTCTAAAGAAGTCAATACGATTTTACCTTTCCAAGTACCAACAGTGCCCTTGGTATATGTAGAATAATCTATATCGACATCATATAGTGCTGTGTTTATCAAAACTTTCGCCATTCCAATAACTGCATTATCTGCATTAGTTTTCAGTAACGTAGAAGGAGATGATACTGCAATAGGAGACATATTTGCACTTGTTAATTTATTTATTGCGTCATCTATACTTTGCCCATCTATATCTACTGTTGGCATCATTGATGTATTGATAAATAAATCTGCATCAATAACATCATAATAGTTTTTCATTAAATTTTTATAACCAATGATAGGAGATGAGATAGAGGACAACTCTGTATCTGAAAAATATTTTTTTACATAAGAGATTACCGAATTATAATTGGAGAGTATTGTTGAATCAATAGAAAATGTTTTTCTAGTTTGATAATTTTCAAATTCTGAATTGTAGGCTTTTAACTTAGTTACAAGTTCTGCTGGCATATCATTATAAGTATCATCTGTAAAACGATAAATATAATTACTTCCATTTGAATTAATATTTTTTACTGCTTCTGTGATATTATCATCTCCACCTTTAATACAGAAGCAGTTTTTGATAGAAGATGTGTCACATTCAAGTTTTATGTCTTGTGCTAAATTATGAGATGATATAAATATAGTAGTATCTTCTCCATCTTGACCGTTAAATTTTGTACTACCACATTCAGGACATTTGTTGTTAAAATCACCACGATAACCACAATCCTCACAAGTATTATATAAATCATATACGGAGATTTCTCTTGTCATGGAATTAAATTTAAATATAACACCATATTCTTCAGAAATTTCTCCTGTCAATTCATCGTATATGCTTTTATCATCTATAGTAAACGTTTTTATGTCAGATAGTTTTTTCAATGAATCTTGCACATATTTTATAGAATAATTTGGTACTTTATCTAATAATCTATGTAATAACGAACCTCGTTTTAAAACCTTTAATTTTTGATCATTGGTATAATTGAGATATTTTCCATTATATTTTGGATCATTCCAATTATACAAATTTACATCCAATTCACGATAGAAGATAGTGGGGAAATTTTCATCATAATCATCAGATATGATATCGTCCTCTGTATTTACCTCGATGTTGTACAAATTTGTGTTAGATAATTCTGCTTCGCATAATGATGTACCAGTAACATCTTTTATAATAGAATTTTCTTCTGTTTTAGATACACATATTTCAAATCGTTCTTTCAGTTCTGGAATATACAATACTTTAAAATTAGTTACAATATCCCATGATAAGTTTTTATTTCCATCTATAAATTTATCAATAGTAAAAGAAGTTTCATTGGCAGCATTGTAATTTTCCTTGTATGTTAGTTCTTTCGCACCTCTTATTGTATTCAATGTTTCAAATGCTTTGGTTTGTAATATCAATGTGACAGTATCCATTGTACCATCTTTGTTTAATAAAATTCGAGACATATTTCACCACCAATCTTATATATTATTTGTTTCTAAATGTCACGTTTTATGTCTGATAACAAATGTAAATATTCACTTTTATATCCTTCTAATTCTTTGGATAATTCAGAATATTTTTTATAGCACTCATCTAGTTCTCTCATTTTTTCCTTATATTTTTCAACATTGTATAATTTTAGTTGTTCTTTTAAACAGTGATTTTCATCTTGCAGCTTTTCAATGATATCTTTTTGTATAGATATTTTTTTATCTTTAGTAGATAAATAAAATTTCATTCTGCTCATTTTACGCCCTCCTTTATTTAAAAACCCTATATAAGCTATGACACTTATATAGGGTATAACTGTGATAGATAAAACTATTTATATAACATTGCTTTTCCAATACCTTTTCCAAGTTGAGTAGAAGATATAGCTTCAGTTATACATTTAGTTGTTTTACCGCCTTTGCAAATTTCTTCTCTTAATTGTTTGCCAAACGTTTCAACATCGTTCACGCCTTGCATAACAATATCACCAACTTCAACAATAGTAGTGGTAGTTCTATCAGCTTGCGGAATATTCAAGGAATTAAGTTTTAAATTCTTAGACCAATCAACAGGAGTTAACTGTGACAATTTCCAAAGATTTTGAGCTTGTTCATTAGTGAACACTTTATCACCTTGACCAACCTCTCTTAACACACCTTGTTCCTTACTAAAATGTAATTCATTTCCCGCTTCGCCAAGTAAAGCAATCATATCTTTAGGAATATTGCGTGAACCAACTTTAAATCCAGGGATGCCAAGGTCTTTCAATTTCTTATAGAGATTACCTGTTTTGTTTTTGTTGTCAAATTTTACACCAACAATTTCAGCCAACTCTTTCATTTCTGTCTCAGAAAGAACTCTTTGACCATACTTATCATATAACGCCTTATTCAAATCCGATAGTTTATCTCTCAAAGAATCTGTAGTATTCAAATGTGATTTTAAATAATTCAAAGCATTGTTTTGCTTTTTCATATTTTTATAAATATCATTTTGAACATTGTAAGATTTGTTTAATTCATTATATTTACTGTTAGCTATGTTATATTTAGACTTTAATTCTTTGGCTTTTGTACTATTTTTACTATGAGTTTTAATATAGTCCTCGTACTGTTTTTTAAGTGAATCTCTATTCGTTTTTGCTTCATCACGACTTATTTTAGCATTGTTTTTAAGCCCTTTGAAATAACTCAATTCAGAGTTTGAATCGGAAATAGCTTTTGATAATGTTTTTGCTCCTTTAGAACGGATACTATCTTTAACACTTTGAGCACCAGTGGTAGTAGATGTAGAATCGGCAAGTTTATTTGCATTCTCTATCATCTTAGACTGGAACTCTTTAATGGTGACAATAAGATTATTTGTAGCAGTCACTACATTTGTTCCGTTTAAAATCTGAGAAAATTCATTAGTTGATGTATAACCAACACCTTTCATCTGCTCCTTGATAGTTCTAACAGCAGTGTTAGATGTACTAGATATACCATTTAATAACTTATCGAAATGTTCAGATAATGAATCAATAACATCTTGGATTACATCATCGAAATTATCCTGTAAATCTGATAACATATCCTTTGAATCAGAAATGAATTTTTCGTATTGTGACTCTCGTAAATCCTTCTCTGAATCTTTTAATGATACAGTTAAAGACTGGATTTTCGCACGAGATTCTTCTGACATATCACCAGAATAAGCAAGTAATTGTTTACGAAGGTCTGCAATCTGCTTTGTCTTTTCAGCTACAGTATTCTGCCAGTCATATGCATTTTTCTCAGCATCCATGAGTTTTTCATATTCAGATATCAAATCAGCGATATGATTCTTCATGGCTTCATAACCCTGAGTATACAAATCTATAATTGCATATTTCTCCTCCTGTGCGGCAGATATAGCATCTTGATAAGACTTAACAAGTTCCTCTTTACGCTCAATAAGTGTTTTATTGTAAGGATCTTTTGCAAGCTCCTTTTCAATCTTATATACTTCTTTCTCATAATCTTTTGCCTGATTAAGATAAGCGGTGTAATTAGAAGCATGGAGATAAGCAACCGCCTTGCCTCTGTCAGTAAAATCACCTATGTCATCTCTTGTTAAATCTTCACGAGATAATTCATTAATCATGAAATCAACCTCTGAAGTTACTGTCTTAATACGTTCTTCTAAATAGTCAAAATTATCCCATTTGATTTGACGTAACTGGTTATTATACTCAACAAGAGATTTTGTGGATTCATCAATGGCATTTGTAACGTCATCTATCTGTTTTGACATTTCATACCATTCTTCAGAACCGCTCTTAACCGAACCATTCTTTAATGAATCTGCTAATGATTTTACTAATTTTTTACGTTCTTCTACTAAGGAAGCATTGTTCTTTTTCTCCTCAGAAATAAGTCTTGAATAATACTTTGTACTGATTTGATATCCTTTTGCTTCATTAATATCTATGGCACTATTCAGTTCGTTCGCTCTTTGTTCGTAACCTTGTCTTCTGTTAGAATAATATGTATCTATATTATCTAACTTTTCTTGAGCAAGGTCTGCTTTTTTGCTGATGTTTTCTTGCTTCTGTAAATCGTATGTTGCTTTATCAGTTTCATACGCAGCAAGATAAGCATTGTATTTCAAACACTTATTATAAAGACCACTATCTATAGATAATGCTTTACTAAGAGTCGATGAAGAGATTTCTTTTCCGGAGTTAACACAAGATTTTATATTTTTAAGAATACTCTTATTAGCTTTAGTGGTTTTCGTTCTGTTGATAGATTTCTTGGCTGAGTTTAACTCAGTTTTATCATTTCGATATGCTTTTTGGTAAGCAGATAATTCCTTATCAAGATAAGAACTTTCTTTTGATAACATATTGTTCTTACTTTGATATTTTACATAATTCTCTTTCTTTGCTTCTAATAAATCAATAGAAGATGAGTATTTTTCAACTTTATTTTCTGCATATTCGGAGTTTAACTTTGCTAATGCTTCGTATTCATCCTGAATAGATCTCGTAAGATCGTCTGTTGCATCTTTTGCTTTCTTAGCCTTTTCATACCATGTCTGATAAGATTCAATCTGTTCTTTTAAAACATCGTCTTTGACATCTTTGATACTAATAGCACCATTACGAACTTTTTTCTTCCATTCTTCACTAAGACCTACACTATTGGCTTTTTGCATATATCTGTCATATGCTTTATTCTGTGTTTTTAATTCAGAGAAGAGTGTAGAAATTTCTTTTTTATAATTATACATACGACTACTAAAGGAACGTTTTGCATCTTCGGCACGTTTTTGGAACTTACTAATTTTAGATTCTAAACGGTCAATACGTGTTTCAATAAAATCAAAAGTCTGAGATGTCTGTTCTTTGGCTTTTTCTTGCTCTTTGGCTTTCTTTTCTTCATCTTTTTTTCCTTCAATTTTAGGAGAATAATCTGTTTTAAAATCAGTAGAAATATTAGATAAATCAATTTTTAAAGCATCAGTCATTGATTTATACTGATCGTAATAAGTCATGAAAGCTTTAGCTTTTTCGTAAGCCTCTTTGGATATACCATTACGAGTATTATTACTTAAATTAAGAGGATCATTTCCATTATTGTTTTTAAAAGATGCTGAATTCCACTTATTTACAATGGCTTTTGCTTTTCCATAATCAGATAACGCACTAGAACCATCACCTAAGTTAATTTGACTTCCTTTTATCGCATTGATAAAATTATTATATGCTGTGGCTTTACCAGCTAAAAGATTAGTCCAATTATTATAATCGCTTCGATAAGTAGAACCTAATGCATTTATCAATGAAGTATTTTTAGAATTTACATCATTAATATAATCAGAATCGGCTTTAATTTTACCATTTACAAGTTGGATATGACCATTAAGCCATTCTGTTTCTGCTGCTGTTATTAACTCATTCTCTTCATTTATACAAGTCTTTGCAGCCGTTACAACTTCTTCAGCATTGGTTACTCCGATTTCTTTTAAATTGGCAATATAGGTCTGAAGTGTACTTTCATCGGCATTAATCAGATTTGAAAGAGTTTCACTTGATACTAAATATTCATGAACAATATCATTAAAAGCCTGTTGGATTTTTTCTTGACCACTTGTAGGATCACCAATAATTTTAGAAAATAAATCAAATCCTTCTAATTTCTGTAATTCTTCTGGAATAGCAGAAATCGTTTCTGCAAGAACAAAACCATTTTCTTTAAATTCTTTATAAGAATCTTCAAGACCAGACAATATTTTTGATGCATCTGCAAGTTTGCCAATATAATCAGCATTTGTTGTATCGTCAACTTTTTGTGCAACATCGTCTTGTACAAAGCCCCATTCAACTAATTTGTCAATCAATGTATCAACAGATATGCCGTATTCATCAGCTTTATCCTTTAATTTTTCAAAGCCTTCTTCTCCCTCTTGTATCATTCCATCTTTAGAATTAAATGCCATTACATCTTCGACAGTATATCCTAAAAGTCTAAGACTTTCTGCATATGATTTTAAGTTGGAATCCTTATTAAATGCATCTGTAAATTTATATAAATTCATAGATGCATCATCCAACTGTTCATTTAATTGATCGAATAATGGTTTGAATTCATTATTCTTTTTTAAAACAGTGTCTACGGATTTGCCAATATTCTCATAATTAGCTCTTGCTTTTTCAACACCTTCACCATCAGCCAATGCTTTATTTAATTCATCTATGGACTTAGCATATTGCTTATAGATATCATATGGACCACCTGAATCATCACCCATATTACGCATATCATTAGCTAAATCTCTCAAGTAATTAGCTTCGTTTTCTTCCACTATATCACTTGCTTTAGAATAACTTTTTGACATGCTATCCTGTAAGGATTCAATTTGTGCGACAGTTGCTTCATCAGCACCTTTTTTTGCTTCATCCAATTTGTCCATTACTTCGCTAATGGTAGATTCAACACTTTTAGCATCGCCTTTAATTTTGATGGTAAATGCAGCACCTGCCATACCACCCGAACCACCAACGAGTTCAAGACCTTTATCTTTGAAGTCTTTTACAATATCTGTAACAATATCATAACCTTCGCTGCCCGAACTGATATTACCTAAATTATAGGTTTTCTTCTCAGTCATCCGTTTTGTGGATTCTTTAGCACCTTTTCGATTTTCTTCATCTTTGAAATAATCTTTTAACTGTGATTCGCTTAAATCATTCAGCAAGTCAATCTGTTTCTCAAGATTTCCATTGACAAGATTAATACTTTCAGCTTCTTTTCCATATTTTTCAACAAGACTATCCTGAATACCAAGCAATTCCTGTTTGATATTTTTGGCTTCTTCCTGTGTGGTGGAATTATCGGCAAGTTGTTCACGAAGTTCTTTTACCTTTGCAATCTGCTCATTAATAGATTTTGTGTTTTCATCTATCTCTGAACCTGCTTCAGATGCAGATTTAACAGCTTCATCCATCTGACGCTGATAATTCTTATAAAGAGCAAAAGCGGCAGTACCAGCAGCAGCAACAGCAGCGAATATTCCAACACCAAGTTTGAAACCTGCCATTTGTGCATTTGTGATACCTAATCTATAACCTAATTTTTCAACAGATAAAGATAACATTTCTGTAAATGTTAATTCTTTAGCCATTCCACTGTTAAGTTTCAGTGTATTAATAATTTCTTCTTCTTTTTCTGTATTGTTGAGCTGTCTTGCTAGTGCTTCTCGTAATTCGGCTTCTGTACATGAATTATTAAGAAGAAGTTCCTTTTTTTCTTCATCATAAAGACCAACACTCTTTAAAATTGCTTTTCTTTTTTCTTCATTATCAATGCTTTGTGCGAGGGTAGACGCTACTAAAGAAGCTTTTATTTTATCTTTAGAAGCAATTAAACCTGCTTCGACTAAAACCTGTTCTTTTTGAGCGGAAGATAGGGCGGTAGTAGATAAAGTAAACTGTGCTTGCTGTAAGTTCAATCCTTTTAACTGATCTGAATACTTTTTAAGATAAGTATCATTCAGCATACCAGATTCATCTGTCATCCACCATCTATAACTAAGGTCGGATAATCCACTTCTAGCTGTCGAAATCTTTTTTAAACTATCTATATAGTTACCTAAATTCAGACAAATTCTAAATAAATGGTTGAGGTCATCTATTTAATATGTTACTATAATTAAAAAAGATAGGAGAGTAGAAATATGGGTTATTATCTAACGTTTTCTTTAAATGTAAAACAAGAAAAAATTCCTGAAAATGTAGTAATTGCTAAAAAATTATTAATGGAAGTAGTGGGGTACTCGGAAAAAGATGTTGAAAAATTAGTCTTTATACGACCAGATGAAACCATCTTAGTCAATCTCACAATAGAAGAGGCAATTAAGATTGCTCAGCCATTTAAAGACCATGATTTAAGACCATGCCTTTATAATCATGCCACAAATGCTATGGAGGCATGGAATGACTACCATTTCTTCGTAAAGCAACCAATCAAAGACCATTACGAATGTCTGGCAAGACCTGAATGTAGAATCAATCCTGATCAAAAATACATCACACAAGAACCATATGTTCCTACACCAAAAGTACAACCTTCAAAACCAAGTGTAGAATGTCCGTACTGTCATAGCACGAATACTAAG
>OJMG01002011.1_pt1 | contig 17854 bp, 15 predicted proteins | sample 1597141 | NCBI WGS metagenome assembly OJMG01 (sample SAMEA2452119, study PRJEB22498) | human gut metagenome | biome: human feces; feature: human gut; material: feces | place: Australia | collected 2012 | reverse complement strand
TTATGTCCGATATCACCGATTGCCAATACATAACCGATTACACCATCACCATTTTTATCGATTGTAGCAATATTTTCTTCAATGTACTCTTTGATCATTGTTCCTTGAAGTTCAGCACCCTGATTAGCATCAAATCCTACATAATATGTATCTTTATTAAAGTTCAAAGCGTTCTTGTCTAACTCACCTGTAGAGCTGTTAGATGGCTGACGGTTGAACCATACTAAAGGTTTATCTTTGTTCGCAACGTCTGATGTGGATTTGTCTCCGCCTTTGTCAGATCCTCCATTGTCTCCTCCACTTGATCCACATGCTGCTGTAGATACAACGAGTAATCCTGCCATTGCTAATAATGCTAATTTTCTTTTCATAACTTTTGTTCTCCCTTCTGTTATCGACGTTTCGCTCCGTCGTTTGTTGATATTGCTAGTATAATATATGTTTTAAAGAAAAAATATAGGATATTTTTCTTTTTTCATTGAAATTTTAAAGCTTTCACAAAAATTTTATATTAATACTTTTAATAAATTACAAAAAACGACATCATTTTGCATATACACTTTCACCAAACATTTTTATCAGCACAAAAAAAGGAACCCTCCCAGTTCAATCACCTGGTGGATTCCTCTTCTTTTCGCACTCTTATTCTTTCACAAGCACCTTCACAATTTCAGCCATATACATCGTATGATAATCTTTTTCCGGATACCATCTTGCATCATTCTCTTTGACATCAAAACATTCCGGACGCATCTCTTGATGATACTGTTTTTTGCAGACCATAATCATATCCGCCTCTTCAAACGCCACTGTTCCATCTGTAAAATACGGTGTCAATCCTGCATTTTTCACCTTATCCTCGTCTCTTCCGGATATTTTTCCACAGTAAGCAAGCGCCGGACGATAGTTTTCCCCAAAAAACGCAATCGTAAACAGATCATTGTGATCTACGAAGTCTTTCGTGTATCTCTGTGGACGAATGTAAACACTTACCACATTCTTTCCCCACATAACACCAACGCCTCCCCAGCTTGCTGTCATTGTATTATAGGATTCTTCATTTCCCGCTGTAATCAAAAGCCATTCTTTTCCAATCTTTGTAAATGGATTGAACGAAAGGTCTTCTATTTTCACTTCTTGAAATGCCATCTTATACACTCCTTTCACCTGCGCCACATAAGGTAGCTGTCATAAGTCTATGTTTCAGAACCTTATTTCATGATTACTTTTCTAAAGTTCTTTTTCCCTCTTCTCAGCACGATACCTTCTCCTGCAAACACGTCTTTTGCAAATACCGCTTTAATATCAGTAACTTTGTCTCCATCTACAGCAACACCGCCCTGATCTACAGCACGTCTTGCTTCAGATTTAGATGGAACTAATCCGCTCTTTACAAGCATTGTCAAAATATCGATACTTCCGTTCACAAGATCTTCTTCTGTAAGTTCTGCTGTCGGCATGTTTGCTGCTGCACCACTTGAGAACAATGCTCTTGCACTTTCCTGTGCTTTTGTCGCTTCCTCTTCTCCATGAACAAGTTTTGTCAACTCAAATGCGAGAATCTCTTTTGCCTGATTCAGCTGGCTTCCTTCCCAGTCATCCATCTTGTCAATCTCTTCCAACGGAAGGAATGTAAGCATACGGATACATTTCAGAACATCTGCATCTGCGACATTTCTCCAGTACTGGTAAAATTCAAATGGTGATGTCTTTTCAGCATCAAGCCAAACAGCACCACTAACTGTTTTACCCATCTTCTTGCCTTCTGAGTTAAGAAGTAAAGTAATAGTCATAGCTGAAGCATCTTCGCCAAGCTTACGTCTGATAAGTTCTGTACCGCCAAGCATGTTACTCCACTGATCATCACCACCGAACTGTAAATTACATCCGTATTTCTTGTAGAGCATAAGGAAGTCATATGACTGCATAATCATATAATTAAACTCAAGGAAGCTGAGTCCTTTTTCCATTCTCTGCTTATAACATTCTGCTCTAAGCATATTATTAACAGAAAAACATGCTCCGACTTCACGTAAGAAGTCAACATAATTAAGATTTAAAAGCCAGTCAGCATTGTTAGCAAGTATTGCTTTGCCATCTGAAAAATCAATAAATCTTGACATCTGCTTTTTGAAACACTCAACATTGTGCTGAATCTGTTCTTCTGTCATCATCTTACGCATATCCTGTCTGCCGGACGGATCGCCAATCATAGCTGTACCACCGCCTACAAGTGCAATAGGTTTGTTACCTGCCATCTGAAGTCTTTTCATAAGACAGAGTGCCATAAAATGACCTACATGAAGACTATCAGCAGTTGGGTCAAAACCAATATAAAATGTAGCTTTCCCATTGTTAATTAAATCTTTTATAAGCTCTTCGTCAGTAACCTGGGCTATAAGTCCTCTTGCTACTAATTCATCATAAAGTGTCATATGTTTATTCCCCACTTCCCGTTTTACAATATTTTCTAAAATGCCATACTAAATTATCATCTTCTTACGCCTGTCAGCTATGGAACATATAATAATACCGATTAATATTCCAACACAGTCAATCAGTACATCTGTAACGCAGCCGTTTCTTCCCGGAACGTATAATTGATGAAATTCATCTGAACATGCAAATGCTGCCGTTGCAAAAAAACTTATAAATCTGACGAGCTGCCAACTGACACCATCAACTGTAAATGCCAGATAAACAAGACATGCAAATATTGCATATTCAGTCATATGTGCTGCTTTTCTTACAGGCAATTCTATCTTGTCTATAAGTTCCTGTCTGCCATTCCAGCGTACATCTACAAGATGTACGCTGTCTGCAATATCAACTATGACACCTGCTGCCTTACGGCTGAGATTTCCCGAGTTTTCACCATTCTGTCCCGAAAATCCGAATATCATAACCGCACAAATAACAGCAGGAATCCATATAAATATTTTTAAAAGTTTACTTTTCATAAATGTCATCACGACATATGCTCATGATGTAACAATTAGATTGTTACAACACGCATTGTATTTGTGAGACCTCTCTTTGATGTTGGAGAAGAGTTTGTTGCTATACCGGCAGATACAATGACAACATCTCCCTCGCCAATATATCCGGCATTCTCTGCTGTGACAAGTGCATGCTCAATAATCTTATCTGTAGAAGTCTCAATAGCAGTTTTAACAGGTTTTACACCCCAATAAATCTGCATTTTTCTAAGAACAGAATCATATGGTGAACATCCAACAATCTGTGTATCCGGCTTGAGCTTAGATGCAAGTCTTGCTGTAAATCCTGAAATTGTAGGGCATACGATTGCTTTTGCATTTAAATTCTCTGCTGTCTGTACAGTTGCATTAGTAACAGCACTTGATACTCCTCTCTTTGTATGAAGCTTAGCATAATCTGCATACTTCTTAGGTAAATCCTGCTCTGTAGTCTCAGCAATCTTAACCATCATCTTTAATGCTTCAAGAGGATACTTACCATTAGCTGTCTCACCTGAAAGCATAACAACGTCTGTACCATCATAAATAGCATTGGCAACATCAGTAACCTCAGCTCTTGTAGGACGTGGATTACGAATCATTGAATCAAGCATCTGTGTAGCTGTGATAACTGTCTTATATGCTGCATTACATTTTTTGATAATTTCCTTCTGGATATGAGGAACCTGCTCAGCAGGAATTTCAACCCCCATATCACCACGGGCAACCATGATACCATCAGCAACTCTGATAATCTCATCAAGATTCTTAATTCCTTCTGCATTCTCAATCTTAGCAATTACAGGAATATCTGCATTATGAGACCAGAGAAGTTCCTTGATTTCCTGAATACAAGCTGCATTTCTTACAAATGAAGCTGCAATAAAATCAAATCCCTGTTCAATACCAAATAAAATATCATCCTTATCCTTATCTGTGATACCCGGAAGACGGATACTTACATTAGGAACATTAACACCTTTTCTTGAACCAAGCTCACCGCCATTTACTACTGTACATTCAATATCAGTGCCATCTATAACATTATTTACACAAAGTTCAATAAGACCATCATCAATAAGAATTGTATTTCCCTTTGAAACATCCTGTGGAAGACCTGTATATGTGATTCTTCCGATTGTCTCATCACCAAGTACGTCTCTTGTTGTAAGTGTAAACTTCTGATTTTCTTTAAGTGTTACTTTCTTATCGTCCTTGAGGTCACCTGTTCTTATTTCAGGTCCCTTTGTATCAAGCAATGTAGCAATAGGAATATTGAGTTCTTCTCTTACACTCTTAACTAATGCGAAACGTCCTGCCTGCTCTTCATGATCACCATGAGAGAAGTTAAATCTTGCAACATCCATTCCTACAAGAGCAAGACTTTTGATGAGTTCTCTGTCATTAGTATTAGGACCCATTGTACAAATTATTTTAGTTTTTTTCATTCTGACCTCCAAAATAAACTTTAATTCAATTAATTTTATCTCATACTAAACACAAATACAGATTATTGCATAAATCTTTTATAATAGCAATAAGAAAAAATACAGTTTTTGCAGTACTATATTGATACTAACATATTTATGCCGTTCTTTCAAAACATTTTTTAATTTTTTTGTGTATTCTGATTGTTATTATCACCTGTAACATGTATATGTGTATACAGATGATCCTGACAATATTCAAGATTGCCTGCACATTTTGTGCAGAATCTGAATGTAAGATTATCGCCATCCAGCTCTGTCCTGTTACAGACAGCACATCTGTGCTTTGTACCTCTCGGATTAATATACGGTTTATTGGCACTATCCCATGTGCTTTTTTCAGAGTTCGCATTATAAAATCTCTCGTTGAAACTTCCCGCATTTTTTCTTGCCTTATCAGCTCTTTTCTCAGCTTTACGATAATTCTTCTGTGTATATGTCCTGCCAGGTGCCTTTCTTGTAGCAAAAAAGAAAATGATAAAATTAAGCATTGAGATTAATGCACATGTTGCCATTACATAACATGTATATGAATTACCGGCAAGAAGTCCTGCATTATAAAATCCTCTCCATATAGCCTTAGGCATTACAGGTGTAAGATATCCGCCAATAATCGTTATTGCAAATATAATTCCATCAAGCCATCCAAGCCACTTCATCTTTATAGGAAGTACAAAAAACAGAAGGACTTCCGTATCTGCCTGTTCGACCGCAAATGCTAGAAACAGTGCAAGATTAATATAATATGTTGACATGTTAAATGACCAGCCAAATATAAAGTAAATAACAAATGCTGCAATAATATGCAGGATTACTCCGCTGAAATAATAGACATTAAACTTAAATGAACCCCATATTCTCTCAAGTACAGTTCCGATTACATAATAAAAATATAATGTAAATACCATAAAAATAATGCTGCTTGACGGTGGCTGCAAAATAAACGTAACCAGTCTCCATACCTGACCATGCAGTACCTTTGCCGCATCAAGACTAAGATAATAAGTATATACATCAGGTGCGAATAATTCTATAACAAATCCTACAAGATATATACCTATAATATAATACATAAGATTTGGTATGGCATATTTACCAAATCTACGTTCTAACTTATCAAAGAATTTCATACTTTAAACAAGCCCCTTTCAACGCCTTTGTGCTAATTAAATTTAGTATAAATATATAAACTGTTTTTGTCAACGAATCATCACTGTTCTTTTATAAAAAATATATTAAAACTCTAAAATTTTGCATTGCCATAATATGTAAAATCAATAAAATAAGGTTATAATGTTGAAATTTATTTTTTTTCATAATATAATGAAACGAATCGCATTATTCGACAAATTATAATTAAGGAGGCAGGCACTTTTTGCCTGATATTTTTATGAATTCATATAAACTTGGAATTGATATAGGTTCAACCACCGTTAAAATTGCCCTTATTGATGACAACAATACAGTGATTTTTTCAGACTATGAACGTCATTTTGCCAATATACAGGAAACATTACAGTCGCTTCTTGAAAAAGCTGTAGCTTCTGTTGGTAATTTTAACTGCCACCCTGTAATTACAGGTTCAGGCGGTCTCACTCTTGCCAAACATCTTGAAGTTCCTTTTACGCAGGAAGTTGTTGCCGTTTCCACTGCTCTTCAGGCTGAAGCTCCGCAGTGCGATGTTGCAATAGAACTTGGTGGAGAAGATGCCAAGATTATCTATTTCACTAATGGTGTTGACCAGCGTATGAATGGTATCTGTGCCGGCGGTACAGGTTCTTTTATTGACCAGATGGCTACTCTTTTACAGACTGATGCCTCAGGTCTTAATGAATATGCAAAGAATTACAAATCTATATATCCTATCGCTGCAAGATGTGGAGTTTTCGCAAAATCAGACATCCAGCCTCTTATCAACGAAGGTGCAACAAAAGAAGATTTGTCAGCTTCTATTTTTCAGGCTGTTGTTAATCAGACCATATCAGGTCTTGCATGTGGTAAGCCAATCCGTGGCAATGTTGCATTTTTAGGTGGTCCTCTTCACTTCTTATCAGAGTTAAGAGAAGCTTTTATACGTACATTAAATCTTGGTCCTGACCAGATTATTGCCCCAGAACATTCTCATCTTTTTGCAGCAATCGGTTCTGCAATGAATTACAAAGAAGATATATGTGTTGATGTTTCAGACATTATAAAACGTCTTCAGGGCAAGATTAAACTTGACTTTGAAGTTGAACGTATGGAGCCTTTATTTGAAAATAAAGAAGCTTATTCTTCATTTACAGAAAGACATAATAAAGCAAAAGTTCCTACTGCTGACCTCGCATCATACAGTGGCAACTGTTATCTTGGTATTGATGCCGGTTCTACAACCACAAAAGTTGCACTCGTAGGCGAAGACGGTAAACTCCTCTACTCATTTTACAGCAGTAACAATGGTTCTCCGCTTGCCACAACAGTACGTGCCATCAAAGACATTTATACAAAGCTCCCTAAAGATGCCAAGATTGTACAGTCATGTTCTACAGGATACGGCGAAGCTCTCATAAAATCAGCACTTATGCTTGATGACGGCGAAGTTGAGACAGTATCACACTTCTACGCTGCCGCATTTTTTGACCCTGAAGTAGACTGTATCATTGATATCGGCGGTCAGGATATGAAATGTATCAAGATTAAAAACCAGACTGTTGATTCAGTACAGTTAAATGAGGCATGTTCGTCAGGATGTGGTTCATTCATTGAGACATTTGCCAAATCACTTAATTATTCTGTTCAGGACTTTGCAAAAGAAGCTCTTTTTGCAAAACATCCTATTGACCTTGGTACAAGATGTACTGTATTCATGAACTCAAAAGTTAAACAGGCTCAGAAAGAAGGTGCAGAAGTTGCTGATATTTCTGCCGGACTTGCATACTCTGTTATCAAAAATGCACTTTACAAAGTTATCAAAATTTCTGATCCGGGTGACCTTGGAAAACATATCGTTGTTCAGGGTGGTACATTCTACAATGATGCTGTCCTTAGAAGCTTTGAAAAAATCACAGGCGTAAAGGCAGTCCGTCCTGACATTGCAGGTATAATGGGTGCATTTGGTGCCGCATTAATAGCCAGAGAACGTTATGACGGAATTTCAGAATCTACAATGCTTTCTATAGACAAAATTAACGAGCTTACATACAGCACAACAATGACACGTTGTAAGGGATGTACCAACAACTGCTACCTTACAATTAATAAATTCTCTGGCGGAAGACGTTTCATTACAGGAAACCGCTGTGAACGCGGACTTGGAAAAGAAAAAACAACTGAAAAAATGCCAAATCTTTTTGAGTACAAGCTTCACAGACTTTTTGATTATGAACCACTTGCAGAAGATGCTGCAACGCGGGGAACTGTCGGCATCCCTCGTGTGCTTAACATGTATGAAAATTATCCTTTCTGGTATACATTTTTTACAAAATTAGGATATCGCGTCGTTCTTTCACCACAGTCAAGCAGAAAGATTTATGAACTCGGTATTGAGTCGATACCATCAGAATCAGAATGTTATCCGGCAAAACTTGCACACGGACATGTAACATGGCTTATTAAACAGGGTGTTAAGTTTATCTTCTACCCATGCGTTCCTTATGAACACAAAGAAATTGAAAAAACAAACAATCATTATAACTGTCCGATTGTAACATCTTATGCTGAAAACATTAAAAATAATGTAGAAGAATTAAAAACTGAAAATATTGATTTCAGAAATCCATTCCTCTCTTTTGAAAATGTTGAAATTCTTGAAAAACGTCTTTCTGAAGAATTCAATAACATTCCGTCATCACAGGTAAAAGCAGCTGTTAAAGATGCATGGAATGAACTTATGCAGTCAAAGGAAGACATACATAAAAAAGGTGAAGAAGTTATCAAATACCTTGATGAAACCGGTAAACGCGGTATCGTCCTTGCCGGTCGTCCATATCACGTTGACCCTGAAATCAACCATGGTATTCCTGAGCTTATCAATTCATATGGCATTGCTGTTTTAACAGAGGATTCAGTCTCGCATCTTGGTAAAGTTGACCGTCCTCTCATCGTTATGGACCAGTGGATGTACCACTCAAGACTTTATGCAGCTGCAAGCTATGTTAAGACAAAAGATAACCTTGATCTTATCCAGCTTAATTCTTTCGGATGCGGTCTTGATGCTGTTACAACAGATGCAGTAAATGATATCCTTACAAAGGCCGGTAAAATATATACTGTACTCAAAATTGACGAAGTTAATAACCTTGGTGCTGCAAGAATCCGTGTACGTTCACTCATCGCAGCTTTAAAGGTACGTGAAAAGAAACATTACCAGAGAAAGATTGAAAGTGCTGCATTTAGCAGAGTAGAATTCACACCTGAAATGAGAAAGAATTATACTATTCTCTGCCCTCAGATGTCACCAATCCATTTTGACCTGCTTGGTCCTGCACTCTCATCATGCGGATATAATTTTGAAGTTCTTGACAATGACAATAAGTCATCAGTTGATATGGGACTTAAATATGTAAATAATGATGCATGCTACCCTTCTCTTATGGTAGTCGGACAGATTATGAATGCTGTTCTCTCAGGTAAATATGATTTAAGCAAGACAGCTATTATCATCACACAGACAGGCGGCGGATGCCGTGCATCAAACTATATCGGTTTCATCAGACGAGCACTTTCAAAAGCTGGATTATCTTATATTCCTGTAATATCACTCAGTGCACAGGGGCTTGAAGTCAACTCAGGTTTTAAATACGACCTGAAAATGCTCAAAAAAGCAATGATGGCTATTGTTTATGGTGATGTATTTATGAATGTTGTATACAGAACACGTCCATATGAGAAAGTGCCAGGTTCTGTCAATGCTCTCCATGAGAAATGGAAAAAAGTATTAATTGAACAGCTGACACAGCCTAAAGTTTCTATGCGTGAATACAATAAAAACGTCCGTGCAATAATAAAAGATTTCGATAATATTGAGCTTCTCGATATTAAGAAACCTAGAGTTGGTGTTGTAGGAGAAATCCTTGTAAAATTCCTTCCTTCTGCCAACAATTACATTGTAGACCTGCTTGAAAGTGAAGGTGCAGAAGCTGTTGTTCCTGACCTTATGGGATTCCTGCTTTACTGTGCCGAAAATGCAAACTTCAAGCGTGATTACCTCGGTGCTTCAAAGAAATCAGCATTTTTGAACAATTCAGTTATTAAAATTCTTGAATGGTTCAGAAAGAGCTCTACAAAAGCATTAAAAGAAAGCAAGCGTTTTACTGCTCCATCAAGTATCCAAGAAACAGCTGCTCTTGCAAAAGACCTTGTTTCACTCGGCAACCAGACCGGTGAAGGATGGCTGCTTACAGGCGAAATGATTGAACTCATACATAATGGTGCAGGAAACATTGTATGCTGTCAGCCATTTGCATGTCTTCCTAACCATATTGTTGGTAAGGGCGTAATTAAAGAGCTTCGTGCTGCTTTCCCTGAGTCAAATATCATTGCAGTTGACTACGACCCGGGTGCTTCAGAAGTCAACCAGCTTAACAGAATCAAGCTTATGCTCGCAACCGCAAATAAAAATCTTGCAAAAGAATCTAAGTAGTGTTATTATTAGATTAGTTTTTAAAACGTAGCTTTATTTTATTTAGTAAAGGGGATTGATTATTCAATGTTTATGTTATTTATTGGTCCAATCATTGGAGTTGCTGTTTCAATTATCGCCACAGTTGTAATTGTATCTTCTGTTGGTGCATTAGCAGACAGCGAATTAGATTCAGATGAATAAAACTTTCTAGTTTTCATTCATATTATTGTTCTCCTAATATTGAGTGTTTAATTCGCTCAAAAAATCCCCCGGGTGTCTAATGACATCCAGGGGATTTTATTACGTATTTCTATATATTTTCTATCTGCCAGTCAATCGGCTCTGCTCCATTTGCTTTCAAAAATTCATTAGCTTTGCTGAAATGTTTACAGCCAAAAAAGCCTCTGTATGCTGAGAGCGGACTTGGATGAGGTGCTGTAAGTATAAGATGCTTTGGATTAGTAAGCATTGGGATTTTACTTTGTGCCGGTCTTCCCCAGAGCATGTATACAATAGGTCTGTCCTGTGCATTAACAGCCTGAATAACTGCATCTGTAAAATTTTCCCAACCTCTTCCTTGATGCGAATTGGCCTGATGTGCACGTACTGTAAGTACAGTATTTAATAGCAAAACGCCCTGGTCTGCCCACTTTTTCAAATATCCGTTATTAGGAATATAACATCCACAGTCCTCATGCAGTTCTTTATATATATTCTGCAATGATGGTGGAATATCATGCTGTGATGGAAGTACAGAAAAACTTAACCCATGTGCCTGATTTTCATTATGGTATGGATCCTGTCCAAGAAGCAGCACTTTCACTTTACTTAAAGGTGTAAAATGAAATGCATTAAATATATCTTCTGCAGGCGGATATATAATTGTTTTACTATATTCATCCTTTACAAATGTATATAATTTTTTGTAATAATCCTTTGAAAATTCCGGTCTTATTGCATCAAGCCAGTCATTATTAATCATTGACATATTTTATACACCTCTATAAACGCATAGGAATATCTCTATTTGCAAGATATTTCTTTAAATCCATTATTTCCATTTCTTTATAATGGAACAATGACGCTGCCAAAGCTGCATCTGCTTTTCCTTCAGTAAAAGCATCATAAAAATGTTCCATACTACCTGCTCCGCCTGAGGCAATTACGGGAATGGATACATTTTCTGCAATTGTTCTTGTAAGCTCAATATCATATCCAGCCTTAGTTCCATCACAATCCATACTTGTCAAAAGTATCTCACCGGCACCAAGCTTTTCAGCTTTCATTGCCCACTCAACCGCATCAATATTCATATCAACACGGCCACCGTTTTTATAAATACTCCATCCACTGCCATTATCGCGTTTTTTAGCATCTATTGCAACCACAACACACTGGCTTCCAAACTTGTCTGCTGCTTCACTTATAAGTGTCGGATTCATAATAGCTGCCGAATTAATTGAAATCTTATCTGCACCTTCTCTCAAAAGCACCTTAAAGTCATCAACACTTCTTATTCCACCACCAACTGTAAATGGAATAAATACCTTTTCAGCAACCTTTCTTACCAAATCTACAGTTGTACTTCTTCCGTCACTTGAAGCTGTGATATCAAGAAATACAAGTTCATCAGCTCCTGATTTATCATACATCTGGGCAACTTCAACCGGGTCTCCTGCATCACGCAGATCCACAAAATTAGTCCCCTTTACAACTCTTCCGTTTTTACAATCCAGACATGGAATAATTCTCTTTGTAAACATATATTATATCTCCAATCAATATAATTACTAATATTATAATGAAGCAAAGTTCTTCAAAATTCTCAAACCAACATCACTGCTCTTTTCAGGATGGAACTGACATGCAAATATATTTCCTGATTCAACAGAAGCATGAATATGTGTTGAATATTCAGTTGAAGCTGCAACTATATTTTCATCCTCAGCTTTAAGATAATATGAATGTACAAAATAAACGTAAGAGTTATTAGCAATTCCGTCAAACAATCTTGCCTGTGGCTTTATATTAAGTGAATTCCATCCCATATGAGGAATCTTCAATCCTTCCTTTGGTGGAATTCTTAATATCTCTCCTTTAAGAATTCCAAGTCCCTCTGCTCCCGGTGTCTCATCACTCTTTTCAAATAAAAGCTGTAATCCAAGACAGATTCCTAAAAATGGCGTATCCTTTTCGGCTACTTTTTTTATTGTATCAACAAGATTAAAATGGTCAAGGTTATTCATTGCATCTCCAAACGAACCTACGCCCGGAAGAATAACCTTATCAGCCTGAAGTATCTCACTCGAATCTCTTGATACAATAACATCCTGACCTAAATACTTTAATGCCTTTTCTACACTCTTTAAATTGCCTGCGTCATAATCGATTATAGCTATCATTTATTATTATCTCCATTCATTGCTTCATTCTTTGAGTAATTAAGCCACTTACAGCTTTTGGAGTCATTCCATTTCATTACTCTTTATTATATTTAATTACATCTCATACCAGCATATATTTAGTAAATAATTAGTACGTGATTTTTTATACTAATTAGTATTTATCGATGCTGCAAGCGAGTTAATCTCTACAAGTTGCTGCTCACTTGGTCTCGCACTTACATAGTTATTCATAGTTGTAACTATGTTTCCATGTCCTAATATATACTGTAATGTTTTTGGTGGTAATCCCTGCATATTCGTAGCGAATGTATGGCGACATATATGCGGCTCAAATTTCCGTATAGGATTATCAGAATTTGCATTGTTGAATCTCTTGATACAGTTTTGCAAGTATTCTTCGACATGTGATCTAACGATTGTCTTTCTGCTTCTTGTTGCCAGAAATACAAATCCTTCATATGCTTTGCCTTTTTCATCATAGCACACTGGTTCAATATCCCCCATAATATAACGATTTTTCAATATTCTCTGAAAACATTCATATACACCATCAGTCATAGGAACATACCTTGTTCCATTTATGGTTTTCGTCGGTAAGACAACATGCGTATGATTGATACATTGCAGTTGTTTTTCTACTCGAATTAAATGATTTTCCATATCTATATTATCAAGTGTTAGACCGCATAACTCTGATACCCTTAAACCAGTCCAAAACATCACATATATCATGTCATAACAATGAGCACTATGAGCATCCTTTGAACAAAATTCAAGGAATCGCTGCATATCCCGAATTGATATTGCTTCCATTTTCTTACTATCACTCTTATCAGTAGTAATACGTCTGAAAGGATTTTTTACTATGTAATCATAATCGATTGCATATTCAAATGATCTTTTTATAAGGCTAATTTGAGTCTGAATACTTGAGCCTCTATGCTTTTTCTTCATATCTGAAAGCCATTCTTCACAATGCTCTGGTTTGATTTTACCTATTTCCATGTGACCAAGTTTGTACTGTGCTAATGTTTTTATGGTTGTGTTATATCCAACCTTAGTATTATGAGTTAGTTCTTTCCTATTATATAAGTGTTTAAGATATCTATCTATTACTTCTAATAATGTGAGTTTAGCTCCGTCCATGTCGATATTATTTTCTAACTGTACTTTTAATTCTGCCTCCTTTTCGCGTAAACTTTTCCCCGAACGCTTACCTTTTGGTAATTGATCCGTAGGTTCGAGTCTATATGAGCTTACCACTCTTTCCTTTCCAAGAGCATCTTTATAATGATACTCATACCTTTTCGTTTTTGAGTTATAGTATTCGTCAGCCCTCAACGTTTTTCTTGTCGGTTTGTTTTTTTCAGATTTAGTTTTATTTGCCATATTCTCAGCCCTCCATTAAAAAGTGCCTCGAATGAATACTAAATAATAATATCACATCCAGGGCACCTTGTCGATATTTTATATCTGCTCTACTTTGCTTATAAATTCTTCAAATGATTGTCTTTTTATCTTTATAACACGACCAACCATTAAATGATATTTATAATCATAATCTTCACGGATTATATCCCTTAATCGGTGCTGACCTATACCAAATAAATCTGATGTCTCCTTTATAGATAATAAAAGTTTATCTTTCATACAATCACCTCCAGTCTTGAGGTAATCATAATCTTTTTACCAGTAACCTACGTACGGAAAAATTAAGAGGGAATGCTATTCACACGCCCTCTTAACAAATGCTGATACTACTCCGTTTTATTAGCCTTGTTATACTGTGCTGTACTAATTCCAAGAATAACTCCAAGGAATGTGTCAACAGCTGTAATCGTACCAACAACCTGCTCACCATATGGGAGTCCCCAAATGCCTGCAAGAGCAAAATATAAAGTACCAGCCGCTGGAAGCAAATACATTGCAATCCATTTCAGTGTGTCGTAAGTCTTGTCATTAAGTTTCATCATGTTCGTCCTCCTTATTTTGAATAAATTTATGTATTGGAAGTTTATCGACCTCCTGCATAGTTCTTTTAGCAGAACCGTTACCTCCCAATTTTTCATATGGTTCAAAAAGATATACTTTCAAATTTTCGTATTCATCCTGAGTAATATATCCTCTCTCAATGTACGACATACCAAGATACATAATCCTATCATGTGCTAATCCAATAAGCATCTCTGTCTTTACATCTTTGTTTTCTGTTCGTTTTGATAAATACGCCCATAATCCAGAAGACGCAAGTACCGAACTAAAAATTGTAATTATGATTTGAAACCAAGATTCCATAATTCCTCCTTTTACAGATTTCCATTAATCATTTTTGTTAATATTTATATCCTACAACCCTGTAAATCTTGTGATAATTGCCACTTTCAACAACTCCACCCTGATTTTTCTGATATGAAGAACTGAAGTTCAGCTTTGTACCGCTTACGGCATAATACGTAAACTTGTCGTACCACGTACCACCCACGTATGCGTGCGAATTCATTTTGAATTTTTCCGCCGCTGCTCTTATTCTTATGCTGTTATCATCGCCGTCGTTATCGACAAAAAATATCTCTATAGTCTTAAAATTGCTGACATTCTGACTTAAAGTTATATTTGCATTGTATGCGGTACTTGTCGAATTATATAATTCAACCGCTTTAGGTGCATACTTGTCTGATAACAATGTTTTATTTTCATAAATTTTATTTGCATATACTTCATAAAACTGTTTTGAACTTTCCCCAATTCTGCCATAATTATCCGCATATGCCCTAAGTCCGTAATTATCACCTTTGCCAAATGTAAGTACGCCATTTATAACCTCCTGTGTCGTTACCATTGAAAAATATTCTCTTACAAGAGCATCATCTACAGGTCTTATTATTATCTCATCACCATCTGATGTAAATGCAGCAAAAAAGTTAATCATTGTATAATCCGTCACCGGATTGTTATATCCTATTTCAATTTCATGACCATTGACATCATCAGCATTATTAACATAGTTCGCATATCCCGCATTGTTTGCATACTTTACACTCTTATCTTTATCTGCTGTATTGTTTACATTACCCAGCCCGATATTTGCCGGGGTTATATTTACATTGCCTGTCCTGTATGCGGATTCTGCACTTCCTTTCACCCCTGCAACACCTGAAGATGTCGGTGTTGAATAATCAACGCCGTTATAATAAATCTTTCCCATGTCGTTCTCCCTTTCATTAATTTACCAGATAAATTGTTCCGTTCTTTTTCTCTGATTCACTTAAAGCAGCATATTGTGTTGCTGTTAATTGTTTAATAGGCAAATCTCCAATTACTAACTTCCTAAATGTCGCCGAACCTGCTGAACCCGCTGGAGCAGAAAGCACTGTGTTTGCCGTTCTCGAAGTCCCATTATCGTAAAATTTTGCATTAATAGCAGCCTGTGTCATAGTTCCATCAGTGGCATTACCTACTGTCGTATACAATTTAGTTAATCCTGCTGTTGAAGTTGTACCCAACGAATAAGTTGTATCGGTAAACTTAGCATTTGCAGGAACATCACTATTCACCGAGTGTCCATTCACACTTCCTGCACACCCACCAAAAACAGCTTGTCTACAATTTTCAGGCAAAGCAGAAACATTATTCATATTAACCGCAATGCCTATATCAGCCCCTATGCCAGAAATTCTGTGAAGACAATAAGAACCCCATAATTCATCGTATGTACCATAAACTTCCCACGTACTTGTACCTGTTTTTTTTATATAAAAATCTCTATCTTGATTAGTTTGGAATACCTCAAGAGTTGGATCGTTGCTACTTGTACTCGCAAATCGAATCGTTACTAAAGAAAAAAGTTTCCCCCGACCACTCAGTTCAAAGACAAGGGGTCTGTTAATATAACTTGAAGTTATTTTTATTGTTGCAATTTTAAAATATTGATATTTTCCACCGCCACTACACATTGCTATGCCACCAGCAGTATTTTTATCTAATTTTTCGTCCATCACTGGTGTATTACTCAAATCGTTATAATCTCCGCTTGCGGCAACCTTCGATAATTTTGATTTTATGTAAGTCAGCAATGTCGAAAATTTAACCCTGCCAAATTCATTTTTACCACCTGTATCCTGTCGTATAAAATTCGTATCGTCTGTCGGTGCTGCCGTCCAGCTTGCTGTAAGATTTGAAAGAAGTGAATTTGCACCTGTTGCTGTATTGTCAAGCTTTCCGCTTATATCCTGATGTTCTGTCAGATATGTTCCTGCCGCCTGTGCACCTATATTCGCCCGGGCGTTACTTTTTTCTGAATCAGACAATCCCTGATTCGCCACAGTTGAAACAGCCTTGAAATTTCCGACCTTATCAAGACCTACATCTGCCTTTGTCGTTCCATGTGGATTTGTTCCAGCCGGATGTCTGTAAACCTGTGTTTCATTTCCGTTTATCTTTAGATTTCCGTTTGTCGCAGATGCTTCTGTCTTTGTTGCATCTGCACAAGCATGAGCCGACTGTGAATGTTCATATGCTGCCTTTCCTCTGTCTCCCCTGTAAGCTGTCGTTGACGTTTCCCCCAGTGCAAGAGTATCAGATATTACAACGAAAGTGCTTCCCGACCACCTGTAAGTCTTTTCCGTGCTTAAATCAACGTATATCTTACCCGATTCGCCACGTATTTCTGTTGTATGTCCCGATTCCTTATATAGCTTTCCATTATAAATATAGCCCTCAATTACATCATCAACGAATGACGGAAGCTGTGAAGCCGGGACTTTGCCTGTGGAATCAAGTTCAGCCAAACCATTTGCGGACCCTTTCAATATTGTATTTAACTTTTCTTTTAACTGGCGTATCTCCTCTTCCATCTGGAGCATACGCTCTTTCATTGTTTCATATTCTTCCAGAGTCATGGTCTCTTTCCGTTTTGGAAGTGTAACACCATCTTTTTTTACAGGTCTTGCAGGAATTCCCACTGCTGTTACATTATCTTCCAGTGGTTTTAAAAGAACTGCATTGGCAGCAATGGAGCAGAAAGGGAGGATTATCTCGTTCGAGAAAGCGTCCCCAGTCTACATTGGTACGGTGGCGCAAGGAACTGAGCAGGAGATGGCATTGTCTGTTTTGCTACTGTATTCTCATCTTCAAACTGTTTTACGAATTTGAAATGTTCTACGAAAGGATGCTCTTCTTTTATGCCAACTTTTCCTACCAAATATGTATCATCAACCATTGCATCCTCACCGTGGAAAGGTAAACCTGTCTTTGTTGGTGTATGTCCCACTCCGTCGAATCCCCACATAAAATCAAGATGCCATGTTGCTCTTCTAAATTCGCCGTCTGTTATAACGTGGTATCCTAATTCTTTCACTTTAGTAATTAATTCTGTTATGCTTT
>OJMG01002009.1_pt1 | contig 17865 bp, 19 predicted proteins | sample 1597141 | NCBI WGS metagenome assembly OJMG01 (sample SAMEA2452119, study PRJEB22498) | human gut metagenome | biome: human feces; feature: human gut; material: feces | place: Australia | collected 2012 | reverse complement strand
GTGGTCATCGCCGCACCGACAAACTACGACCCGGTGAAGAACTACTTCGATACCAGTCACGTGGAGGAAGTCATCGAATTAGTGAAGAATGTCAATCCCCATGCGATAATGGTCATCAAAAGCACCATTCCCGTGGGGTACACGGAAAGCGTACGCAAAAAGTTAGGTACGGAAAACGTCATCTTCTCGCCCGAGTTCCTGCGCGAAAGTAAAGCCCTGTACGACAACCTCTCCCCCAGCCGTATCATCGTGGGCCGCCCCGAAGGGGATGCCCGGTTGGACAAGGCCGCACACGATTTTGCAACCCTCCTGCAGGAAGGAGCCATCAAAGAAAACATCGACACGCTGTTCATGGGACTGACCGAAGCCGAGGCCGTGAAACTCTTTGCCAACACCTATTTGGCCTTGCGGGTATCCTACTTCAATGAGTTGGACACGTATGCCGAAATGAAGGGTCTGGATACGAAAGCCATCATCAATGGCGTAAGCCTCGACCCACGCATCGGAAGCCATTACAACAATCCTTCGTTCGGCTACGGCGGCTACTGCCTGCCCAAAGACACCAAGCAACTGTTGGCCAATTACCAAGATGTCCCGGAAAACCTTATCGAGGCCATCGTGGAAAGCAACCGCACACGCAAGGATTTCATTGCCGACCGCGTGTTGCACACGGCCGGTTACTACGACTATTACAACCGTGGAGACTTCAATCCTTCCGAGGAGCGGAAGTGTGTCATCGGCGTGTATCGCCTGACGATGAAATCGAACTCGGACAACTTCCGTCAGTCGAGCATCCAAGGTGTGATGAAGCGCATCAAGGCCAAAGGCGCGGAAGTCATCATCTATGAACCCACATTAGAAGATGGCAGCACGTTCTTCGGCAGCAAGGTGGTGAATGACTTGGATGCTTTCAAGAACCAAAGCCATGCCATCATTGCCAACCGGTATGATGCTTGTTTGGATGATGTGGAGGAAAAGGTTTATACGAGGGATATATTCAGGAGGGATTGACCCGAAAACTGAAAAATTCCGCTATAAGTTTTTTTACGAAATACATCATTTTCAGCCTATTGAACAAAAGTAAACTGCAACTGTTAAATGAGTTTGTAAAGTCCGGGGCAAACCAATATGTAACCAAGAAAATGTGCAAGCCCCTCAATGGAGGCTACAGAAATATTCTTTGGTACTAACCTACGAGGATTTCATCGCCAACGAATGGAAGATGCTAAGCCAGACTGTGTACGTGAATCGCTAACAGTTAGTTTGCCATCTGTGTTTTCCATTGCAGAGAAAACGGAGAAAATATCAAGTTGTAAGAATTTGCGGATTCTGTCGTTCCTGAACTTGTTGAAAAGAGAGAACATGTAATGACGCTTATGCCCTTAAACATCGGCATAAGTACAAACAAATTATAAAAACCAATCGGATTTTAATTTTAGACGTATAGGCTACAAAGCTATGGATACGTCAGAATTGAACGCTTAATTATGAATGTACTTTTAGCTAACTTTATTGTATATACCATTACATCCTTACTCTTCTGGATGAAGTTTAAAAGAATAAATTTATATGTGTTTCTTTGGTTGGCATATACATTTTCAGCTTTTATGTCATTTTACTGTGTATCCCAAGGATTTTATTATAATACAGATATAAAATTAGGATACAAATTATCTATTATTCCGTATATTGCAAATTATCTTTTTACTTTTATTGTACTATATCCCTTTTACAACTTCAAGGAATATAAAGTTAGATGGGACGCTTTTGATGTTAACAGAAAAATTTCAGCACCATTCATAAATCTATCACTATTTCTTTTTATCATTTACGGACTCTTCAATTTAGCCAATTCCATATTGGCTTCTCAATTGGGATTTAGCGAAATTTATGAATCAAGACATTCTGAAGGAATAAATTTATTGGCTATTTCAAATCATTGCTATCTACTATATATAACTGGAGCGGAACATATTATCAGGTTGCGAGAACTTTAATCATAACATTACTTGTTTCAAAACTTATCAAAATTGATTGGAGATCGAAAAAGTACCTTCTTCAGTTATCTTTGTGTTTTCTGCCTTCCTTATTAGGTTCCGTTGCAAGCGCCAATAGAGGTGGTTTGTTTTTCTTATTTGCAGACTTTGTGTTTGTGTACCTATTAGCCAAACAATTTATCCCATCAGGTATTAAAAAGAAAATCATAACAACCATATTACTATTATTGGGGGTTATGACTGTATTTGCCATAAAGATATCGATTTCCAGATTTGTTGAAAACGGGAATGAAGATTCTTTTCCCGCTATTATTCGGTATTTTGGTGAAGCCATGGCTAATATTGGCGATTTATATTACGGAAGAGTTAGAAACCATCCAATGGGCGCAACTTTTTTCCCTGAATTTTTTAATGTGCCAACTTTTGATAGTATGCAGGATTTTTTCCAGTATTGGAGTCATATTACAGGAGTTCCTATTGCCTTATTTGGAACTATATTTGGTGATTGCTATATCCAATTCGGCATGATAGGGGCATTTGTTTTTATCACCATATTTGTTTTCTTATGGAAATTCTTATTCTTCAAATATGGTTTGACTAATATACCTTTTATTATGTATTATTTCATAACATTTGGTATTGCAGGATTATTTGGTTATGGTTTTTATGACGAGAGAAAACATTTCTTATTCATCTTGTTAGTCCTATTTAGTTTCTCTCTTAAAAAAAAGAAAGCCGTTTCTATACACAAAAAAAGTTAAAGATAATTATATGCAACAGATAAAACGGGATTTTTCTATTGATACAGTTGGTGGTATCATGATTATATACATGATACTATTACATTGTTTACAGTTTGCAAACAGCACTGACAGCTTTACATTTGAAAGAATATCTTCTTTCTTTATTTGTTTTATGGCGTGGTTCTTTTTTAAATCAGGAATGTTCCACCATGAGAATTTTACATTCAGAATGAATTTTATTCATGCCTTGGACAAATTTAAACGCCCATATATTATGTTTATGACAATAGGATATATTGTTTATGCATTACATTTATATTTAAAGAATGATTTTAATTGGATTCATTACGTTTTATCACCATTAAAGCAATGTTTGTTAGGGGGAGGAGTACATGAAGGGGCATTACACATTTGGTTCCTAATCACATTATTATTTGTAAAATCACTATCTCCTTTATTTATTGATAAATATAAACAAGGTTGGATTTTATGCGGAATCATTGGCAGCTTTCTTTCATGGATAGTTAAACATGAGTATATTTTAGTTCCATATTACATAAGTAATTTTTTCCCGGGAATGTTTTTTTATGGTTTAGGATATCACATGAAATTATACCAATATAAAAATACCACTTTTATTATAATGACATCCATATTTATAGTCTCATTAATATTTCCTGCAATGGTTGATTTTAGAAGCAATTCGACCATAGAAGGTACATACATTTCTTGGTTATTTTATGCTTCTGCCAATATAATGATATTCAATTATATATTTAAAAAAAATCCATATAAAATATGGCCTTTTACGTTTATTGGAACAAACTCCATGTATTGGTTTCTTTTACATTGGCCATTACTTATGCTTATATATATGGGAGCAATCGAATTGTTTCCTGACATTAAGAAAGACCAAATGTCCGCTCTACTTTTCACCGTGCTAATAACCGTCTTATCACTATCGTATCCTATCGTATATAAAACAAAATTGAAAAAGTATTGTGGAATATAGGTAACATTCAAGATTTTGTTTATATGTAGTTTGAAATGGCAAGCATAAAAAAGAATTTTTTCTATAGTAGTATTTTGACTACTGCCAATTACATCTTTCCCTTTCTAACCTATCCATACGTTTCGAGAGTTTTAGGTGTAAATAAAATTGGTGCATGTAATTTTGTAGACAGCATAATTCATTATTTTATATTGATTTCTATGTTAGGCATATCTTCTATAGGAATCAGAGAAATAGCAAAAAACAAAAGAAATCACAATGAGTTGAGCAATACATTCAATAATTTATTTTGGTTGACAGGACTTTGCACGTTAATAGCCACTTTAATTTTATTGATATTCATTTATTCCATTCCACAATTATATGCGCATAAGAATCTAATGCTCATAGGGGGGCTGAAGCTTATAAGCAATTTTCTTCTTATAGAATGGCTGTTTAAAGGATTAGAAGATTTTAAATATATAACCCAACGTACACTAATAGTCAAATGTATCTATGTAATTTGTGTCTTCTGCTTTGTTAGGGAACAGGCAGACTATCCGATTTATTATTTACTATTAACGCTAATGATATCACTGAATGCACTATGCAATTGTATGTATGCTAGGAAATACGTGCGAATCAAAAGACCTAAAGCTATTTTCAAATATATAAAACCGTTCGCTATCATGGGGCTATATGCCATCTTGACCAATATGTACACCACCTTTACCACAGCGTTTTTAGGCTTTAAATCCGGTGAGATCCATGTAGGTTACTTTTCAACGGCTACTAAAATTTTTTCAATACTAATATCCTTATATACCGCCTTTACCGGAGTAATGCTACCACGCATGAGCAGTTTGCTTTCTGAAGGAAGACATGAACAATTTCGATTATTGCTAAATAAAAGCGTGAATATTTTGATGACCATATCCATACCTCTAATCATTTTTTCAATATTTAATGCCCCAGACATTATCAATGTAATTGCAGGAAATGGTTATGAAGGTGCTATCCTGCCAATGCAAATTTGCATGCCGCTCATATTCATTATTGGCTACGAACAAATTACAATAGTCCAAGGATTATTGCCTTTGAAAAAAGATAAAGCAGTATTAATAAATTCAGTCATAGGAGCTTTTATTGGGATAGTAGGATGTTTCGTATTGATTCCTAATTTACAAAGTATAGGTGCAAGCCTTGTATGGTTAAGTTCAGAGATATGTGTGTTACTATCAGCCGGCCTTTTTATGTGGAAATATGAAAAAATCAAATTTCCATTTTCTAAATTAATTAAAATGCTGTTGCACCATGTACCATTATGTTTTATATTTATTTTTACTTACAATATCCATTGTGGGATATTCTTTAGATTATTAACCAATAGCATTATACTTTTTGTCTACTGTTTTATACTGCAATATTTTATTATAAAACAAGAATTTGTAATTAATATTATAAACAATGTACGACTTAGGATTAAATTAAAATAAATCATATTCAACCATAACCGCAAAGCATTTTATGGACATACTGTTATTAGCACCATCCTTTTTGAACCTTTATCAAGATGTCATTTCAGAGTTGGAACGGCAAGGTCATTTTGTAGAATTTATTAAAGACAAATCGTTTGAATATGACCCGTGCCTAATACGGAATAAAAGGCAAAGCCCCATGAAAGAAAAGATCTATGGGAAAATATTAAAATCTTATTGGAAAAAGAAATGTCCAACCATTCAAACATCCAAAATAGACATATTACTGGTGATAAACGGCAAGTCGTACCATCCATATTTAAAGGAATATATCAAACAGAAAAATCCTAGACTAAAAGTTGTATTATACTTATGGGACAAAACTTATCAAAACTACCGATTTGATAAATATTTTGATAGTTTTGATGATGTGATAACTTTTGACAGGATTGATGCCGAAAAATTAAATATAAGATTCCTGCCTTGTTATTGGGTACCACAGTCTCCTACTACTAATCCGACCTTTGATATTTTTGGTTTTGGCACGATCCGTAAAGACCGTTATGAGTTATTCAAATCTATATGGTTATCAGCACAAAAACTAAATCTTACCTCTTTCGTGAAATTATACCAAGCCCCCTTGTCACAATCTTCGTATTCCAAAATAAAAAGAAGCATTAAAACATTATTTAAAGAAAAACCTGAAACATATATTGCTGATTTAATAACAAACAAGCCTTTACCCCCGGCAGATTTTCGCTCTCTAATATCTAATTCACGATGTGTCATTGATACTTATAACACCTTTCAAGAAGGGCTGACCCCACGTTTCATGTGGGCGTTAGGAGCCGGATGCAAAATAATAACCACGAATAAAAATTGTAGGGATTATGCGTTTTATTCACCTGAGTATATATACATTACGGATTCAACCAAGCCACAAATCCCAAAAGATTTTTTACTACAAGAGTATCGGCAGCCTCAAAACAGAATAGATATAATAAACCAATATAGAATAGATAATTGGTTGAAACAAATATTGAGAAACGTATAAAACAGAATTATGATGAAACAATTTATCAATAGAGTTTTTGGATTGATTGAACGTAAATTAACGTCACGTTGGTTTAATCCTTTTGCTACTTTATATGTAAACTTTCGCACGATGCCATTTAAACAAGCTTGCCATTTACCTATTTACGTATACGGAAAAGCAAAATTCTATAATCTAAAAGGAAAGGTTCATTTCACATGTAAAGTCAAACGTGGGTTGGTCAAGATGGGGCGCCATGACGACTGTTACACCAACGCGCCTTTTGGCAAATTATTATTGGAAAAAGGGGCAAAAATAGTGTTTGACGGTTATTGCTCCATCTCAAATGGATATATAATCAAATTAGGAAAAGATGCCGATTTACAGATAGGTAAGTTTGTACGCCTTGGAAATTCCTGTACAATCGTATGTTCCAAACTTATCAGAATAGGAGATTATTCCAGCATTACGTTCAATTGCCTGCTTATGGATACAAACAGTCATTATACCATAAACATAAACACATACAAAGTCTGTAGGAGGGAAGGGAGTATTTGCATTGGCGAAAAAAACTGGGTGGGTAATAATTCGCGCATACTTAAAGGGACGCATACCGGAAGTAATTGCCTTGTTGGAGCAGGTTCGATGGTGAATAAAGATTTCAGCACGCGTGAAAACGCCCTGTTGGCTGGAGTTCCCGCAATGGTGAAATTCGAAGGGATAAACAGATGCTTTTCTTTTGCACGAGAAAAAGAGATTTCAGAATTCTTTAATGCCCATCCGAACAAAAACTATATACATTTTAACGAGAGCTATACAGACCCAATAGATGATTTAATAAAATTCTTCAAGTAAAAAATATCAAACCATGAATATTGTATTCCTTCTTCGCCCATGGCCTGTATATGGAGGGGGGGAGACCGTGACCATTACTTTGGCAAACGAAATGGTCAAGCGACAGCATACCGTACACGTACTATATACCAAGACGGTCACGGGGAAAAAAGTACCCTATATTAATGAAAAGGTTGTCAGTAAACTAGTCTCTGGATTGACTGCTGACGAACATCATAAATTCTCCCATTCGGATATTTCTCTCGCCAACAGTTTCTTAAAAGATTATATTGTGCAAAACGACATCCATGTGGTGATAAACCAATGGTGGCCAGCCGAAAGCCTTTCGGGGATAAAGGAACTATGCATAGTGATAAAGTGTCTTCACATGTCATTATTTCGTCCAAGTGAATTTGAGAATATCCATTGGAGAGGCTGGGGCATTCTGATAAGGCTCTTAGGAAAGAGTATTTATAACTGGCATGCAAACACAAAAGCATGTAGAAGTGTAGAGCATTTTTTTCCTTTCATCCATAAATATGTCTTTCTTGCAGATACTTTCAGGAAAGAGTATCTTGAACACAGAGGCGATGCCCATTCGGATATGTTGGAATTTTGCAACAACCCTTTGCCCTTTGATGATTTCCTTCCTATCAAGGATTTGGCCAAGAAAGAAAACATCGTGCTTTTTGTGGGCAGGATGTATGATGGACATAAGAAAGTATCTAAGATTTTAGAATGTTGGAAGAAAGTTGAAGCTAAACCCGGGGTTTCAAACTGGAAACTTGTGCTTGTGGGAGACGGCCCCGACAAAAAAAGCTTCGAACAACAAGCAAAGCGGTTAGGATTGAGGAACTATGAATTTACGGGACACCGTTATCCCAAACCATATTACAGGAAAGCCAAAATTTTCGTGATGGCTTCAACGCATGAAGGATGGCCAATGACATTGGTAGAATCTCTTCAAAACGGCGTCGTGCCTGTGGTGCGTAACACCTTTTCTTCACTGCATGACATCATTACTCATCAAGCGAACGGATTGATTATCACGGCTGACGATACTGAGGGTTATGTCAAAACATTATACGGATTAATGAAAGATGAAGAGAGGATCAGGAATATGGCTTGCCACGGCATATCATCATGCAGAAGATTCTCTGTTGAAAACATAGTGGACAGATGGGAACTGATTTTTAAAGAAATACAAGAAAAGAAAGTAAGATGACTATCCACAACAAGCCTCCACAGGATAGGATTGGCAGAAGGAGAAAGTGACGTGTCGGAAAATTCACCTTGCTTCCGAATGTATGATGGTAAGCAATAGTAAAAGTGACACGTAGTTTACAAAGATTTGTAGAATTAAATTTTTATGGGTATAAAGTAAAAAAAAGAAAATGAAAAGGTTATATTTTATTTTAACGCTTCCGCTGATTGTGCCTCATCTTATTTGCTATAGTTTTACCAAAAGCAGAAAGATGATTGATGCAGATGCAGAACGACACAGCTTCGTGGTAAAAAAACAGACAAGAAGATATTAAGAGTGGCTTATTTGCTAATCTTTCAAAAAGAGTTCCGTAATTTGTTTTATTATCGTCTCGGCAGGTGGAGTGTTTTTTTACGTTATCTGCCTAAGCGGTCTACGCTTTACATCAATGTGCCATATGGGAAAATTGGTGGAGGACTTGTCATACAACATGGATTTTCTACAATTATAACCGCTGAAAGCATCGGTAAAAACTGTTGGATTAACCAACAGGTTACCATAGGTTACAATGATAGCAAAACGTATGGATACGGAAAGCCTGTCATAGGTGACTATGTGCGAATATCAGCGGGCGCCAAAGTGATTGGTCCTATAAAGATAGGCAATAACAGCACGGTTGGATGTAATGCAGTTATATCCAAGAGCCTCCCTGAAAACACAGTCGTAGTGCCTTCGCCCATGCGAATAATTAGAGAGGATGGGGCGAAAACTTCTAAGTCGTTTTAAACTTTTATGTACACGTTCTACATACCAAGGTAATATAAAAAACATCAGTTTTTTTCAACCAAGCAATAGAATGAAGTTGTTCTATGCCCAAAATATGGCCTTTTATAATGGCATGAAAAGGTATGAACATCGGATGGCATAAAATAATTCTCAGCATTACTTTTAACCCATGAAAATATTATATATCGCCACAGAATCTTCCCCCGGGATGTTACCATTTGCTGTTACTGTTGTCAACACAATAGCAAATACGGGGTTGCATGACATTCACATGATAGCAGTCAACACCAAAAAACTGTCTTTCCGTGGCAGATTAGATCGGAGGGTACAATGCACTTACATATCCGAGAGCACATCCCTTTTTGGAAAAACAATTGATAAATTATGGTTTCGCAAAGTCATAGGGTCTATTAAGAAGGAACAAAAATACTTCGCTCCCGATGTTATACATCTTCTGACAGCGGATTTCAGATTAGGAATTTATGTCTTGTTTAATCCTCTGCATAGAGAAAAGTTTTGTTACACAGTTCATGACCTTCATCCGCATGAAACAGCGTATAGGAGTCTGAAGTATCTACTAATAGAAAAAATAATGGCATTCGGTTGCGCATTGAACCGAAAATTCATTCCCAATCTGACTACATGTTCCCAACACCAGTTGGAGGAACTTAAGGTGCTATACCCCAAAAAGAACATTCATTTTACACATTTTCCTACTCTTGTCACAGACAAAATGACAAATGGGACAAAATGTGCTCCCGAATTAGAAAATACGGAACGGTATATTTTATTCTTTGGTACAATTAACAAATACAAAGGTGTTGACCTTCTTATTGAATCTTACTCTAAATCGGAAGTATTAAAGCATTTCAAACTGGTAATCGCAGGAAAAGACAAAACGCATATAATCCCAAAAGACAATAACATAATCTGCATAAACAGGTACATTGATGACGAAGAAATCAAGTCGCTTTTTGAAAAAGCAGAAATCGTGGTATACCCTTACCGAAGTGCCACGATGTCTGGAGTTCTATCCATCGCCCTGTTTTTCAAGAAAAAAGTTATATTATCCGACATACCTTTTTTCAAAGAGTTTGAATGTAAAGATACCATTTATTTTAAAAGCCATAATACAAAGGATTTGCAGGATATTTTAGAAGAGGCCATATTGAAAAATGAATCGACTCCAACGGAATGTTATGAAAATTTTTATTCACCGATGGTGCTAAAGCGTGATTATGAATCGTTGTATAATTCCATTATAAAAACAAAGAAATGAAAGGACATCACAATTCAGGGCTATAAAGATGCCTATCACAACAAAGCCATCCGATCCAAAATTATAGGGGAGGATGTCATAAACAGTACAAATACAATAGTTATAAAGGACGTTCCGAACCCTTTACAGAAAAATTCTATCCATGATACAATCAAAAGAAGATTTAAAGTTTTATATAAATGAAGATTTGAAACAATTTGGCGACAATATACCCGGGTTCAAAGATTGGCTGCTCCATAATGAACGCTGGTTCATTTATAGGTTTAAGTATGAATTGCGCCATGTTGAATATCTAACAAATATTAAATTTAAGAGAAGGGGGGTAAAGAAGCTCATCCTTTATTGGCACTATTTCTTGTTTAAAAGATTGAGTTGGAAAATGAAGTATGTAATATTGCCTAACACTTGTGGGCCTGGCTTACAGTTACATCATTGCGGTGATTTCACTCATGTACGCCAGTCTGTTAAAATCGGGAAAAATTGTGTTATAACCGTTGGAACAGTATTCGGACATCGCAAAGGTGGTGATGAAGCCGTTATTGTCGGTGACAATTGTTATTTTGGAATCGGTTGTAAAATCTTAGGTGGAGTAAAAATTGGGAATAATGTTTCTGTAGGTGCTTATGCCGTAGTAATAAATGACATTCCAGACAACGCAATTGTTGCAGGGATACCGGCAACAATCATAAAAATAAAAAGCACCTAAAAACTCACAATACTTGGTCATTAAGCAATATATGGATATGATTATAAAAACCAAAACTAAAAGGAAGCATATGATTGGATAAGAAAGGGAGGCGACTATGGATAAAAAAAACGGAGTCATCATTATTGGTTGGATAAACAAAGGCAAACCTGCCGATTGTGGGGAGACAATGAAGAACCAACTGATGATACACAAGTTGGAAAAACTGGGAGTGAAGTGTAGATGTGTAGATTTCAAGAACTGGAAAAGGCATCCTTGGGTGTTTTTACAGTTGATTTGGAATTTGGTAATACATAAAAAGGACACCATCATATTCTCAACCAGTACGGTAAACGTGTACCCGATGATGAAGTTAATGAAAAAAGTGAGATGGAAACAACCCACAATTCATTGGGTTATAGGTGGAACTCTCGGGGAAAAAGTCAAAAACGGCATATTTGACAAAGACATAATCGGTTATATGGACTGGACGATTGTTGAGAGCAATCTAATGGTACAGCAACTGACCGATTGTGGCATAAAAAATGTTTTTCAACTTCCAAACTTTAAACCTATCACCTATTACCCCGACATAAAGGAACGCATAGATGAATGGAAAAAGGATATAACACGCCCGATACGTTTCGTATTTCTGAGCAGAATCATGAAAGAAAAAGGTTGCGATTACATTATTGAAGCTGCCCGGCAACTCAATGCTACGGGATTTAAAGATAAATATAGCATTGACTTTTATGGAAAAATCGCAGAAACCTATGAGACTGACTTTTCCCCAAAAATAGCCCCCTTACAAAACGTGAACTACCGTGGTTTCCTCAATCTACAAAACGAGAAAGGTTACGACAAGTTATCCCAATACGACCTGATGCTATTCCCAACCTATTGGAAAGGTGAAGGTTTCGCAGGGGTGTTTATTGACACGTTTATAAGCGGTGTCCCTATGATTGTCACAGATTGGGCACACAACAAACAGTTTATGACCGAGGGAGAAACCGCTCTTTTCATTCCGGTACATAACATCCCTGCATTATGCGACAAAATGAAAAAGTGTATTGAAGGATGCTATGACATAGGAAAGATGGCCTTGAAGTGCCAACAAAACGCAGAAACCTATGACGTAAATAAGGTAATAACAAAAGAACTGCTCAAAAAGCTCAATTTGGTATAAATGACGAACATTCCAAAACGATAATTATCCAAAATCATAAAAACAAACGTATATGATTAAGATTTCAAAAGCGGCTACAAATATTCAGCCATCCTTGACTAGGAAATTATTCAATATGGCCAAGGAATATGAAGATGTGATTGATTTCACCTTAGGAGACCCCGACATCCCGACCCCAACCCCAATCAAAGAAGCCGGATGTAAAGCTATTATGGAAAACAAGACGCGTTACTCACAAAACGCAGGCCTGATTGACTTACGCCAAGCCATCGCAAATTACATATTCAAGAAAGAACAACTGACATATTCTCCTGAAAATGAAATATTGGTAAGTGTTGGTGCTATGGAAGGCCTATACCTCTCATTGTTAGCTACTATCGACCCTGGAGATGAAGTTATAATACCTGCCCCTTATTATGTGAATTATAAACAGATGGTTGAGATGTGTGGCGGCGTACCGGTTATCGTGGAAGACTACGACCACATCAAAGAATTCAAATGTTCCGTGAATAAAATCAAGGAAGCGATAACCCCCAAAACGGTAGCAATCATACTCAATACGCCTTGCAACCCCACGGGCAAAGTATTCAGCCAAGAATTCATCTCCCAAATTGCAGAAGTTTCAAAAGAAAAAAATCTTATGGTGATTACCGATGAAGTATATAAAAGCTTGGTATATAATGGGAATATGCGTCCCAGAAGCATAGCATCGCTCCCTGATATGAAAGAACGGACAATTTTTATTAACAGTCTTTCTAAAGAGTTTTGTATGACAGGATGGCGTGTAGGGTATGTGGCGGCCAACCGGGAAATAATCACCGCTATGACCAAATTACAAGAGAACGTAGCCGCCTGTGCTCCACTACCATCACAATATGCCGCAATAGAGGCATTGCGCACAGATGTCGATTACTCTATAGAAATGGCTACTGTTTTCAAGAACAGGAGAGACGTTTTGATGGAAACGTTGAGCCATACAAAGAAAATAAAACCTGCAACTGTCGATGCCACTTTTTACGCGATGATTGATATCAGCAAGACAGACATGAAATCAGAAGAATTCGCGTATGAATTACTCAAAAGAAAACAAGTGGCAGTGGTTCCGGGTATAGCATACGGAAAGATTTGTGATGACTTTATACGTATTGCATTTACATTAGATGAATCCAAAATACGTGAAGGCATGAATAGACTGGTTACGTTTGTTGAAGAATTAAATTAAACGAGACATGAAAAAGTGGTTCAAAACCTTATGTGAAGATGTGATAACATTTATATCACCATACATAAAAAACGATGAAACTTGGATTAGGTTTACTTATTTCCTAAGCCATCACAGAAGTGTTAATCTCAAAACTCCTAAAAGGTTCAACGACAAACTGCAATGGCTTTTGTTGAACTATCACGATTGGTCATACACCGATATGGTAGACAAATATAGAGTAAAACCGATCGTTGCAAAAATTATTGGGGAGAATCATATCATACCTACATACGGGGCGTGGGATAGTTTTGACAAGATTGATTTTGATTCTTTACCAGACCAGTTTGTACTCAAATGCAATCACGATTCGGGGGGCCTTGTGATATGTACAGACAAATCAAAATTAGACAAGAATGCCGCCAGAAAGAAAATCATGAAAAGCCTAAAGAAAAACTTCTATTATAGGACACGTGAATATGCTTACAAGAATGTCAAACCTGTTGTTCTTGCAGAGAAATACATGGTAGATGATACAGGATGGCAGTTAAAGGATTATAAAGTTTTCTGTTTCAATGGAGAACCAACTTACATAGAAGTGGACTATGACCGATTTGTGGGACATAAGCTCAATGTGTATGATTTGAATTGGAATTTTGTGGACTTCTACATGACTTCTAAAAATGACCCGAATGCAAACATTAAAAAGCCTGCAAAATTTGAAACCATGATAGAAATGGCTCGCAAATTGGCAAAGGGCACTCCCTTTGTTCGTGTCGACTTTTACATAAACCAGAATGATGAGATATTCTTTGGTGAAATGACATATACCCCTGGAACCGGACATATACACTTCACCCCAGACGATTGGGATTTTAAATTGGGGGAACTTCTTATCTTACCAGAAAAAAACGTATAAGTCAAAGGGTGTATTTCCAACAAAAACTCCTTATTAGGCATGTTTTGTCCACATACTTTATATGGATATACAACATTTTGCAGATACTACAATTAACACAAAGACTAATGAAGAAAATCCTCGCCGTCGCCTCCATCGGAGGCCATTGGGTACAACTCCTCCGCATCACCCGCCCTTTAGAAGAACATTATGAAGTGGTGTACATGTCAACCCACCCTAAATGTAAATCCATGGTCGGCACTTGCCGTTTCCATACCATGATGGATTTCAGCCGTTGGAATGCCTGGAAAATGTTACCGGCTTCCTTCAATATTCTGGGGATTCTGCTCAAAGAACGACCGGCCGCCATCGTCACAACAGGTGCGGCTCCGGGACTGCTTACCATTATTTTAGGCAGAATGACCGGAATCAAGACCATCTGGGTAGACTCTGTGGCCAATGTACAAACCATGAGTGCTTGTGGAAAATTAGCACGCAAATTCGCAACCCACGTGTACACCCAGTGGCCGGGTCTCGCTACTGCACAGGTGCATTATGCCGGAAACATCTTTGGCGATTAAAGGCAAAACCGCCCGCTGTCCCCCCCCGTTCTTTGACTTATTGTTACTTTAATATTTCCCGATTATGATATTTTGCACTATCGGTACCCAGGCCCCATTCGACCGTTTCGTGAAAATCATTGATGAAGTGGCCGCGCATTTGGATGAGGAAATCATCGCGCAAGTGTACAAAAGTGAGTATGTGGCTCAAAACATCCGTACCGTAGAATTTCTACCGCCCGATGAGTTTAACAAGCTATTCAGCAAGGCACGCCTTATTGTGGCCCATGCCGGTATGGGTACTATTATTTCCGCCATGCGCCAACACAAGCCTATTATTATCTTTCCACGCATAGCCGCATGGGGTGAACATCGCAACGAGCATCAGTTGGCCACAGCTCAGAAGATGAAAGAACTCGGCTATGTGTACGTGGCAACCGACGCAAAAGAACTAAAAGAGTTGTTGACAACCCGGAATCTAAAACCCTTGCATGATTTGGGAGATATTGCAAGCAAAAGCCTGATAGATGAATTATGCAAGGTCATAGGATAGTATGATTCGCCCCCACAGTCATCTCCGCGATTATCAAAAGTACATCCAGACGCATGTACTTGAAGCTTGGAAGTCGCACAAAAGCATCATGCTCCAGATGCCAACAGGTACGGGAAAAACCCACCTGTTGGCATCCATCATTTATGACAGTCTGAAGGAGAATGGGAAACGGTGTGTCTGGATTGTGGCACACCGCCGCGAACTGGTGGAGCAGATTGAGGAAACCATGGAACGATACGGTATTCCAAGCATCCCGAAGGAGGACGGAAGGGTAAGAGCTATGTCCATCCAATGGTTATCGCGTCATCTCACCGACCTTCACGAGACACCCAACCTTATCGTCATCGACGAGGCTCACCATGCACTGGCTAAGACGTATAAGGAGTTGTGGCTGCGTCATCCCGAGGCAAAAAAATTGGGCTTGACGGCTACCCCCTGCCGACTGAACCGCAGGGGATTCACGGACTTGTTTGACGAGCTGATTACTTCGGACAGCATTGCCGATTTTATCCGGCAAGGATGGCTGTCAGCCTTCGACTACGTATCCATCCGTCCGGGCAGCAAATCCCAACGATTGATAGACAACTTGTCGAAACGTGGGGCAGACGGTGATTTCCAAACGAAAGAAATGAACGAGGTGCTGAACCGCAAACCCTGTATCGAACGGTTGTACGAAAGCGTACGGCAATATGCCGACGGGAAGAAAGGCATCGTGTATGCCATCAGCATCAGCCATGCACGGAATATTGCCGATTTCTACCGGATGCATGGAATAAACACCGTGGCGATTGACAGCAAGACTCCGGCACGGCAACGTAGGCAGCTTATAGAAGCTTTCAAACGGGGCAAGACGCAAGTGCTGGTGAATGTGGATGTATTCAGCGAGGGTTTCGACTGCCCGGATGTGGAGTTCGTACAGATGGCCCGCCCTACCCTTTCGCTGGCCAAATACTTGCAGCAGGTGGGACGCGGACTGCGGAAGGCAGCGGGTAAAGACACTTGCATGCTGATTGACAACGTGGGGCTGTACCGCCTGTTCGGACTGCCTACGGCCTACCGGGACTGGAAGGCCATGTTTGAAGGACGGTTGGCCGGAAAAGGCTATCGCACCACATGCAAGCCGGAATATATGGCTGCAAAGCAAGAAAAGAATCAAACGGCACGCCCCAATGGGCCGCTTGAAATGGTCATGTCGCATGAACTGTTATGGGATTACCTGAACAAAAGTAAGCCTCTCACGGACTATAATAGCACACCCCAGGAAAAACTAAAACCATTCAAAGACCGCCAAACCGGCCTTTGGGGACTAAAATGTGGGCAGACCATTACCACAAAGGCACAATATCCCACTTTGTTCGACGTAAAAGGCAATCTTGCTGCCGTACGGTTCGAGGACTACCGCACAGGTATCGTAGACAAGGAGGGAAAAATACGGATGAAAGCCGACAGGTACAAGCGTATGAAATTCTTGCCGGATGACATCGTGGCCGTAACAGACCAGAATGACAAGACGTTCTACATAGATTTAAGGTGTAACCGACACTACATGGACAAGCCGGTTGTGATGAAATTCGGCCAAATAGAAATACTCCGAGCAGGCCGCATGTTCTACAGCCGCACGAAGCGTGTCTATGTGAACCGTTCGGGCATCGACCGGCACGATTTCTTTTCAAGAGGCTTTTATCTGCTCATTTACGACCCTTTTATCACTCCCGAATTTAAATATGTAGAAAGCATAGAGGACTCCTTGAACAAGGACTATGTTTGCATATTGGAAAATGATGAGGTAAGTTATTATCGGTTCTGCGGCGAACTGCCGGACGGAAGCATCGTGATTGTTGACGGAGAAGGAAGATACTATCATGCAGAAGCCGGTAAGGAAAAACGGTATATCGCCTGCCTGAACCCCGAAACACAAACGGAAAACTTCAAAGCGGCAGTATCAAGGCTAACATCCGAAGCAAAGGAACGTGCCGCCCAAAAACAAGCGGACAAACAGCGTACGCAAGAAAAGAAACAGAAAGAACGGTTGGCCACCTTACAAAACGCTGTGCCGTTCAAGTCCGGACTGAAATGGGGACTGAAGTCGGGCGAGCGTATCATCGTACCGCCCATCTACCGCCGTATCCAAAAGCCGATAGGCTACTATTGTGCAATGGAAGAAAACCCAAACCGGTGGGGTATCATCATGTTGGACGGGAAAGTCGTGGTAGAAGCCCGATATATGAACGTGGAGATAAAAGACAACGGAACGGCCTGCCTGACTATCATACCGGGAAAGACAAAGACCGTAAAGCTATAAATCGTTCGGCAGGAAAAATATGCACCAAACAAAAAATCATTCTCAGCCAAACGAAAAATCGTTGTATAATAAATTATTGCTATAAATTTGCATAATCATTCAACATCCAAGTGTGGTCCAAGGCCGAAAAATCGT
>OJMG01002007.1_pt1 | contig 17882 bp, 10 predicted proteins | sample 1597141 | NCBI WGS metagenome assembly OJMG01 (sample SAMEA2452119, study PRJEB22498) | human gut metagenome | biome: human feces; feature: human gut; material: feces | place: Australia | collected 2012 | reverse complement strand
CTATGCCGAGCATATCATTCCCGCCGCAGATATTTCCGAGCAGATCTCTGCTGCCGGAACCGAGGCAAGCGGCACGGGCAACATGAAGTTCATGATAAACGGTGCCGTAACTCTCGGAACATATGACGGCGCAAATATCGAAATCGTCGAGTGCGCCGGCGAGGAAAACAACTATATCTTCGGTGCAAGGGTCGAGGAGCTGACCCGCCTCCGCCCGCATTACAACCCCCGCACCGTTTACGAAAGCAGCTCCGTCGTGCGCCGCGCGGTTGATTCCCTTGTTGACGACAGCATTCTGAATGCCGTTTACACACTGCCGCAGGATTCGGGAGCAAAAGAAGAAGCGCGCCGCGTATTTACGGAAGTTTACAACTCCCTTTTGACGGGCGATTGGCGTAAGCCGGACTATTATTTCAATCTATATGACCTTGAAAGCTATATTGAAGCAAAGCTCCGTGCAATTTATGATACGGCGGATGAGCGGGCATTTGCGCGAAAATGCCTTATGAACACCGTAAACTCCGGCAAGTTCTCAAGCGACAGAACAATTCGGGAGTATTCCGAAGAACTCTGGCATATCCGTCCGATACCGACGGAAGAATAATGCAGTGCCGAAACAGTTTTTTCTCCGCCGCGGAAAGCCGCGAAAAATTATATCGGATTTTATTCGCATATAGGGCTTGAAACGCGGCGGGTTTTAACTATAATATTATTCAATGGACAGTTATTGTGTGCCGCAGCTGCGCGGAGTGTTCTCCGCATTCCTTCTGCGGTGCATTGACGATTTTATATTCAGGAGGAACACATGGACACCAAGCTGATTTTCGTTACCGGGGGCGTAGTTTCCTCGCTGGGCAAAGGCATCACCGCCGCCGCATTGGGCAGGCTGTTGAAAGCAAGGGGCTACAGCGTATCGATTATGAAGCTCGACCCCTATCTCAATGTTGACCCGGGAACGATGAACCCCTATCAGCACGGCGAAGTTTTCGTGACCGATGACGGAGCAGAGACCGATCTTGACATCGGCCATTACGAACGTTTTATTAACGAAGAGCTCACAAAGCTCAACAACACCACCACCGGACAGATTTATTCCGCAGTTCTCGACCGCGAACGCCGCGGCGGCTACCAGGGCGGCACGGTGCAGGTGATTCCGCATATCACGGACGAAATCAAGCTCCGCATCAAGAAGGCCATCAACGCAATCAAACCCGAGATCATGCTTGTTGAAATCGGCGGAACCGTCGGCGACATTGAATCCCAGCCCTTCCTTGAGGCTATTCGCCAGCTTAAAACTCAGCTTGCGCAGAATCAATGCTGCTTTATCCATGTTACGCTCATTCCGTACCTTTCGGCATCCGGTGAGCTGAAAACAAAGCCCACTCAGCATTCCGTCAAAGAGCTGCAAAGTATCGGCATTCAGCCGGATGTCCTCGTTTGCCGCAGTGATTATCCGCTCGATCGCAGCATCCGTGCAAAGATCGGGCTGTTCTGCAACGTTGCGGAAGAATGCGTTATTGAAAACCTTAACGCCCGCTCCCTCTATGATGTTCCCCTCATGCTTGAAGAACGCGGCCTTTGCAGCGTCGTACTCAAAAAGCTTGCGCTTGAACAGCGCGATCCCGACCTTGCGCATTGGCGTGAAATGGTTGAATCCGCACTCAAACCCACCAAGGAATGCACCATTGCTCTCGTCGGCAAATACGTAGAGCTGCACGATGCTTATCTTTCCGTTGCCGAAGCACTGGAACACAGCGGCATTGCAAACGATGCAAGAGTCAACATTAAGTGGATCGCGGCAGAAGAGCTTGAGCACAATGATCCGAACACAATCCTTGCGGATGTGGACGGCATTCTTGTTCCCGGCGGCTTCGGCGAACGCGGTGTTGAAGGCATGATGATTGCTTCCCGCTATGCACGGGAACACAACATACCTTATTTCGGTATCTGCCTCGGTATGCAAATCGCCGTAATCGAGTACGCACGCCATGTCCTCGGCTGGAAAGATGCAAATTCCACCGAATTTGACTTCAACGCAAAACACCCCGTTATTGCACTGATGGAAGATCAGGTCAACAACCTTGAACGCATCGGCGGTACTCTGCGTCTCGGCAGCTACACCTGCCGCCTTGAGCCCGGCAGCCTTGCAGCAAAGCACTACGGCAAGGAAGAGGTTCACGAACGCCACCGCCACCGCTATGAGTTCAACAACGAATACCTTCAGGATTTTGCCGATGCGGGCCTTCGCTTTACCGGCTGGAACCCCCGCCGCGGCCTGATGGAAATCGTTGAAGTTGCAAACCACCCGTGGTTCGTTGCGGTACAGTTCCACCCGGAATTCAAATCCCGCCCCGATAATGCGCACCCGCTGTTTACAGGTTTCATCGAAGCTGCGGTTAAATACGCCTCAAAGGCCGAATAAAAACGTATTCTCGCACGCGGCGGCGAATATTTTTTCCCGCCCCTGCCGACAATAAAAATAATTTTGAACAGGAGATAACAATAATGGCTATCAACAAAAAGATGACTATCGAAGAAATTCTCAGAACCGATTACGGCATTGCAAACATCCTCATGGAGAGCGGTATGCATTGCCTCGGCTGCGTCATGGCAAGCGGCGAAGACCTTGAACAGGCCTGCGGCGTCCATGGTATCGACTGCGATGCTCTCGTTGAAAAAATTAACGCATACCTCGAAAACAAATAATCTTCCGAACAATCTTTCGGAGATTGCCTCAAATTTTTTCGATTATGCAAACTGTACACCCCCGCCTGCGAAAAGCAGGCAGGGGTGATGTTGAATGTCCATGTTTACGTCTTTTGTTCGGCTATCGCTTCGAAACAATAAACAACGCGTTAAGTCCCTTCTTCGTCAACAGTTGTTAATATTGCTATCTTACAATGACAGAAATCATATATTTGACTCCGAATTCTATCAATCCCAGCAAAATGAACAGTGCTGCCGCCGCCGCTAACAAAGCCGAATATTCGCCTTGCTTTATCAACAGATATATCCATATTGTTATAACACAAACAACAATTGTTTTAAGTAAATTTCCGATAACCGTGCTGAATATTCTTATAAGCAACGCCCTGCCGAACGACACTCCACCTTTCAAAAACAGGCAAACAGAAATGAAAAAAACAGCGATTGTTGCAACAGAAAGTGAAATCGAGGACAACACAGCACCAATGCTTTCTTCCAATGCATTTTTTGCGGCACCAACTCCAACACCCGTCAAATAAGCAACCGGAATTGCAGTCAAAACAAGCACAACCAACTCCTTTATACGATACGACATCGTTTCCATGTATGCCTCTTGATCGTAAACAGAACCTGCCGGAAGCTTAAGGAAAATGCGTGAAAGAATCCGTGCAATTGCAGGATGTATGCATGACATGATCAATATTTTTAATACGTCTGTAATCAAATCATTTGCCGAAAGCAGTTCCTCACCTTTGTCCAATTTCATAATATTGCAAAGTACCTTTGAAATCGGGCCTGCAAAAGGCAGTTCCTCCATGGCCGTATCAAATGCGTCTTGATTTCCGTCTTCGGTTATCGCACCGCCCACTGCTGCAACCAGCAGCAGCGCGACTATTATCAATATCATTTTCGGTATCAGTTTGTTTAAACACCCGGACATATTTTCTCCCTCATATTACTTTACTGACAAATTCACTTTTTGTCATTGTTTTTTCTCTTCCCGGCACAGTTCCTATACTCGCATTACTAAACAGCCATGCCGACAGACACAGTATGCTTGTAATTGCATTCAAGTCCATCGGCAACGCCGTTCTGTAACATTCATAAGCATTCGCTGCTCAGCCTGTCATTTCATCAGAGTAGTCTTTCCCAACGCTCCACGTTGGTTAAACACCAGCAATCGTCCTCCGAACATAAAGCCGGGCGCCAAACCACGAATCTGAATCCTGTGTTTACGGTTCTGTCCGTTATTATGGAGTTCCTGTGTTCGCTCACCGGAACTGAACAGATAGTCTTGCTGCGTATCACTGCCGTCAGCAGCACGGTTCTGTATTTCACCCCAGATCCTATCCTGTTCATTCATTTCAAACCTGCTTCTCGCTTCGCATGTCTCCAGGAGTTTATCGCAGTCCAGCCCCTGCCAGTTCAGTTTATCAGTATGCGAACCGACGTTCCCATCCTCAAAGCAAATTGGCCTTAATATATCTCTGCAGGCGCAAAGATCATTTCGCATATTTCCTGCGTCCTCAACCAAAGCCTTAAACGTACTTTCAAAAATATCGATAAACCTTTTTTTAATGCCCTTCTTGAGGCGTTCTACCCATGCTCCAGCATACATTCTTGCGTCTTTGATGTAGCTGCCTTCCTTCCGGTCGGCCAATTCAGCCTTTTCTTTGAGATGTTCAATCAGTTTGACTATGTTTTTGTTTTCGAACATGTTAAGGGGAAACTCTCCGAAAAACGTTTCCTCCTGTGAACACAATTCTTTTTTGAAAAATTCTTGGGCAGCTTTAAGAATATTGTCTCTGAAAATTTCGCAGATCGGACTACCTTCTTTATCCGTTCCGTATACGGTGTGTATATCTGCATTCCGCAATAATCTTGAATATTGCGGAAGGAGTTCAAGTTTACACGGCGCAACAGAAAGGAATGTTTTCGTTAATTCGTTCAACAGCAGGTCAAGCAAGGCTGTTTGCATTTCAATGGTAAGAGGCGAAACGGAATTTAACCGCAAACAGAACTGCTGTATTACCACAGCAGCGACTTAATGCCTGTTGAGAATACCGCTCAAAGCAGCTTTCAATGTATTCCCGGATGCGTAACATAAGCTCCGGGTCGCAGTATATAATATTGCACGTCGTACCTGTGCAATATCTTTTTTGTATGTGTTTACGATAAGCGAGTCCAAGATTCATTAAAGCTGTGCCGATACATGAAATATATTTTTGTCTGATGAAAATTTATGCATTTGCGGTGTTGACAAACATTGTCACAATTGTGTACAATAACGACGTGTGAAGAACGAATTTTCTGCTGATTACAGTCGTATTTGACGCAAAATCCGCTCACGGCGGCGTTCTCCGCATATGGTTTTCAACTAAAGCGAATGTATGGTTATCATACATACGGCAGCTATGTGCAGCATCCTTTTGAACCTCAAAGAAAAGTCAGTGTATGCTTAACACAGGGCGCGGCAATGCAGCAGTACCGACAATAAGCTTATCACTAACGCAAGTTAAAATGATTGCAGACAACGACAGATTCAAGCCGATATTCAGCAACCGAAGAATCGGGGCAGCAAAGGAAATAAACACGACCGCCAACAAAAAAGAACAGCAAAAGTTCGAAACTCGTATTTTGATTGTTAATGCGCCATTTTTCATGGCTGCAAATAGATTCCGGAGGAAAAATATGAAAACACTTCTGAAACAAGTATGTTCCTTGATCTTGGCACTGCTGATGGTGCTGTCCGTTGTATCGGTTCCGACATTTTCCGCAAAAGCGGAGGATGGAGAAAATCCGCCGTCAACCATGACGCTCAACGAAGCGTTGAACGTCGAAGGCGGAAATATCGAATTCACCAATTCCGGCGACTATATCGATTCCGAAAACGGCAACTATATTTGGAGAGTGGAAGATGACCACATTGCTTCACCCGAAGTCGATCGATACGAAAAAAAGGCAATCATCACTGCGGAAGTCATCGCAGCCGAGGGCGACATTGTTTCTTTTGACTTCATTTGCAATGTTTCAAGCGCATCATATGTGAGCGGAGGTTTGCTTTTCAGCATCGATGACATATCACCGGAGAGCGGCAAAGGATACGGATATGCCGGCTTTTATGACTGGACGCATAAGGAGTATGCGCTCACAGCCGGAAAGCACACACTGAAATGGGTGTTTTGTCTTTCCACCGGTGCAACGGGCAGCATTGCCAAGCTTGACAATGTATTCGTTGGTGAACCCGTGCATCCTTCACAAGTTATTTTACAGGATACTGTTGAAGTCGGCGTCAATTGCCGCACGCAATTGACCTGCGAGGTGCTTCCCGCCGAAGCGTTCAACAAGAGCGTTTCATTCTCTTCATCGGATGAAAATGTTGCCGCCGTGCTCGACGACGGAACCGTTATCGGTGTAAGCGCGGGCAGGGCTGTGATAACGGCGTCCACGGTTGACGGTGGGCATACCGACACCTGCGAGGTCAACGTTACTGATACCGGAAAAATTTCTTCCGAGCTTTTTATTTACAACGAAACATATGTATATGACAAGAGGTTCTATCATACTTCATTGTATAAATTCACAAGCAGCCTGCCGGAGTTTACGGAACTGGTTGCAGATCTGTCGGACGATGAACTAAATGGATACACCATAACTGCCTGCGCATATGTCGGCGGAAAAATCTATGGGTATATGACAACCAACTATTATGAGTACAGATTCATCATTATTGATGCTGAGTCGCAAACCGTTGATTATTGGGGGCGCACAAATCTGTTAAATCCGCAAGCAATTAGTTACGATTATACAACAAATACGTTGTACGCAATTGCCTATCCTGAAACTTCGAGTGCAAAAAAAGCATTGTACACCGTTGATATCGACACCGGCGAATTAACAAAGATTGCTGGTTTCTCGAATAGTAATTTGACGGAAATGGTAATCTCCCGCGATGGAAGAATGTTTGGTTTTATTAACAGTGCCGTCTATGAGATAAACAAAGCAACGGGTGAATTAACAAGATTATTTGCATTTAATGCACCCGACGGCTACACAAAATGGCCGTGGAACGCCATCTACGATTTTGACACGGGGCTGATATATGTACTGTATGAATCCCGAACGGACTCAAAGTGGAACATCAATCAGAACCTGTATGAGATCAATATCGATGAAATGACCGCCGAGTCTTGCGGTTATATCAAGTTGGAACGCCCCGGCAAAATGTTTATAACAAACGATATTGAACTGCCCGAAAGGGAAAAGACGAAATTCACCGTAACATTTGTTGACAGCATTGACGGCGCCGTGATCGGAACCAAGCAATACGAAGTCGGAACCACTCTCGACGAAGCAACTTTCCCTGCACCGCCCGAGCATGACGGCTATGCATTTACCTGTTGGGAATATGACGAGAACTATGACGGCGAATATCTGCTTTACGATGTAACCGCAACAGCGTATTATCACGAGGCGGAAGCCCCCGCAACGATCATCGTCAACAACAATTACGACAGCATTGGTCCTTACTATTATTGGACAACCCGGGGCTGTCAGCTACTGATTGATGCGGATGCAAATACCTATGGGGATATTATCCCGGAGCAGAGGGTATGGCTGCAAACCGAAATCAGCGATCCCGAAACATTCTATGATAATTTTGAGTATCGGCTGCCCGAAGGGGCGAGCGCCGAGTTTTCGCCGTACTCATCCATGTATCATAAAAAGCAGCTTATCAATATCCCGGCGGGCACATACGATTGGTGCTTTATTGCACCCACGGCAGAGGGAAATGATATAAAGTATTATTTCATGAGCGATGACGGAAATATTGCCGCTTGCTTTAACGACTACAAATTTGAAGCCGGATATACCTATGAGTTCAATGTGACTCATTTCAACCAATATGATGTAACAAACCGCGTTTCAAAGGTTGATTTGACGGTAACACGAGGAAACACGGAGCCCGTGTATGCCGAGAGAGTCGAAATCGATCTTGACCATATTATTGCGTACAGCGGTTATGCAGTCGGATTCCAGGTAACAGTCTACCCCGAGGATGCCTTCGATAAGCAGGTGCTCTTTACCTCTTCCGATCCTTCCGTCGGCGGCTGCTTCGTGGATGTGAACCAGACGAATCCCTCTGCGACCGATTTTCAGAATTTCTCGTCAGACGCAGATTTATGGGGACGTTCACCGGGGAACATCACCATCACAGCCACTCCGATGGATTCCCATGCGGAAGCGGTGACGCTGAGCGCCTCCGTAAGGGAAGAGATTCCGGCAGTCGATTATATCGGATACGTATCAGATTGTGCAGATTATGCTTTAAAAGATTACGGAACAGCTCAGGCATGGTTTAAATTCAACACTATGAAGAATATGATTCGGAATCATGCGCAGGTATCGGACGATAAGTATGATGACTCTTGGAACTTCCCGTACAATGTTGCTGCTGCCGAATATGTCGGCGGAAAAATCTACGGATACCAAAGTGCGAGGAATTACGGGAAAGTACGGGCGGATTTTTTCATTATCGACTACAACAAAGATCCGAACAAGCTTGAGGATGTTTTGACCGGAGTGAATGCGGGTTTGGAGGTTGTCGACATGGCGTACAATTATTCAAACAACATTATGTACGCCATTGCATATAACCGGGAGTGCGGCGATGCAATGTCACTTTATACCGTTGATCTTGCATTGGGCACGCTGCACGAAATTGCCCCGCTACACGGCACGGACGATGAGGGTTGCAAACTCAAAGTTGCCTGCTTCACAATTGATGAAAACGGCAAGGCTTATGCCCTCAACGAATTTGACAAGGTTATAGACGCGATGTGCAGTAAGGATTATTTGCTGAATATCGATTTGAACACAGGGGAAGTAACCGTTCAAAATGAAATTCGTAGTGCCAACGAAAACTGTTCATCGAGGACTTCCCGATCACATAGAACCGCATGTGTTGTGTATGACTTTGAAAACCATATACTAAGAGTCAACGAACCGCACGAAGATACTGCCGCCATTTTCCCTGAGACCGGCGAATTTGTTTACGGGCACGGCGGAAGCGGTGTGGCTCTTACTGCAATGATTATACCGAATGACTTCCCGGTTCCGGAGCCCGTTATGCCGAATTTTACGGTAACCTTTGTTGACGGGTTTGACGGTTCTGTAATCGAAACCCGCACGATGGCGGGCGGATGCGTGCTTGATGAAGCAACATTTCCAGAAACGGCTGAGCATGACGGCGTTGTGTTCCGCGGCTGGGACTATTTCGGAAAAGTGCTTTCGTCCGACATTACAATACGCGCGCTGTATTCACTGCCCGATTATTCAACGGCGGTTGTAAAGCTGAACGTTATTGAAGGCGGCTTCCGAAATATGAGTTGGGAGAGTTGGGAGTTACCGCCCGAAAACGGCAACGGCTATCAAATGATATTGGATGCGGATGCGGACACGGCAACTGAGGATAAAATGGTCGGTTACGGCTGGAATACCGGAGTGGGTGATAGCGGAAGGCAATGGATGGACGAGCTGTACAGCCAATATGAATACAGCATTCCGCGAAACGCCAGCGGTTCGGAGAAGAATGCCGAAACCGTTTTGAACGAAACAAAGTCCGTACGCATTCCGGCAGGAACTTACGATTGGCTTATTCTGTACGATGCGGGGCAGTGCAATCGTCCTTTTGCGGATTCGTTCGGAAATATCGGAGGGCGATTTGATGATTTTGAGTTCCTCCCCGGGTTTGTGTATGAGTTTAAAGTCTATTGGATGGGCAGATGCCACGCGATAGACCTTGAAATCACCCCCATTGTTCCCGATGAAAACCCCGACGCCGGCGTATGCATTATGCTCGGCGAGATATCCGGCGGCCCCGGTGAGGAAATCGAAACCGAAGTCGTTATTGAGGGCGACTATGAAGCAAACAGCTTCGACATGGCACTTGAATACGATGCAAGCGACATAGAGGTTCTTGAGATAACGCCGGGTCAGGTGATTCAGGAAATTGTTGAAAACGGCGGAGAATTTGATCTTCAGCAGTCTTCGCCCGGCGGTATAGGCGGCGGGGGCGGCTCGGGCAGTCCGGACGCAAGCACGGGCACGATAGACGCAAAAGCGGAGTCCGGCGGGATGGCGTTCGGCGGAAACGGCCAAATCATGAAGATGAAGGTCAAGATTCCCGAAGACGCCGAAGCCGGTGAAAAGAATATGGATATGACGGTCAACGACCTGTCGAAGAACAACAGCGACGGCACGGCAGAACAGGTTCCGCATTATGACGTGACAGGAAATTCCGCCACGGGCAGCATAGGCGGAGGCGGTTCGGGCGGTTCCGGCGGCGGTTCCGGCAGCATCGGCGGCGGAGGAGGCGGCGGTGTCGTAACGGATCCCACGACGCCCATACCCACGGGAGAGCCTACGCCGACGGGAGAACCTACGCCCACTCCGACCCCCAACCCGAACGCAAGCTTCTTTGTAACCTTTGTCGATTGGGACGGACGGACAATTGCAATTAAAACCGCAAAGTACGGCGAGGCAGCGACTCCTCCGCCCGATCCGGAGAGGGAAAACTTTATCTTTGTCGGTTGGGAAGGTGACTTCTCATGCGTTACGGCAAATACGGCCGTTCTCGCAAAGTACGGCCCGATTCCCAATTCCGGCGATGCCAGCGGAGACGGCACGGTCAACGCTGTTGATGCCCTTGTTGCTATGCGGTACGTTATCGGAGTTTCAACCGAGAGCCTTACGCCCGAACAGATCGCCGCCGCAGACTTCAACGGGGATGGCGCAGTGAATGCCGTCGATACCCTGCTCATCATGAGATTCTCGCTGGGATTGATTGAAGCCGTCGTGAAGGAGCCCGTGCAAGACGCCTGAAAATTCAATCCGTACGGGCAGAAAAACCGAACAACGTAATTAATTAACCTATACCGGGCGGTTTTACGCCGCCCGATATAAATAAAAAATAAGGAGACGAAAATGAAAAAACTCTTCGCAATGCTGCTCAGTGTCGCTATCATTCTGAGCACAATCACGATCCCTGCATATGCGGAAACCGGATCGCCGACCGATAACGACGTTGTTTTCAGTGTTGAAAACGTCACGGCAGCTCCCGGCACAGATGTGTCGGTAGCGTTTAATATCGAAGGCGAGTATGAATCTCACGCTCTCACGGCATTCGTGAGGTATGACACAAATATGCTTTCCGTCGTCGGTAACGGTATTGTTCAGGGAAACATCTGGCAAAACATGATCGCTGGCGGCGGTACGATTGTCGCTGATGCCGTCACGCGTCCGGGACAGGTTCCCTTCATGGCAATCATGCCGACCAATCCGTTCAGCGGAAGCGGAACCATATTTACAATGAATTTTCATGTAAATGAATCCGTAGAGCTCGGCACTGTGATTCCTCTTGAGCTTGAAATAAGGGAATTCTACTATATGCCCGTGCAGCAAACTTCTCCTACCCTCATTCCGTTCACATCCGACAACGGTTCAATTACCGCTCAGGTTTACCACTCGGTCACCTTTGTTGACTGCGACGGCACTGTTCTTTCCGCTCAGAGTGTTGCCCACGGTTCCGCCGCAATTGCGCCGACAGCCCCCGAACGCGAGGGTTATGCCTTCATCGGATGGGATAAGGACTTCTCAAACGTTACGGAAGACATGACCGTTACCGCTCAATACTCGGCCAACAGCTATTCGATTACCTACACCATCAACGGTGAGGAATACACCGCTCAGACCTATGAATTCGGAGCAGAGGTTTCCGCACCCGAATACACCGTTCCCGAAGGACACACCTTCTCAGGTTGGAACATTCCGGAAACCATGCCTGCCGAGAACCTTGTTCTTGATGCGGCACTGACTGTGAACAGTTACAGCATCACCTACACAATCAACGGTGAGGAATACACCGCTCAGACCTACGAATTCGGAGCAGCAGTTTCCGCACCCGAATACACCGTGCCCGAGGGACACACCTTCTCCGGTTGGGACATTCCGGAAACCATGCCTGCCGAGAACCTTGTTCTTGATGCGGCACTGACCGTAAACGAATACACCGTTACTTACAATATCAATGGTGAGATTTACGCAATACAGGTTTATGCTTACGGGGAAGAAGTCTTTGCTCCCGCATATGACGTTCCTGACCATTTCACTTTCTCGGGCTGGGATACTCCCGCCACCATGCCGGCGGAGAACATCGTGCTTGATGCGACACTCGTTGAAGATGGAAAGTATACGGTATCATTCATGGTCGATGGTGAGACGTATTTCACGTTTACGGGATATGAAGGTGATGCTATCACTGTTCCTGAAAATCCGGAAAAGCTCGGTTATACCTTTGACGCTTGGGACGGAATGCCCGAAGACGGTGTTCTTCCTGCTGCAAATATAACCGTCACTGCTGTTTGGAGCGTTAATACCTACACGATAACCTATACGGTCAACGGCAAAGGGTACAGCATCCAAACATATGAATACGGTGCAGCGATTATAACTCCCGCGTATGATGTACCCGAAGGATACACATTCTCGGGATGGGATGTTCCCGAAACAATGCCTGCCGAAGATCTGGTTGTTGACGCAGCATGCACGATCAACGTGTATGAAGTTACCCTGATTGACGGCTTGAACGGAGACCCCATTGCTGTTCTTTATGTCGAACATGGACAGGATGCGATACTTCCCGATGCGCCCGAACACGCCGGCTATATCTTTGACCGCTGGGACGGCGATCCCACCAATGTTACGGAAGACCTAACCATTACGGCGTGCTATTGGCTGATCGGCGATGTGAACCATGACGGTGAAATCACAACATATGACGCTTTGCTGATTATGAGATATGCACTCGGTGTGGAAACCGATGGCAATGAGCTTATTATGGACTTTAACGGAAACGGATGCGTTGACTCACTTGATGCGCTTCTTGTGCTTCGCAGGGTCATTGGCGCAGCATAACCGTATCTGCAAGCACGGTCGTTCGGAGCCGAAAGACAGCGTGAAACTGCTGCTTCAGCCCCGAAAAAAAGTTTGCTGCATCAGTCCTGAAAATCAAGGGTTGCTGCATCAGATCCAAAAACAAAACCGGGCAGCTCAAGAAGAGTTGCCCGGTTTTTTGCTTTCGTGCATAATTAATCTGCACAAAAACCAACAGAAAACGGGTTGCCCGAGCAGGTCTGTTTGCCGTACTCAAAAATCACGCTTTCCGCATGAGTCCGCTTCGCTTGAACCGGGAAAAACAATGTTAGGCTTTCCCCGGGGGCCGTCTACGGAAGGTATGACCGATTATCAATTTAAGACGGTTATCCGCATGGTGATGACAATCATCAAAGACAGCGAAAGCAAAGAAGAAATACTGAAAAAGCCGGAAGCCCTATTGGATAAAGTAAGTAAGGCAACCAGCTACAGCACACGAACGGGGCGGAACTTGCCGCCGCACTTTCGTGCCTACATTGTATCATGTCTTGCCCCGTAAATCAAGAGAGGACGTGATTATTATCGGCGAGAAAAAAATGGGCGACCCACAGATAACCCGCGCACCGAGAAAATCGGTTTTCGACTGTCGAAACAGGAGATCAAAGATATCGAAAAGTGCGCGGCTGCTATGGGAACGCAGCGCGTGAATGCCGTAACCGAGGGCATTCGATTGCTGAAAAAAGAATTGGGCTTGTTGGATTAAACCAAAGAAAAGCGGCTGTTGCTTGATGCAACAGCCGTGAACTTTATCTCTCAAACACCAACCCGAACGTTTCTTTGATGAAAAACACCTGCGGTTCGTATTTGAGCTGCTTTGGTGGAGCATAGGGGAGTCGAACCCCTGACCTCAACATTGCGAACGTTGCGCGCTACCAACTGTGCTAATGCCCCGAGCAAATTGTTCAAATCTCGAACGGATACATTATAATGCATTGCGGAACAAAAAGCAAGCGGTATTAATCATATATTTCGCTGCGGAGTCGTTCTTCCTCTTTCATAAATATTCCACATTTTTTTAACAAATGAGTGCCGAAAACGGCTGTTATTCCGCCGAGCTTTGTGATATAATACACTCATGAGCTTGGGGATACTCTGAACAAACCGCTTTTGCTGAACAGCTTTTGATAAGAGTTTCCTCAGTAATCGTTGATTAATTCGGAGAACGGGCACGGAGTGTTCTCTCCTTTTAATCACTGCTTACATAAAAAAAGGAGTATCAACATGAAGACCTACGAACGTTTTTTGAATTATGTAAGAATCCACACCGCAAGCTCCGAGGACAGTTCATCCGTCCCCACGACCGAAAGACAATTTGACCTTGCAAAGCTTCTTGTAAAAGAGCTTCACGCAATCGGCGTTGAAAACGCAAGGGTTGATGATAAATGCTATGTTTATGCCTCCGTTGCAGCAACACCCGGCTGTGAAAACTGCCCCGCGATCGGCTTCATTGCGCATATGGACACCGTTCCGGATTTTTCCGGCGAAAATGTTCAGCCGCGCATTATCGAAAACTATGACGGCGGCGACGTTGTTCTCGGCACAAGCGGTCGTGTGCTTTCTCCCGAAAAGCTTCCCCATTTGCCTTCCCTAAAGGGCAAAACGCTCATCGTGACCGACGGAACAACAGTTCTCGGCGGCGATGACAAAGCAGGCATTGCCGAAATCATGACCGCAATTGAACGCGTCATTTCCGAAAACCGTCCCCACGGCAAACTTTGCATCGGCTTTACCCCCGATGAAGAGGTCGGCTCCGGTGCGGACAATTTCAATGTTGCCGAATTCGGTGCAGACTTTGCGTACACCGTTGACGGCGGCGCGGAAGGCGAAATCGAATACGAAAACTTTAATGCTGCGGCCGCAAAAATCGTTGTAAACGGTTTTAATATTCATCCCGGCGATTCAAAAAACAAAATGATAAACGCACTGTTGGTTGCAATGGAGCTGAACTCCATGCTGCCGGATGAAACGCCGGCCAACACAGAAGGATATGAGGGCTTTTTCCACCTTACGGACATGAGCGGCAATGTGGAACGTGCGGAAATGGACTATATCATTCGCGACCACAGCGAAGCAATCATGACTGCGCGTAAAGCAACTCTTGCTCACGCCGTTAAAATCCTTAACGAAAAATACGGCAGCGGTACCGTTGAATGCACCGTCCGCGACCAGTATCTCAACATGGTTGAAAAAATCCGTCCCTGTATGCACCTTATCGACAACGCAGTTGAAGCTGCAAAATCCATCGGGCTTGTGCCCAAAGTTGCACCCATCCGCGGCGGAACCGACGGAGCAAGGCTCAGCTTTATGGGGCTTCCCTGTCCGAATCTCGGCACCGGCGATTTTGCCTGCCACGGACCGTATGAACATGTGACCGTTGAAGGCATGGAAAAATGCACCGAACTCGTGCTGCTGCTTATTGACAAGTATTCAAAAGCCGCAAAATAAATCGGTGAAGCATTCGGTTTTTTCACCCGCGCAAAACGGTTTGTCCGAACTTATCTGCGCGGGTATAGGTTCTTTTTTGAAACGCTCTTTTACTGATTCAATCGAAAGGAAACTTTTGCGCTGCAAAGGTTATGGTCATAAACATGAGATTGCCGAAGAAGCTTCTTGCGCTGCTTGTTGCCGCCATGTGCGCTGTTCTTGCTGCCGGCGGCTGCAACCCTCAGAAAACACCTGATTACGGTATCAATCCCGTCGCGCTCAGCGTTAACGGGGTTGATATCACGCTGTTTGATTTCGACAGATTCTACACAACAAACCAAAAATATTACTACCTTACCCATGGTGCAGTTGACGCTCAGGAGTATTTTGAAACAGTTCTTGATGAAGTCGTCCGCTACGGTGTTGCTTTGAGCAAAGCTCAGGAGCTTAATATTCAACTGACTGCGGAAGACGAAGACGAAGTTCAAAACGAATTGCAGACGCAGTGCGACCTGACATTTGAAAAATACAGCAAGACTCTTGCGGACAACAGCACGGCAAGCGCCGCACCGGCATTGGATTCCAAAACGGTTGAAGCTGCATTCCGCGAAGACAAGGGATACTCCTTTGCCGAATATCGCGGATTCCTTGCACGCTTTTTACGCAACAAAAAGATTATTTCAAAGCTTTACGAGGAAATCACCGCCGATGTTGCCCCGGATGAGGAAGAAATTATTGCCTATATTCAACTTAATGTCAGCGAACAGAGTCTCGACAGCTTTTCAACCTTCGTAACCCGGTATAAAAGTTTTGTGAACGAAAAAGGCGATGTTCCGTTCTTTGTTCCGGAGGATTGTTTCACCGTCGATCAGCTGCTGCTTCAATACAGTTCCGACGAAAGCGAAAGCACTGCCGAACCGGATGCCTCCGGCACGCTGCCCGCCTACACCTTCGACACGGCTTCCGTAACCGCTTCCGAAATCGATTCCATCCTTTCGGTCGGAGTTTCCTATGATGACTTCATTGACCTTATTGCGCGGTATGGCAACGATGAAAACATGCAGGGTGATGTTTTTCTCCGCTGGGGTTATCTGATTCATAACACTCTGTTTGAAGATTACGAAAAGCCCCTTCTCATCGGTGCTTATTATGCGCACGGCATTGAGCAACTTCCTCCCGAGCTTTCGAACAAAAATACATCCTCTCAATACTTCGAAACCACGGACGGGAAACGTATCGTAAAAATCACCGCCAAGGGCAGCATCCGCTACGTTGTTGAAAACCGCAGCCTTGCAAAGGGACCGATGCCCTACGTCGAAGGAGATGAAGTATGGAACCTCAGCTATGACGGTGCACTTGCTGCTGCAAGCGACATTGAATACGATGATCAGTTCGAAGTCTGGTTCAGCGAAGCGAACGTTACCTATTATTACGATCGTTTCAAGTCGAACTACATTTCTCCCGCCGTACCCAAGCAGAAATAACCTTTCTGCATCGGCGGTGGCTTTGCGGCTGTGTTTCATCATATTTTTGAATTTTCGGACTGCCTGTGCTGCGGTGCAGTCCGTTTTTTCGGGCAAAACGGTTCAAATGTACGTTTTTTTTGCATATGATTGGTTCTGACCCGTTGCTTTGCAGAAGCAAAAATGGTATAATGCAGGGAATGAAAAAAATTGATTGAAAGGTACAGGGGTATCTGCATCCAATGAAAAAAATCGATCCTGTTGTGATGAAAGAAACAATGAGAATCCTTATCGGTTCAATCGTTCTCGGTGCAATTATGAACGCCGTGTTTTTGATGCTCCGCTGTTGGAATCTCCCCGTACTGTTCGGAACTCTGCTCGGAACAGCCGGTGCGGTGCTCAACTTTTTTCTTATGGCGCAAACCGTTTCCCACAGCGTGACCCTTCAGCAGGATGAAGTAAAGCGCAAGGTTCGCTTTTCCCACTCCCTGCGCACGCTGATGCTGCTTGTGCTTATGATCCTCGGTATTGCACTGAGCTGCTTCAACACAATTGCGGCTCTCGTTCCCTACCTTTTCCCGCGGCTCATCATCGCCGCATACAGACTGACTCACCGTGAGGATTTTCAAACTGACGGCGGTTCGGACAAATAATTTTAACGGTTTTCGGTTATTGCCGATAGTTTTGCTTTAAAAGCATTGTTGAAGGAAAAATATGAACGTTTCTGCAAATGAAACCGCGCGGTGCGGTGCGTCCGCCTCCGTGCCCGAAAAAAAGCCGTCCGTAGGCTTCAAAATTGTTGATTGCATTTTGATTGCGGGAATTCTTCTGCCCCTTTTGGGCGGAATCGTTATCCGTGTTCTGACGCATCCTGTCGAAAGCGGAATCTCCATCACCGGCGCAGTGATACTTGCGGAGTTTGATTTTCCGCTGCAAAAACTTCAGCTGACCGAGTCGCAGGTCAACTCGTGGCTCGTTATGGCGTCAATATCGGCGCTTTGCCTGTTCCTTGCGCACGGGCTGAATTCCGGCATCAGGTGCCGCCGCCACCTCATTGCAGAGTGGATAGTTGAAAAAACCGATTCCCTCGTTCACGAGAACATGGGTGATTTTTTTAGGGCATTCTCGCCTTTTGTTGCGGCAATAATGGCACTTTCGCTGTTTTCAAGCCTTCAGTCCCTGTTGGGACTGTTCCCGCCGACTTCCGATTTCAACGTTGTTTTCGGCTGGTCGCTGCTTGTTTTCATTATAATCACTCATTACAAGCTCAAGGGCGGCCTCGGATACTACCTCAAG
>OJMG01002003.1_pt1 | contig 17902 bp, 8 predicted proteins | sample 1597141 | NCBI WGS metagenome assembly OJMG01 (sample SAMEA2452119, study PRJEB22498) | human gut metagenome | biome: human feces; feature: human gut; material: feces | place: Australia | collected 2012 | reverse complement strand
GATCATCGGTTCTGGCGGGGACATCATGTTCGCGCCGATCCAGCGGAGGAAAAGGCCGGTGATTCCCAGCCCATACACGCTGACGATGAAATTCTGATCGGCTTCGCTCAGTCGATCAAAGCCCTCCTGGGCGGAAAAAAGACGGTGGAGTAAGGGGGAAAGCAGCTTGAAAACCTCTTTTTCCAGCGTGTCGCGTTCAAGGGAATGAAACGCGTTGAGAACGAGCATCCTGTTTTCCTGCATGTAGACGAACAGGGCGGCGATGCTTTCCTCCCAGTTATCCGATGATGCAGTCAGCGTGATGTCAAAATCCGCGCAGACAAGCGAGGCGGTATCGAAGTCAATCTCGCTGTTGATGGTCGCCATGTTGCCCAGCAGGAAGAGCTTCTTGATAATCTCCGCGCTGGTCTTGCCGATCTTTTCGCACAGGTCGCGCACAACAATCGTGTCGCCGCTCATGTAGGCATGTTCGATCTTAATCGGCGCCATCATCTGCTGTGCGGACGGTTTTTTCATGCGGCTGCGCTTGCCGCCGCGCACCACGTCGTCATCATATCCGCTGTAACCCGCATCGCGGCTGAGCTGCTTGCGGTTGCGCGCCACATGCTCCGGGTCATGCTGACGGACGTAGTTCTTCTTGTTCGGGTCGTAGTTGGAGACGCGCTCCTTGCCCATTGCGGGCGCCATATCCGGCACAGCCGGCTTCGGGCGATTCATGCCCACGCCAGCCGGACGGCCCGTGCCGCCCTGCGGACGCGCCTGGGTTGGGAACTGGAACTGCGTACCATAAATTTTGCCGGTAACAATTTTAATTGGACTTCTGTTTTGAATATGACCCACAATAAAAATAAGATTGTATCATTGGATGGTAAATTGGAACAGTCTATCGAGGGAAGCTGGTTTATCCATAAAGTGGGGTTGCCGTATTCTACTTTCTATGTGAAAGAATATGCGGGGGTTGATCCTCAGACAGGAAAAGCTTTGTACTATATGAATACACAGGATGCAAATGGCAATTATGACAAAACAGTTACTACTGACGCTTCTGCAGCACAGGCAATTCCCTATAAGTCTGTGGATCCGAAAATTTCAGGAGGTTTTACCAATATCGTGAATTACAAATGGTTTGATCTGGCATTGACGTTGACTTATTCTTTAGGAGGATATTCTTTTGACAAAACCGGAACCTATAATGAAACCGACGGTGCAAAAGAACAGAACTATAACTTGCCCATTTATGAATTGGATCGTTGGCAAAAGCCGGGTGATGTGACGGATGTACCCCGATTTGTACTTGGCCAGGCGGCAGGACCTCAGAATTCATCCCGTTATGTACATAGTACGGATCATTTACGGGTAAAGAACTTGACTTTGGGCTTTACATTGCCGGATCAGTGGTTGACCAAACTGGGTGTCAGTAAAGCAAGATTGTATTTCTCAGGCAGTAACCTGTTGACGTGGGCAAAGTGGAACCAGTATGATCCGGAAGTACCTGTTTCCGGCGAAGTATTTTGTGAAACACCTCCTATGCGTACTTACAGTTTTGGAATAGAAGTCTCATTTTAATGAATTTCCTTTAAATTAGAACAAAATGAAAAAAATATATTTATCGATTGTTGCGGCTGTATCATTGATGTTTGTTTCGTGTACTGCTGATTGGCTGAATACAGATCCTTCTACGGCAGTTCCCAGTGATGATGCCATTAAAAATATAGATGATGCACAGGTGGCATTGAATGGTATATACCGATTAGCATCCGCACATAGTTATTATGGTGATAATTATCTTTATTATGCTGATTGTCGTGGAGAAGATGTGCAGGCACGTATTAATAAAGGAGCAGGCCGCAGGGTTTCGCCTTACTATTTCTTTGATGTTACGGCGGATGATAATTTTAATATAACCCTTGTCTGGAACCAACCCTATAAAGTGATCCATCAGGCTAACAGTCTGATAGAAAAGTTGGATGCCGGAAATGCGGGGAATGCCAGGCCGGAAGAAGTGGCACGGATTAAATCGGAGGCACTGGCAATGAGAGGACTGGCTTTATTTGATCTGACCCGTTTGTTCGGTATGCCTTATACTTTGGATAATGGGGCTTCTTTAGGAGTTCCTATTGAGATTCAGACTACCTTGGAAGATCATGCTCCGGAACGTAACACAGTGGCACAATGTTACGAACAAGTGCTAAAGGACTTGAACGATGCGTTGGGAGGACTGACAAAGGAAAAACATGATGCCTATATGAATTATTGGAGTGTGAAAGCTTTGCTTTCCCGGGTGTATCTGTATATGAATGACAATGAAAATGCATTGAAATGTGCAGAAGAAGTAATCAATGACAATGGGGGAATTTACCGGCTTTTTACTCATGACGAATATCCTTCTGTATGGGGAAAAGACTTTAACTCTGAGTCTTTGTTTGAATTCTATTTTACGATGTCTGAACCTTCAGGCGGTTCGGGAGGAGAAGGGGCGCCGATGGTGTATGCCGATAATGTGAAAGATTGGAATAACCTGATTCTGACAAAGGCTTATTTGGATTTGCTGAATGAAGACCCTGAAGATGTGCGCCATGTATTTCCTCATTTGCCGGAAAATGCCGTTGCGGATACATTGCCTGTAGCTGCCAAAGGTCAACCGAAATATCTGATTAAATATCCGGGGAAATCGGGCAGTGTGACCGATGCTGTTTCTACAGTCAATCCACAGGATAATGATCTTTGTATTCTCCGTTTATCCGAGGTCTATTTGAATGCTGCGGAAGCTGCTTTTAAAATCGGCAATACGGAAAAAGCATTGACATATCTGAATGCGATAGTTACCCGTGCCAATCCGGCGAAATCCGTAACATCTGCTGATCTCAGCCTGGAGCGCATTCTGAAAGAAAGACGTAAAGAACTGGTAGGTGAAGGTCATGCTTTCTTTGATTATATGCGTAATGGCAAGTCGGTGGACCGTTCGGGAGGCTGGCATCTGACTATGCCTGAAGATGCCCGTGTCATTGCTCCTTCAGACCCTAGGGTGGCACTTCCTATTCCACAAACAGAAATTGATGCTAATCCGAATATAGTTCAAAATCCTAGATAATTGTTTTGTCCATGTTAAGTTTGCCCTTCTTTTCGATGATGATATCGGAGAGAAGGGTTTTCTTTTTACAATTTATATGGTACAAAATCATATTTCGTCCGTCTTCATTTGAAAAGAAAGACCAAAAATATGAGATTATATGGATTGTTACTGTGCGGATGGATGACGGTATCCTTACAGGCCCAACAAATACATGATTGGGAGAATCATCATGTATTACAGATTAATAGGGAACCGGCAAGGGCTGCTTTTGTGCCTTTTGCCAAGCAGAAGGGGGATTGTTCGATGAGTCTGGACGGGATGTGGAAATTCCGGTGGACTCCTGTGCCTTCCGAACGGATAACGGATTTTTACCGCACGGACTTTAATGACAAGGATTGGAAAGATTTTCCGGTTCCTGCCAATTGGGAAATCAACGGATACGGAACGCCTATTTATGTATCGGCAGGATATCCGTTTAAAATAGATCCTCCACGGGTGATGGGGGAGCCTAAAGCTTCGTATACCACCTACAAGGAGCGTAATCCGGTGGGGCAATACCGGCGTACTTTCACGCTGCCCGCCGGGTGGAAGGCAAATGGGCAGACTTTTCTTCGCTTTGAAGGAGTGATGAGTGCTTTTTATGTGTGGATAAACGGTGAACGTATAGGTTATAGCCAGGGAAGTATGGAACCTAGTGAGTTCAATATCACCCGCTGGTTGAAACCGGGAGAGAACCAAATCGCTCTGGAAGTTTATCGGTATAGTGACGGATCTTATCTGGAAGATCAGGATTTTTGGCGTTTTGGAGGTGTTCATCGCAGTATTCATTTGGTGCATACTCCGGATATCCGTATCCGTGACTATGTAGTGCGCACTCTGCCTGCTGTTCAGGGGAATTATCAAGATTTCCGACTGCTGATTGATCCGCAGCTCAGCGTTTACCGGGGAATGGACGGTAAAGGTTATACGTTGCAGGCGGTGCTGAAGGATGCGGATGGAAGGGAAGTAGTGAATATGGTTGGCAATGTGGAAGATATCTTGGATTTGGAGCATAAGGCGGCACGGATGAATGAATGGTATCCGCAACGTGGTCCACGTAAGATGGGACGTATGTCCGCCGTTATAAAATCTCCGCAACGTTGGACAGCCGAAACTCCTTATTTATATAAGTTGGAACTTCGTTTACAGAATGCAAACGGACAGACCATAGAGCAAGTGGAACAGCCGGTAGGTTTTCGTTGTATTGAAATAAAGGACGGACAAATGTTGGTTAACGGTAATTCGGTCCGTTTTCGTGGGGTAAACCGTCATGAACACGATCCGTATACGGCACGCGTGATGAGTGAGGAGAGGATGTTGCAGGATATATTGCTGATGAAACAAGCCAATGTGAATGCAGTCCGTACCAGTCACTATCCCAATGTGAGCCGTTGGTATGAACTGTGCGACAGCTTGGGACTGTATGTGATGGATGAGGCGGATATAGAAGAGCACGGATTACGTGGAACATTGGCTAGTACATCCGATTGGCACGCTGCTTTTCTGGATCGTGCGGTACGTATGGCGGAACGCGATAAAAATCATCCTTCGGTAGTGATGTGGAGCATGGGAAATGAAAGTGGTTACGGACCTAATTTTGCTGCTATTTCGGCTTGGCTGCATGATTTTGATCCTACACGTCCCGTACACTATGAAGGAGCTCAGGGAGTAAACGGAGAACCCGACCCGAAAACAGTGGATGTAATCAGCCGTTTTTATACCCGTGTGAAACAGGAGTATCTGAATCCCGGCATTCCCGAAGGGGAGGACAAGGAACGGGCGGAGAACGCACGTTGGGAACGCTTGTTGGAAATAGCGGAACGCACGAATGATAACCGTCCTGTGATGACCAGCGAATATGCACATTGCATGGGGAATGCTTTAGGTAATTTCAAGGAATATTGGGATGAGATTTATAGTAACCCACGTATGCTGGGCGGCTTTATATGGGACTGGGTGGATCAAGGTATTTATAAGATATTGCCGGATGGCCGCCAGATGGTGGCGTATGGCGGTGACTTTGGTGATCGGCCTAATTTAAAGGCTTTCTGTTTTAATGGTGTGGTGATGAGTGACCGCGAAACTACGCCTAAATATTGGGAGGTGAAGAAAGTATATGCTCCGGTTAAATTGGAAATGGAAAAAGATCTTCAGGTTTTTCCAAAAGAACAAGACCTTTTAAAAAAACATCAGCACCTTTTTTTAAAAGAACAAGATGTTTTGCCCAAAGGATTAAGAGTTACGAACCGCAATCATCACATTGGTCTGGAAGGATATCGCTGTCTGTGGACTTTGATAGAGAACGGGAAGAAGATGAAACAAGGGGAACTGGCGCTTCCATCGGTGGCACCCGGTGAAACAGGAACGATGGCTTTGCCCGATGTTAAGATTAATAAACAGGCTGATGTTCGATTGAATGTAAGTATAGTATTGAAAGAAGATGCTTTATGGGCGAAGGCCGGGCATGAGATTTTAAAGGAACAGTTTGCCTTGAATGATCATTTGATGGCGGTGGCTGACGGTGTACAACCGGGTAAACGTAAAAGTAAGTTTTCTGTTTTGGATTTATGGGAAGATAGTTATTTTCAAGCTTTCCGTGCTCCGACGGATAATGATAAAAGTTTCGGTAACTGGTTGGCCAAGGATTGGAAGAATCAGGGATTGGATGCTCCTCAAGTAGAGGTAATTACTCCCGAAACGAAAACTCAGGAAACAGATGGAACCGTATCGAAGAAATCGGTTGTGGAATATCGTTATGCCAAAGGTAGCATCCGTGTTTCTTCCCATTATAAAATATATGTGGATGGAACGGTGGATCTGGAACAGACTTATCTGCCACAAGGAGAATTGCCGGAATTGCCTCGTCTGGGCAGTGCATTTGTATTGGGAGAAGAATATGAGAACCTTTCCTGGTACGGTCGTGGCCCGTGGGAAAACTATCCCGACCGTAAGACGTCCTGTCTGATAGGTAGATGGAACAGCAAGGTGAGTGAACAGTACACACATTACCCGCGTCCGCAGGACAGTGGCAATCACGAGGATGTTACCGAGGTGATTCTAACCAATAAACAGGGTAAAGGCGTCCGTGTGACAGCCATAGACCGGCCATTTTCATTTTCGGCCTTACATTATACCGTGGATGATATTTATAAAACAACTCATGATTGTGACTTGAAACCACGAAAGGAGGTTGTTCTCAGCCTGGATGCTGCGGTCTTAGGTTTAGGAAACAGTAGTTGTGGTCCGGGAGTGCTGAAGAAATACGCCATTGATAAGCAGAAATCTCATACTTTGCGGGTACGCTTCAGTCTTATAAAATGATGTATGGCAAAAGGTTTGAATAGGCGACGGCGACATATCTTTCCGGTGGCAGACAGAAATATAGAATTAAATTAAAAATCAAATATCAAAATGAAAAGAGCAACAACTTTTTTATCACTCCTTGCTTTATCGGCAGGTTTGTTGGCGCAATCTTCCGTAAAAACAGAACGCCAATACTTGTCAGGACGTGGCTGTGATGATATGGTACAATGGGATTTCATGTGTACCGGTGGTAATAATTCCGGAAAATGGACGAAAATCGGAGTACCTTCTTGTTGGGAACTGCAAGGATTCGGTACTTATCAATATGGCATGAAATTCTATGGTAAGGCTTTTCCTGAAGGAGTAGCTGACGAACAAGGTTTGTATAAATATGAATTTGAGTTGCCTGCCGAATGGAATGGTAAACAGATAGAGCTGGTATTTGAAGGCTCTATGACTGATACGCAGGTAAAGATAAACGGTCGTAAAGCCGGCTCCATGCATCAGGGAGCTTTTTACCGCTTTATTTATAATGTGAGTGACCGGGTATTTTTCGGATCGAAAAAAAAGAATGTACTTGAAGTAACTGTAAGCAAGGAAAGTGCGAATGCTGGGGTTAATTTGGCAGAACGTCGTGCTGATTATTGGAATTTCGGAGGTATTTTCCGTCCTGTGTTTATCGTGGCGAAACCGGCTCAAAATATAGATCGTCTGGCAATAGATGCGAAGGCGGATGGGAATTTCTATGCCGATTGTTTTCTGAATATGGCAGTAGAAGGTGCTAGGGTACATACTGTCATAACAGATGCTAAAGGGAAAAAAGTGGCCGAAAATACTTCGGATGTCCGTACGGGCAGCGACCATGCTTCGATTAATTTCGCTGTAAAATCTCCTGAATTATGGACGGCTGAAACTCCGGCCATGTATCAGGCTACCTTTACCCTGCTTGATAAAGCAGGCAAAACACTGCATGTTGAAAATCAGAAATTTGGTTTCCGTACCATTGAAACACGTGAAAGTGACGGATTGTATATCAATGGTCAGCGTGTGATGATTAAAGGAGTGAACCGGCATAGTTTCCGTCCTGAAAGCGGACGTACACTGAGCAAGGCAAAGAACATTGAAGATGTATTGCTGATCAAGAGCATGAACATGAATGCCGTCCGCCTGAGTCATTATCCTGCCGATCCCGAATTTTTTGAAGCTTGTGACTCGCTGGGGCTTTATGTAATGGATGAGTTAAGCGGCTGGCATGGCAAGCACGAAACTATCAACGGGCAGAAGCTGGTAAAAGAAATGATTACCCGTGATGTGAACCATCCGTGTATTATCTGGTGGAGCAATGGTAATGAAAAAGGCTGGAATACTGAACTGGATGGTGAATTCCATAAATATGATCCTCAGAAACGTCCGGTGCTTCATCCGCAAGGCAACTTCAGTGGATATGAAACCATGCACTATCGTTCTTACGGAGAAAGCCAGAACTATATGCGTCTGCCGGAAATATTTATGCCGACCGAGTTTCTGCATGGATTGTACGATGGAGGACACGGAGCCGGACTGTATGATTATTGGGAAATGATGCGTAAGCATCCCCGTTGTGCCGGAGGTTTCCTTTGGGTACTGGCCGATGAGGGCGTGAAGCGTGTGGATATGAATGGATTCATTGACAACTGCGGCAATTATGGAGCCGATGGCATTGTAGGTCCGCATCACGAAAAAGAGGGCAGTTACTTTACCATCAAGCAGGTGTGGTGTCCTATTCAAATCAGGGTTGATAGCCTTGACAGTCAGTTTGACGGCAAACTGAAAATAGAGAACCGTTACGATTTCCTGAATGCGAATACATGCCGTTTCACTTATAAATATGTGCAATTGCCTTCTGTAACCGATAAGGGGGGAATGAAAGTGATGAAACAGGGAGAGGTGAACTGTCCCGACATTCCTGCTCACGGTGCGGGTACACTGACTATTCCTGCGGCTGTCAAGGGGGCCCATGCTTTGATGCTGACAGTAACGGATAAGCAGGGGAATGATCTCTTTACGTGGAGTTATAAACTGGACGACGTTGCCGGATTGCAGCAGGCTTCTGCCGGAAACAAGCCTTCTTATAAAGAAACTGCCGATGCATTGACGGTGGATGCCGGAGGACGTACATTTACTTTTTCTCAGAAAGACGGACAACTGAAGGGGGTAAAGGTTGGAAGCCGTATCATCAGTCTGGCAAATGGTCCTCGTTTTATTGCTGCCAAGCGTTCGGACCGTTCTATGGACCAGTTTTATAACCATGATGACAAAGAGGCTGAAAAGAAGAAAACCCAATACACTACATTTGATGATGCCGGTCGTTTTACAGGCTTTACCGTGCGTGAAGAAGGCAATAACGTAGTGGTTACCGCTAACTACAAACTGGGATGTTTTGATCAGGCTGTATGGACTATCGCTCCTGACGGTACCGCTGCTATAGACTTTACATACAACTTCAGCGGTGTAGTGGATTTGATGGGGGTGATGTTTGATTATCCGGAAGATAAAGTGTTGAGCAAGCGTTGGGTAGGTGACGGTCCTTACCGTGTATGGCAGAACCGTCTGCATGGTCCGCAGTTGGGCGTATGGGAAAATGAGTATAATGATCCCATTCCTGCCGAAAGCTTTACTTATCCCGAATTTAAAGGGTACTTTGCTAATGTGCAATGGATGACTTTGAAAACGCAGGAAGGAACGATAAGTATCTGTAACCGTACTCCTCAGAATTATGTAGGGGTTTATCAGCCTCGCGACGGTCGTGACGGCTTGCTTTATACTTTCCCGGCTACCGGCATCAGTCTGATGAAAGTAATTCCTCCGGTTCGTAATAAAGTGAATACGACAGATTTGATAGGTCCGTCTTCACAAGCATTTTGGGCTGATGGAGCATATGGGGGAAGTATCACGTTAAAATTTGAATAACAGTGAAAAAATAGATTGTAAAGGGAAGAGGAACTTTGTTTATTCTTCCCTTTTCTTTTTTTATTTGGCTCGAACTCTCTATATTTGAAAAATTGAGTACAAATTACAACTTTATTCGTTTATCATTAAATATAGAATAAATAGCTTATGAAGATAAAACATCTGTTTGTATCCATATTGCTGGCAACCGGATTCCAACCGATGATAGCACAATCCGCTTTACGGCAACAGTTTGTAAATTCATCCGTACAGGAAGCTCGTCCCTGGACTTTCTGGTATTGGATGTTTGGCGCTGTAACTCCCGAAGGCATTACCGCCGATCTGGAAGCCATGCACCGTGTAGGTTTGGGTGGAGCCTATCTGATGCCCATCAAGGGAGTGGAGCAGGGACCTCAATACGAAGGGAAAGCCCAGCAGCTTACCCCCGAATGGTGGCGTATGGTCACTCATAGTATGAAAGAGGCCGACAGGCTGGGAATGCAACTGGGCATGCACATCTGTGACGGCTTTGCCTTGGCGGGAGGTCCTTGGATGACTCCCGAAGAATCCATGCAAAAAGTGGTATGGAGTGACACCATTGTGAACGGTGGAAATATCCGGAATCTCACTTTGCCCATGCCCGAAGCACTGGATGGCTATTATGAAGATATCGTTACCTACGCCATTCCATTGGAGCGTCAGCCTGAGGATACTTCATTGAAGCCGAAGGTAACTTTCGGCAATTTGAAACAGGCCGTTATCAAAGATGAATCCAAGGCTGTGAACAGGGATGAGAAAGGAGTCTTCCGTTCCTCTTATCCTTGTTGGATTCAGTATGAATATGCAGAACCTGTGACTTGCAGCAACGTGGAAATTATTTTGGGAGGAAATAACTACCAGGCACATCGCCTGAAAGTATTGGCCAGTGAGGACGGACGGACGTTCAAAACAGTGAAGCAACTGGTCCCTGCCCGGCAGGGATGGCAGAATACGGATTTCCAGTCCACTCATGCCATCCCCCCTGTTACCACCCGTTACTTCCGTTTTGAGTGGACTCCCGTGGGAAGCGAACCGGGTAGTGAGGATCTGGATGCAGCTAAATGGAAACCGAATTTGAAAATCAATGATATAGTCCTTCATACGGCTCCGCGTATTCATCAGTGGGAGGGAAAAGCAGGACTGGTGTGGCGTGTGGCTACTGCTACTACTTCGACGGAAATACCCGATGCGGCTTGTGTGCAACCGGATGAATTGATCAATCTCCCTTTGTATCAGGGCAGGCTGACCGCCCGTTTACCCGAAGGTAAATGGCGTATTCTCCGCATGGGACATACGGCAACCGGACATGTGAATGCTACTGCCGGAGGAGGTAAAGGATTGGAATGCGACAAGTTCAGCACCAAGGCTGTTCAGAAACAGTTCTCGAACTGGTTTGCGGAAATGTTCAAAAAGACGGATGAAGCCGTGGCACGCCGTGTATTGAAATATATGCACGTAGACAGTTGGGAGTGTGGCAGTCAGAACTGGAGTGATAACTTTGCGGCGGAATTTAAGAAACGCCGTGGATATGATTTGATGCCTTATCTTCCTTTGCTGGCAGGTATTCCGATGGAAAGTGCCGCCCGCAGTGAGCAGATATTGCGGGATGTCCGTACCACCATCGGAGAACTGGTGACTGATGTGTTCTACACTGTATTGGCAGACTGTGCCCGTCAATACGATTGCCGGTTCTCTGCCGAGTGCGTAGCTCCTACTATGGTCAGTGACGGATTGATGCATTATCAGAAAGTGGATCTGCCTATGGGGGAATTTTGGCTGAACAGTCCTACGCACGATAAACCCAATGATATGCTGGATGCCATCAGTGGCGCGCATATTTATGGAAAGAATATTATCCAGGCCGAAGGCTTTACTGAAATTCGTGGCGTATGGGATGAAGACCCTGCCATGCTGAAACCTTTGCTGGACCGTAACTATGCACTGGGTATCAATAAACTCTTCTTTCATGTCTATACCCATAATCCTTGGATGAACCGCCGTCCCGGTATGACCTTGGACGGCATCGGACTCTTCTTCCAGCGCGACCAGACCTGGTGGGAGGAAGGGAAATCTTTTGTAGATTACATCACCCGTTGCCAGACTTTGTTGCAATACGGTCATCCGGTGGTTGATATCGCCGTCTTTACCGGTGAAGAGATGCCGCGACGTTCCATTTTGCCCGAACGGTTAGTTTCGATGCTTCCCGGTATCTATGGAGCCGAACGGGTGGAAAGCGAACGGATTCGGCTGGCTAATGAAGGTCAACCCACCCGTGTGCGTCCTGTCGGTGTTACCCATTCGGCAAACATGGCCGATCCCGAAGACTGGGTGAACCCGATGCGTGGTTATGCCTACGATTCTTTTAACAAAGACGCTCTGTTACGTTTGGCAAAAGCGGAGAATGGAAGAATGGTACTTCCGGGAGGAGCTTCTTATAAAGTATTGGTGCTTCCTACAGCCCGTCCTATGAATCCTGATAACCTGCCGTTGTCTCCTGAGGCACAGGCAAAAGTAGAGGAACTCCGCGCGGCAGGTGTCATTATTCCGCAATTGCCTTATCGGGAAGATGATTTTTCTTCTTTCGGTGTGGAACGGGATGTACTTCTTCCTGCTGATGTGGCATATACTCATCGGAGCGGGGAAGAGTATGAGATTTATTTTGTGGCTAATCAGGTGGACAGTTTGCGTACATTCAACGCTTCTTTCCGCATTGCAGGGCGCACGCCTGAATTGTGGAATGCGGTAACAGGAACCATTACCCGTCCGGCACAATGGAAAGAAGCGGACGGCCGTACCGAAGTCGCTTTGTCTTTGCCAGCCAATGGCTCTGTATTTGTCGTATTCCCCAAAGAATCTTCAGAAGTTTCTCCGGAACGGATCGAAAGGGAACCTGTATCCATATCGATCAAGGAATGGACAGTAACATTCCCTTCCGTGCGCAAAACTGTCACTCGTCCGGCATTATTTGACTGGAGTAAGGAAGAGGATGAAAAAATAAAATATTATTCCGGACATGCCACTTACAGAGGGCTATTCAGATGGAAGAATGAACAGGACGGAAGAATTATTCTTCGGTTGGGTAAAGTAGCCAATGTAGCGACTGTACGTGTCAACAGCATTGCATGCGGTACGGCTTGGACAGCTCCATACGAAGTGGACATTACCGATGCGCTTCGTAACGGAACCAATGTCTTGGAAGTGGAGGTGGTGAATACCTGGGCGAATGCGCTCCGTGGAGCAGATCAGGATAAAGCGCCTTTTGAGGGGATATGGACGAATGCAAAATTCCGTCTGCCCGGAGATGGTTTGTTACCTGCCGGATGGATGGGACCTTGCGAGTTTTTTAGAACTAAAGAATAATGCTAATCACACATAACATGAAAAATAAGAAACTACTACTGGGCATTGCTTGGGCATGGTTGACTTGCCTGTCGGCAAATGCGGAAGTGAAATTGCCCGCTTTCTTTTCAGACGGCATGGTGATGCAACAGCAGACTCGTGCCAATTTATGGGGAACAGCTACTCCCGATGCACCGGTGAAAATTACAACAAGTTGGGATAAACAAACCTATAAAACGACTGCCGATGCAAAAGGCGCGTGGAAACTTGCTTTATCCACCCCCTCTGCCGGAGGCCCTTACACGATCACTTTTGATGATGGAAAGCTGACCGAAATACGTGATATCCTGATGGGAGAATTATGGTTATGCTCCGGTCAGAGTAATATGGAAATGCCCATGAAAGGTTTTAAAAACCAGCCGGTGGAGAATAGCAATACAGATGTGATGAACAGCCGTAATCCGCAACTCCGCCTGTTCACCGTAAAGCGTTCTTCCTCTTTTACTCCGAAAACAGATGTGGTGGGAACCTGGCAGGAAGCTGTTCCGGCAACTGTGCGTGAGTTTAGTGCTACTGCTTATTACTTCGGTCGGATGATACAACAGCAGTTGAATATACCTGTGGGTTTGATTGTGGCTTCTTGGGGAGGTTCTGCCTGTGAAGCCTGGATGCATCCGGATTGGTTGAAGGCATTTCCCGAAGCAAAGATTCCCCAATCGGAAGCTGATATCAAGTCAAAGAACCGTACTCCGACTGTACTCTATAACGGTATGCTTCATCCGCTCATCGGATTAGCCATGCGTGGAGTTATCTGGTATCAGGGGGAAGATAACTATAACCGGGCTTCTACTTATGCCGATATGTTCAGTGCACTGATACGCGGGTGGCGCGAAGAATGGCAGCAAGGGGAATTTCCCTTCTATTATTGTCAAATTGCACCTTATGATTATGGAATTATTACTGAGCCTGGCAAGAATGTGATAAATTCTGCTTATCTTCGCGAACAACAAGCTATGGTAGAACACCGGGTGGGCAATAGTGGTATGGCTGTATTGTTGGACGCAGGAATGAAAACGGGGATTCATCCGGGTAAAAAGAAGGTGGCAGGAGAACGTCTGGCGCGTTTGGCATTGGTAAAAACTTACGGAATGAAAGGTGTTACGGCCGAAAGTCCTTACTATACAGGAATGGAAGTAAAGAATGATACGGTAATAGTCAGTTTTGATCGGGCACCGATGTGGATAAATTGTAAAGACCGTTTTGAATCATATAACTTTCAGGTTGCAGGTAAAGATCGGGTTTTTTATCCTGCTAAAGCGTGGATACAGAGAAGTAAAATGCTTGTAAAGAGCGAGAGAGTACCTCATCCGGTGGCAGTTCGTTATGGCTTCGAGAATTATGTGGAGGGAGATTTGTTTGGTGAAGATTTACCTGTATCGTCTTTCCGTTCCGATGACTGGTAAAAACAGAAAAAAATGAAGAATATCTTTACGTTTTTATTATTAGTGTTTATTGGCGGGCAGTTTCTGTGGGGACAGCCTGCCAATTTGGTTTGGAATACTCAAAGCCGGAATGCTTCGGAGTCTATGCCCTGCGGGGGTGGTGATATCGGCATGAATGTATGGGTAGAGAATGACGATGTTCTGTTCTACCTTAGTCGTAGTGGTTCTTTTGACGAGAATAACTGTCTGCTGAAGCAGGGTCGGTTTCGTGTGAGGCTCACTCCGAACCCTTTTGCCGGAACGGCTTCTTTTCGGCAGACTCTGCATCTTAATGATGGCTATGTCAGCGTAAGTAGTGATAATGCCACTCTAATTATTTGGGTGGATGTGTTTCATCCTGTGGTACATGTTGAGGTGAAAACGAAGGAACTGACTTCCATGCGTGTGAATTTTGAAAGCTGGCGTTATGAAGATCGTCCGGTGCGTAAAGGGGAAGGGCAGCAATGCTCTTACAAATGGGCCATTCCTGATGGATTGATGACTAGGCGTGACTCTGTCTGTGTGGAAGAAGATAATTTTACTTTTTTCCATCGCAATCCTGAACGTACTATTTTTGATGTGGTAGTGGACCAGCAGGGAATGAATGAAGTGAAGGAACAACTGTATAATCCTTTGAAGAATTTGATTTTTGGGGGGCGTTTATCAGGTGATAATCTGGTTTATAACGGTACACGACGTGGACATTATGCAGGTACTGAGTATCTGGCATGGATGTACAAAAGCAAGAAACCTACTTATAAGCAGTCTGCACGGATTGTTCTGAATACGGAACAAAGTACGGTTCCTGCATGGGAAGCATCCTTGGCCCGCACTGAGAAGGAAATAAATGTATCCAAAGACAAACAGGCTACCCGCCGTTGGTGGAATGATTTTTGGAAACGTAGCTTTATTGAGGGGGAAGGTGAAGCGGGAGATGCTATCCGTAACTATACACTGTTCCGCTATATGTTGGGATGTAACGCCTATAGTCAGTGGCCTACCAAGTTTAACGGGGGACTGTTTACTTTTGATCCTATGTATGTAGATCAGAAAATGGAATTTACCCCTGATTTCCGGAAATGGGGAGGAGGAACCATGACTGCACAGAATCAGCGTCTGGTTTATTGGCCCATGCTGAAAAGCGGTGACTTTGACTTGATGAAATCACAATTTGACTTTTATCTGCGTTTGTTGCCGACAGCCGAAGCACGTACCCGTACCTATTGGGGACATGCCGGTGCCTGTTTCACCGAACAAATGGAGAACTTCGGTCTGCCCAATCCTGCCGAGTATGGCTTTAAACGTCCTGAAAGCTATGACAGGGGGTTGGAATATAATGCATGGCTGGAATACGAATGGGATACGGTTCTTGAATTTTGTCAGATGATACTGGAAACGGCACGTTATAATGAGGCTGATATCAGCCGTTATATCCCTTTGATAGAAAGCTCACTTAATTTCTTTGATGAGCATTATCGTCAACTGGCATTACAGCGTGGACGTAAGGATTTAGATGGTAACGGCAAACTGGTGATTTATCCGGGATCGGCTTGTGAAACTTATAAGATGGCTTATAATCCATCCTCAACCATTGCCGCGCTGCGCTCTGTTTTACAAACCTACGGACGTAAACCGGACATGCTGGCACGTATTCCTGAGATCCCTTTGCGCATAGTGGATGGGAAGGAAATGATTGCTCCGGCACAGGCTTGGGAACGGGTGAACAATATAGAAACTCCCCAGCTTTATGCTGTATTTCCCTGGCGTATGTATGGAGTGGGGAAGGAAGGTCTGGAAATAGCCCGTAATACCTATCTATATGATCCCGATGCACAGAAATTCCGTTCACATATCGGATGGAAACAAGATAATATCTGGGCGGCTTGTCTGGGTATGACCGAGGAGGCTACACAACTTACCTTAGAGAAAATGGCGAACGGTCCTCATCGTTTTCCCGCCTTTTGGGGACCGGGTTACGACTGGACTCCCGACCATAACTGGGGAGGCAGCGGCATGATAGGTATGCAGGAAATGCTGTTGCAGGAAGCCGATGGAAAGATTTTATTGTTTCCTGCTTGGCCTAAAGATTGGGATGTGCATTTCAAATTGCATGCTACAGGACAGACTACTGTAGAGGCTGTTCTAAAAGGGGGGACGGTGGTTAGCTTGACCGTATTACCTAAAGAACGGGAGAAAGATGTAGTAAATTGTTTGCTGAATAAATAATTTAAGGGTAAGGAGGTGTGTTTTGTAAATTCACCTCCTACTTCTTTGTATATACTCGATTGGGAACTTGTCACTCCTTTTGTTTTTCTATTCTTATCTATTTGTATGGCAATCAGTGCCGGAACATTGTTTGATGGCTTTGGTTATCTTTGTTGCGTAAACAAGAACTAAAATGTCCGATGCTTTGTTCTTACTATCATAAATAGATTTAAAATGGTTATGAAAAAGATTTTGATAGCTTTGGCCTTATTGCTGACAGGCATTGCAAGCGGATCGGCATGTACCGGTATTTCATTCCTCGCTGAAGATGGCGGATATGTGCAGGCACGTACTATAGAGTGGGGGGACAGTTATCTTCCGAGTGAATATGTTATTGTTCCCAGAGGACAGGATTTGGTATCTTATACTCCAACGGGTGTAAATGGCTTGAGATTTCGGGCTAAATATGGTCTGGTAGGACTGGCTATCATTCAGAAAGAGTTTGTGGCTGAAGGACTGAATGAAGTAGGGCTTTCGGCTGGATTGTTTTATTTTCCCCATTATGGGAAGTATGAAGAATATGATGAGGCTCAAAATGCAATTACTTTGTCGGATTTGCAGGTGGTGAACTGGATGCTTTCCCAATTTGCTACTATAGACGAAGTGAGAGAAGCTATAGAAGGGGTGAAGGTGGTGTCTCTTGATAAACCTGGTAAAAGTTCTACGGTACATTGGCGCATTGGCGATGCTAAAGGAAATCAAATGGTGTTGGAATTTGTAGGTGGTGTTCCTTATTTTTATGAAAATAAAGTAGGAGTACTCACCAATTCTCCCGATTTTCCATGGCAGGTGACTAACTTGAATAATTATGTAAATCTATATCCGGGAGCTGTCACTCCACAGCAATGGGGTGGGGTGACTATTTTCCCTTTTGGCGCAGGTGCCGGATTTCATGGCATTCCAGGTGATGTTACTCCTCCATCCCGTTTTGTTCGTGTAGCGTTTTATAAGGCAACAGCTCCGGTGTGTCCTACAGCGTATGACGCTATATTACAAAGCTTTCATATCCTGAATAATTTTGATATTCCTATCGGTATAGAACATGCGTTAGGGAAAGCACCTGATATTCCTAGTGCCACACAATGGACTTCGGCTATTGATTTGACAAACAGGAAAGTGTATTATAAAACAGCATACAATAACAATATTCGTTGTATTAGTATGAAGAAGATTGATTTTGATAAAGTGAAGTATCAGTCGTATCCATTGGATAAGGAGTTGAAACAGCCTGTAGAAGAGATTATTGTGAAATAGTGCAAGGGCTTGGAAACTGTTGGCGGAAATACATGGAAGTTTTAATTGCAATGAATGAATAATGGATAAAATGCATTTTTTTTAGAAAAAAGTTCTAGAAATGTTTGCAGATACAAAAATAAACTGTACCTTTGCACTCGCAATTCGGAAGAATAGCAATAACAAAGGATTGATTCGCTAG
>OJMG01001997.1_pt1 | contig 17937 bp, 15 predicted proteins | sample 1597141 | NCBI WGS metagenome assembly OJMG01 (sample SAMEA2452119, study PRJEB22498) | human gut metagenome | biome: human feces; feature: human gut; material: feces | place: Australia | collected 2012 | reverse complement strand
CGCCCGCCTCCAGCGCTTTGCAATCGGCTTCGAGTTGCTTTTTGATATACGCAAGAGCCCCCCTCTCACATTTGGTACCCATCAGGGCAAGGAGATCGTCATAGCGTCCATACTCTGTAATGTAGGGGATGTTCTTTTCCACAGACTGAGGCTCATTGTGCGCAAGCCACTTGAGGATGGTGCGGAAGACGCGGCGCTCCCCGATACCGCCACGGATATCTCTTGCGAAAAACAGCGTTTTCATGGCGAGATCAGCATTCTCTGCGTATGCGCGGAGGAATCGATTTGTGATCTCCTCGTCACTCTCCCGTCGGAGTGCGCCGATGGTCGCAAACAGATCCAAACACTCAGATTGGGTGGATTGATATGTAACCGCTCCGTTTTCCGTATGGGTCAGATTCGCTTCGTTCTTTAGATACTGCAGCATGATGATCCCTCCTAACGCAATCGCAGTATAATAAGACAAGGCCCGGTTCCAAAAGGAACTGTAAATTTCAGCGTAGTAACGCCGTGGTCAAAACTTCCCTGACAAGAGGCTTTTTGCTGTACGGGCCTTTCACAAGATGCCATCATGGTCACAAGATAGTTACGATTACTGTCGGATGCATGTTGTGTTGCTGTTGGCATCTTTCTCTGTAAAACAAGGCACCATATGAAGTGGGAATCGAACCCACGAACGACGGGTATGAACCGCCTGCTTTCACCATCTTAGCTATTCTGATCGTTTGCTGTTGGTGCCTTTCCTTGGAAATGCAGCGGTCTGGCATTGTAAAACTCAAACGGTTTTGGCTACGAGGCCTGGCGTCAGAAGTCTTACAGTACTGCCAGCCGCTACATCTTACAAGACGCCGCTGGTTATCATCACAAAGGGACTTTCACCCTTTATCGTCCGGCCTGAAGCCGCATGCTCCATAAGTGAGCTAATGTTGATAGTGTGGATTGCTGTTGGCGTCTTTCACAAAGCGCATTCATGTTCCAACTTCGCCGGAAAGCTCATCGGAAGTAGCCTCTATGATTAAAAGTCATATGCTTCGTAGTGTTGCTGTCTGCGCTTTTCTTGACCTAAGGATACCCTCTGGATCAGGAAAAATCACGGAAAAAAAGTTGCGAACTCATCAAGTGGGCATAGAAGGGATTCTCCATTTTGGAAGAATATCAATGTAGTCTGATGCTCTTCCGAAAAGTGTTGATTTTTTTCGCAGTCTGAACATAATCATAGTAAGACACTTTGTGTCGAGTATTCGGTATTGATAGGATTGCTTTGATGCTGTCCGTTCTTTTGGACATCTAACAATCTAAAGTGATACTATCTGGCGAAGAGGAGGTGGAGTGCATGGCATACAGCGAGTTGGTCAAAAGCTTTGAACGGATCCGGAACTATATGCGCGAGTTCTATGTCTATGGATTTAAGAGCCGTGATGAGTATGGAATGAAGAGCGCCAGGAGCTATGACAACGAACGGCGCAGAATTGAAAGCTGGCTGGGCGACTACATGTCTTTTCATCAAGAGTCATCCGGAAAGAAAGTATTTCTCTCTATGGATAGCCGGAGAGTTCCCTGCAATCCGCTTTATAAGGCATTCAAAGCGAAGAGCTTCACGGATAAGGACATTACTCTCCACTTCTATATTATGGATCTTCTTGCGGATGGCAGTGCGCTATCTTCCAAGGAGATTGTTGACCGGATCAACGATGACTACCTCTCACATTTCAACGGAGACTTCTCCCTGGATGAGTCCACCGTGCGGAAGAAACTCAAGGAATATGAAGATATCGGTTTATTGCAGTCGGAGAAAATCGGGCGTGAAGTCATCTACCGGAGGACTGACAATGCTGAAATCGACTTGGATTCCTGGGCGGATGCGCTTGCCTATTATTCAGAAGCAGATCCTCTTGGTGTCGTAGGTTCCTTCCTTTTGGATAAGCTGAAACACACAAAGGACATCTTTCGCTTCAAGCACCATTACATTCTGCACGCGCTTGATAGCGATATTCTGTGTGATCTGCTGCTGGCGATCAACGAGCGCCGAGCAGTGGAGCTCTCTATCTGCAGCTTGCGCAATGGGCGCGACTACCAACGAACTGTCTGCCCGCTAAAGATCTACAGCAGCACGCAATCCGGCAGGCAATATCTCCTCGGCTACCACTACCGTGGCAGGCACCTGATATTCTTCCGCTTGGACGCGATCAAGAAAGTCACAGCCGGAAGCGTTGAAAAGCAGTATGAAAAGTACTTAGGTTTCCAGCAGAAATTCGATGAGCATCTCTGGGGCGTTTCGACTGGCCCGGACTATAACCTGGATCATATTGAGATGACGATCCACTTCGGTCCTGGTGAGGAATTCATTCTTCATCGACTGGATCGCGAAAAGCGCCACGGCCGCATAGAGCTCTTGGACAATCAGACCTGCCGTTTTATCGCCGATGTTTATGACGCTTCGGAGATGCTGCCGTGGATTCGAACCTTCATCGGTCGCATAGTAGACCTTCAATGCAGCAACAAATTTGTTGTTAAAACCTTCAATGATGATCTCAGGCACATGGAAGCCATTTATGGGGGTGAGACAGATGCTGTTTAGTGAGATCTACGGCAGCTACTTCAATGTCGTTGCCGCTGTATTGTCCGAGGCTGCGGAAAATACACTGACAACTGGCAAACTGACTGCTATCGTGCAGGAAAAAGCGTTTGCGGAAAGTGTACTGTCCATTCCTGCCGCCTTGCAGTCCGGAGCATGGCCGTTACTGGACAGCGGCTACCATACGGTGCTGCGAGGAAAGCCGACAATGCCTTTAACCACTTTGCAAAAGCGATGGCTGAAGGCCCTTCTCTCAGATCCGAGGATCGCTTTATTCGATCCAGACATGAGAGGTCTCGAAGACGTGGAACCGTTATATACCCAGGATACCTTCGTCCGGTTTGACCAGTACGCAGACGGAGATCCCTATTCCGATCCCAATTATGTTCATTGCTTTCGCATGGTATTGCGAGCGATCCATGAAAATCGGAAAATGCGAATTCGATTCCATGGACATACTGGAGTCCGCCATTCTTTTGTCTGCAATCCGTACCGCTTGGAGTATTCGGAGAAGGACGATAAATTCCGGATCTTAGTGACGGGGATGCGGAGGATGAACACGATCAACATGGCCCGTATTCGTTCCTGCGAGCTGCTGGAAGAATATGACCCAGGCGCTGTGACCGTGCCGAAAGGACGCCTCAAAGCACTTACGCTACTTCTCCATGATGAGCGCAATGGCTTGGAGCGTGTCCTATTGCATTTCTCCCATTTTGAAAAGGAGACGCAGAAGCTGGACGAGCGGCTATATCGAATCACACTCCGATATGACCAAGATGATGAAACAGAGTTGCTGATCCGCGTATTGTCCTTCGGGCCAGTCCTTGAGGTCGTGGCACCCATTACGTTTCGGCAACTCATGAGAAATCGAATTCAAAAGCAGGCATTGTATGCAGCCAGAGGATTCAGTCAATAACAGAAAAATGAGGGCTTTCACTACATGTGTGAAAGCCCTCAACAATTTAATGATACAGTAATCGCGCAGAGATGTCAATCTGGTCTTGCACATTCGCGCCACATTTCATTGTAATGACTAGTTTTTTGAAAGATAAGTTGTGTCTTTCCTGCATTGATTTTTTGTCTATCCTATGCTATCTTATAGGTACAGAAAGGGTGAGTCCAATGTACAGCTAACTCCCTCTCAACTCAAGAAAGCGAGGTTAAATTGATGTTAGATACTAAGAACGAAAGATGAGCCTTGACTGCTTTTGCTGGTGGTCAAGGCTCATCTTTTTCGTGTAAATCACAAGTCCCGAAAGGGGCTTTTTTTGTTTGCAGGTAATTTGATAATCATCTGTATTCAAGGTGCCAATAGGGATAATTCGCATTGTCCGTTCTTTTGGACACCGACAGCTCTATGATGATTACAATCGAACGAAAGAAGGAGCAATTGCCGTGGAGTACATTGTCATGGATATGGAGTGGAATCAGGCGCTTACCTTTTCTGAGATGGTCAAAGATCCGGTTTTCTTGACAGGTGAGATTATTCAGATCGGAGCAATCAAGCTAAATCAGACTCTTGAAGTGGTAGACTCCTTCAATGAACGGATTGCGCCTCAGTACTATACAGAGCTTCACCCCAAGGTTGCGGAGATCACTAAACTTTCCAATCGGGATTTACAAAAAGGGAAAGGGTTCCATACGGTGTTTAATTCTTTCTGCGATTGGTGTGGCGATGACTTTGTGTTCCTGGTCTGGGGGACGGAAGATCTTCGTATTTTGCGAAAGAATATGGATCTCCATAATATTGATACCAGCTTTATGCCCCCGTGTTTCAATCTACAGAACATCTTTGTGGATCAAGTTACACACGATACAAAGCAATACGCATTGGCCAATGCATTGGCGATCGTCGGCGAGGTTGCATTTGATTCCCACGATGCCCTAAATGACGCAAGGAGCACAGCGCTTCTCTGTACACATTTAGACCTCATAAGGGGGCTGAACGAGTACAAGGAGACCGTAGAGAATAGAAATGGCATCGTTGAGAGTTACGAGTTTGAAGAGCCCTATGCCGATATTGGCGATGCTCTGAGCGATGATTACGTTGTATCCTTCGAGTGTCCACATTGCGGCGAGATCGTCTGGGGAGAAAACTGGATCCGAAAGACGGGTACAAATCTCCTGTCTCTATCACAGTGCAGCGATGGACAAGAATACCTTATTAGCCTCAAATTCCGACCGATTGCAGAGAATAAGGTTGTTGTGAAGCGGCTGGTCTATGCTCTGACGGATGAACTGCGAACGGACTATCAGCAGTGTATGGAGCAGGCTGCTGCATGGAGCAAATATGTGATCCCCGCATACTCGTTTTGACTGTGAGGAAATAACCATGTTGAAGCTTTTCGATACCGTTACCTTGAAAAATGATGATCCCGAAACTGGGGTCAAAGCAGGGACTGAAGGAACCATTGTCGATGTACTCGGTAACGGCAAAGCATTTACCGTTGAATTCTTTGATGAAGATGGGAATACAATAGAGGCATCCCTTTATACAGAGTACACTCCAGCGCAATTACAAAAGGTCGAAACAGCCCTGACCCTAACATAGCAGATTTAATCTGTGCAAGACGCACTCAATGGCGTTTAGAGCGCAGGATTCCATAAAATACAAAAAGCTATATAGAGGACTGGACATGCGCATTTTGACCTGTTATAATAATATAATGCATCCGGGTATAGCGAAGTTGGTATCGCGCCTGGTTTGGGACCAGGAGACCGTGCGTTCGAGTCGCACTACTCGGACCAACGAAAAAAGGGACTCTGAAATTGCTGATTTCAGAGTCCCTTTTCCTTGTTCAATGTCTACTGTGATGTTGGATCTAAATCCGTCGAATTCGACGGGTTTAGGCAGTTAGCCAGATCCGATTCATAATCACCACGCACTACCGCACTCGGTGAGTGAACGACATTAACCTGCACATTGACACTTGCGTTCATAAAAACGCCGATCTTTTCAGCCGCGCCTCGCTTCATTTGTTCTGTCACATGCGTGTAAGTGTCCAGCGTGAATGCGGCACTATAGTGGCCGAGCATGCCAGCGACCGTTTTTGCATCTACGCCGCTCTGAATTGCTAAGGTCGAAAATGTATGTCTCAAGTCATGAAAGCGAACGCTTTCATCCACTCCGGCAGCGGCGAGCATTTGTTTGTGTAAATGTCGAAGAGAGTCCGGACTCCAGTAACCATTAGTTCTTGGACACCAAAACATGAGGGGACTATCCGGATGCTTGTTGTGCTCATCTATGAGCAAAGCAACAGTATTCTCCGGAAGAGCTATTGTTCGAATCGAATTCTCAGTCTTCGGTACAGAAATACACAACTCTCCCCCAGAACGAGTGAGCTGCTTGTTAACCGTCAGCATTCGTGTTTCCGGATTCAAGTCGGCCCACTCCAGGCCAAGTAATTCTCCCCGTCGAAGCCCACTTGTCAATTCCAAATAGAAAAGCGCATAGACTCCAAGTCGCTTTGCCTCATCCAGATATGCACCAATCTTGTCCTGCGGCAGGACATGCATTTCCTTCTTTTCACGCTTCGGAATTTTACAGTTATCGCAAGGGTTGAAGGGAATAATCCGCTCCTTAACTGCCTGTTTCAGAGCGCCGCTCAATACCGCATGAATGTGCTTCACGGTGCTTGCAGACAATGGCTCATATTTCCGATTTCCATGGTTGTCTAAGCGGCCCTGTGTGTGCAGATCATTGTAGAAGCGCTGAATCTGGATTGAGCTGAGCTTTGAAAGCTGGATATGGCCCAAAACCGGGATGATGTGGTTCTCGATCATGCTCCTATAACCATCTGCTGAGCTGGGGCGAAGATTTGGCTTTGTGTAGGAATCAAACCAAAGCCGAATCCATGTAGAAAGGGGCTGTGAATCATATCCTTTGCCCTTGCGATAATAAGGCCCTGTATCCTGTTGGATGGCTCGTGCCAGCTTCGCTGCGCATTCTTTTCGTGTCTTAGCAAAAACGCCCTTTTGAATACGCTTTCCCGTTAGAATATCGTAGCCGGCAGTATATCGACCTTCCCAACAGCCGGGGTATCTCTCTCGAATGCTGCCTTCGCCATTCGCTCTTTGCCTACCAGCCATAATGATCTCTCTTTTCCATTTGCGTCTGAGCATCAAGCCACGAGAGAAATTTTCCTTTGTCAATATAGACCCTTTGACCACTTACTGTATGGGGAAAGTCATCTCTCTTTAGAAGTCTATATGCAACCGTAAGACTGCATCCGAGGGTCTTTGCAACGAGCGGCATCGTCATCACATCCGGAAGATCTTCTTTGCGCCGGATTCGCGGCATCTTACTATCGTCCATCCTTGTCACTCCGTATAGAAGAGAGAGTCCTTCTCTTCTGTTTGCACATTTAGCCAGGTAAGGAATTTATCTTTCGGCACGAAGATACGACTTCCAACTTTGAAGGCAGGAAAGTCGATGCGCTTCACAAGCTCATAGACCTGAGACAGCCCGAGGCCGAGGAAATTGGACACCTCTTGAACATTGAGGATAAGGGGGAGCTCATCGGAACTCTTATACTGGCAACTTTTCATTTTGCATTCCTCCTGTGAAGTAATCTATATCAATACTTACGAGGAGGTTTGGTAACCAACAACAGGTTCGTACAAATTATCAGCAATAGAAAGCAGAAACTGCATTTTATTTGTGGCGAATTTGCCGCAATTAAACGGCAGTTGCGTTGGGGCGTTATGAGATTAGCTAAAAAAGAAGCACTTACGGATCAATACCGTAAGTGCCTCTCTATGGGTTTTCAAATTACTGGATGGCGTCTTTGAAAGCCTTTCCTGCTTTGAACGCAGGTGCCTTAGATGCAGGGATATCAATCTGCTCACCTGTTGCAGGATTCTTGCCAGTACGGGCAGCACGTTCTTTGACCTCGAAAGAGCCGAAGCCCACCAGCTGCACTTTGTTGCCAGCCTTCAAAGCGCTCTCAGTAGTCGTGATAAATGCAGCGAGAGCAGCCTCGCAATCCTTCTTGGAAAGGCCACTCGCTTCAGCCATTGCGGCAATCAGTTCGGTTTTATTCATAGTTTTTCTCCTTGATGTTATTTTGTTTTCTGTATAATTGTTTAGGTGCCTATGGAATGAAATGACAAGACCCTCTTAGAGTTTTTCACGCACCATCATAAGGGCATAACCAAGTAGATTTTGGCCTTGCCATTTTGCCCGGTCAAGTCTGCTTGGATCACGCATGGATAAACCAATGCCCCAAATCCGATCATTTACAGCACACTCAGCAAGAAATGCATTTCCAGTATCTTTCAGTCTCTCCCTTAGATCAGGGTTCTGCGTAAACTTTGCGAAAAGCCCCTCATAGACGACGATTTGTCGAATACCGTTCCATAGGCTCTCATCATAGCCGGATACAAGCCGTCCAAGAGCCTTTATCTCGGCAGCATTATCCGTAGCAAGAATCTGTGTGGCAACCTTTTCATCGCCAAAGGAAAGTGCCTTGCGGTACATCATATACTGCTCCATTGAGAAAAAGGTGATACCATTGTGCGTAAATGTGGAAGGATACCAGTTGCTAAGGTATCCATTCTCTTCGTTATTGTTGTGAAAACAGATAACAGTCATTCCCATTTCCTCGTTCCTCCATAAACGAACATCTTCTCATGCATGGATATCTCTGACATATTACTATTATACCGAGCGCAGGATGAAATGGCAATCTCAACTTTTTTACTGCCAATTTCTACTTCTTCCTTATTTGGATGTAACTCCAGTAAGTCAACAGAGGGCCAGCCCCATTAGAGCTGGCCCTCTATGCACCAAAAGGCATACTTTTTGGTTGATGGCATTTATGGTCGATCAAAACCAAATAATGTGTTTCAAAATGCCATAAACAAATTAGTGAGATATTTCAAAAAACAATGGACATTATGGTGCAATTCTTCTCCATAAAACGTCGCCCTTTCCCGATGCTCGCATTACAATCGCATTAATGCTTTTAGAACAGTATAGCAAACTATTCGCAGAGAGTGATCAGGGGGATTTTCGTACCATCGGTGGAGCAAAATACTGTCTTTCGGCTAAAATTACTTTTCGTATACTGCGAATTACCGCATATACAATTGTCTGTCGCTGATGAAGGGTGATAAGGTTGTCGAGATAGCCAAAGAACATCCCGATTGCATCCTGCTCAGACTTTTTTACAGGGATAGGCACATTGAAATTTGCAAGATTACCTCGGCTGATGCGCTGTCTTGTTCCGCCTGCCAGACATGTATTAACATCATCAAAATATGCTTGTGACGATAAATACTGAACCAAGAACTTGTTGCTCATATCAGGTGCAGTTCTGACGATCGTACAGTCAACTGCCGTAATCATTTTTGTGCCTAAAAGCGGCACAATACAAGCTCTGCCGGCTGGTTCAGGCAATCTCGAAATAAGGATGTCACCGGGTAGCACTTCTTCGCAGTGGAGCCGATCAAAAGTGTCCTCAGATATCCATTTTTTGTTATTAGTCTTGTCCAAATATTCTGCTACACCAACATTGCCAGTTTGAACTAAACGCACACCGAAATCGCTCTGATCTTTTGATTCGATCCAGTCGCCATCTGTGAACTTCTCACATAAAGATGCTAACTTACGCTGTTCCCAAGAAGAAGTAATTCGCTTTTTGTTTACGGTCGAGATAAGCCTACCCGCCCTTACAGTAAAAGAAATGCACTTACGCTGATGAAGGGTGATAAGGTTGTCAAGTTGGCGGAAGTAGTAGGCAATGAGTTGCTGCTCCTTCACTGCTATTGGGTAACTCACGCTTGTTTTTTGAATGTTGCTGCGGCTTAAAGAGAGCACTTTTATGCCCTGCATTAGAGGAAGAAGCTGATGGTGGTAAGCATTGGAATTGAGGTAGTAACCGAGGTACCCCAATGCCATTCTGTTCCGAGGGCGGCACACCATTGTATGTAACCCCGATACTATGGCACTCCCTTGCAAATTACCTATTTCACAGGCTTTTCCGGTCGTTTCATCTTCTGCGGTATCAGCGATAATAACATCACCATCCTGCAATAAAGCCCCATTGAAATCCTCTCGGCATCTATGCGGGATGCGAGGAATATCATCCTTTTGAACATCCAGCACAGAGCCATACTTTATCAGCACATCACCATAATGAACATTCAGGACAGTTCCTTCATCATAACTCAGTTCGGCACGGGAAAGTGTGTTATTCGGGACAGTGCAATCAAACACTTCATCAAACTTACGCTGTTCCCAAGCTATTCGGTTACAGTCTAGCTTATGCGGGTACGAAATATAGGAATTAAGTTCGAAATTTCGGGATTTATGGTTGCTGTTTCGGGATTATATGCTATAATAAAAAGTGTATTTTAGCACTTACTCGCAGGCCGAGAGAAAGGAATGATATGATGGCTATAAGCTATAAAAAACTCTGGCACGTTCTGCTTGATCGAGATATGAAGAAAAGAGATTTGCAGGAAGCTGCTGGGCTCACAAAATACGCAATGAATAAGCTTAGTCGTGATGAAAATGTCAGCACTGAAGTGTTGGGAAAAATCTGCTCTGCTTTGAATTGTACAACTGACGATATTATGGAGTTTGTTTCTGACGAAAAGTAAGTCCGTTTTATGGGACACTAGTTGTGTGTATCATGATAGGGGGTAGTACGTTGCCCTTAGAAAAAGAAAAAGGATGGGGTCACAGAATGAATAAGCAACAACTTGCTCAGAAAATATGGGCTTCCGCAAATCAAATGCGTTCCAAAATTGAAGCAAATGAATATAAGGATTACATACTAGGCTTTATTTTTTACAAGTATCTTTCCGATAAGGAAGTTAAGTTCTTGAAGGAGAACGACTATGATAATGAACTCCTGAAAACCGTATCGGAGGAAGATGCCGAAACAGTTGAATGGATCCAAAAAAACATAGGCTACTTTATTGCCTATAAGGATCTTTTCTCCACTTGGCTTACGATGGGTAAGGACTTTGATGTTTCAAATGTCCGTGATGCTCTTTCTGCATTTAGCCGACTAATTTCTAATTCGCATAAAAGGGTATTTGAAAAAGTATTTGATACCCTGCAAACAGGCCTTTCCAAACTTGGCGATAGCTCCGGTTCACAAACGAAAGCAATTAGTGGGCTGCTGACGCTGATAAAAGATATTCCTATGGATGGCAAGCAGGACTACGATGTTCTCGGTTTCATCTACGAATATCTTATCAGTAACTTTGCAGCAAATGCTGGAAAGAAAGCTGGCGAGTTCTACACCCCGCACGAGGTATCGCTTCTGATGTCCGAGATCGTTGCGAGTCATTTGAAGGGTAAAAGTGAAATCAAAATCTACGACCCGACAAGCGGTTCGGGCTCACTGCTTATCAATATTGGTCAAAGCGTTGCGAAGTATATGAGCGACGACAACAATATTCAGTATTACGCTCAGGAGTTGAAAGAGAATACTTATAACCTGACCCGAATGAATTTGGTTATGAGAGGCATTGATCCCGCTAACATTATCACTCGTAACGGCGATACTCTCGAGGAGGATTGGCCGTACTTTGATGAAAATGATCCGGTCAATACCTATAACCCTCTCTATGTGGATGCGGTCGTGTCCAATCCGCCGTATTCGCAGGCTTGGGATCCGTCTAATAAAGAGGGAGATCCTCGTTATGCTCGTTTTGGACTTGCTCCCAAAGGAAAAGCCGACTATGCTTTCCTACTTCACGACCTGTTCCATATCAAACCGGACGGCATTATGACAATTGTTCTTCCCCACGGCGTACTGTTCCGTGGCGGTGAGGAAGGTGAAATCAGAAAAAACCTGATCGAGAATAACCATATCGACGCCATTATCGGGCTGCCTGCAAATATCTTCTTCGGGACAGGGATCCCCACCATTATTATGGTGCTGCGCCAAAAGCGTGAGAACACCGATGTTCTTATCATCGACGCATCCAAGGGATTTATCAAAGAGGGTAAAAATAACAAGCTCCGTGCGTCTCACATTAAACGCATAGCAGACACCTTTATCAAGCGTGAAAGCGTCCCGAAGTTTTCACGAGTTGTCAGTCGTGAAGAAATTCGCAGCAATGATTATAACCTGAACATTCCTCGCTATGTGGACTCATCTGAAGCAGCCGAGCATTGGGATGTCTATGCGTCTATGTTTGGCGGTATCCCGACGGCAGAAATTGAAGAGCTGGGCGAATTTTGGACGGCGTTCCCGGCACTGAAAAAGGCTCTGTTTACAGAGAGTGGCATCCCCTATGTGAATGTGTCTGTCGATGACATTAAGAGTGCCATCAAGAGCCACCCCGATGTGGTCGGATTTGAGGATGCTTTTAATGCCGCCTTTTCTACTTTCCCGGCGTTCCTGAAAGAAGAACTCATCGACCGGATGGAAAGCATTGAAATCTCTAAGGCTGAAACCGTTCTGAGCGCTGATATTTTTGAGCGTCTGAAGGATATTCCGCTTATCGACAAATATGCGGCGTTCCAACTCCTTGACGACGATTGGACTGGGATTTCTATTGATCTTGAGGTCTTGCAGACCGAGGGCTTTTCTGCGACAAAGGAAGTCGATCCGAACCTTGTCATCAAGAAAAAGGATGGCAAAGATCAAGAGGTGCAAGAAGGCTGGGTAGGTCACATTATCCCGTTTGACTTGGTACAGGCGACTTTGCTCTCCGCAGAAACGGATGAGCTCCACGGTTTGGAAAGCCGTTTGGCGGAAATCCCGTCTGAATATGAGTCCATCCTTGATGAAATGACAGAGGAGGATAAAGAGAGCTGCAACGATGTTCTCACCGAGGAAGGCGATGCTTTCGTTCCGAAAGAAGTATCCAAAAAGATTAAGGAACTGAAGAAAGACCGTTCTCCTGAAAGCGTTGCGCTTCGTACACTCTTAGAAAAGGTAGAGTCTTTGGTCAAGAGCGAGAAAGAAATCAAGGCGGAGATCAAGGCAAAGAGTGCTGCGTTGCAGGCAAAAACAAAGGATACGATTGAAAGACTGAGCGACGAGCAGGCTTTGGATCTGCTCGAAAAGAAGTGGATTGCTCCTCTCATTGAGAGCATTCACAAACTGCCTGATACCGTAATCGACAGCTTGGTGAGCAAAATTCAAGCCCTTCAAAACAAGTATGCTACAACTTTCTTCGAGGTCGAACAGCAGATCAGCGAAACCGAAGCAACGCTTTCGGGAATGATCGATGACCTTGAGGGTAATGAGTATGATATGCTGGGACTTAATGAGTTGAAGAAATTGCTGGGAGGTAGTGCAGAATGACGAAAAAATCAGATGCTCCCGCAATTCGCTTCAAAGGATTCTCAGACGCTTGGGAACAGCGTAAGCTATCCGAAATTACAGATAAAGTCACGGAGAAAAATGCCGGACTACAATATGTAGAAACATTTACAAACTCTGCTGAGTTCGGAATTATAAGTCAAAGAGATTTCTTTGATCACGATATAGCAAAGCTGGGCAGCTTGGATGGGTACTACATTGTAAAAACCGAGGACTTTGTTTATAACCCTCGTATCTCTACTTCCGCACCAGTTGGACCGATAAACCGCAATAAACTTGGAAGAACGGGCGTAATGTCACCGTTATATACCGTCTTTCGCCCGCACGATATTGACACGACTTATTTGGAGTACTTTTTCAAGTGCGGCTATTGGCATTCTTTTATGAATTTCAATGGTGATTCCGGCGCAAGGTCTGACAGGTTCTCGATTAGAGACAATGTGTTTTTTCAAATGCCTATACCTATACCAGATATAGATGAGCAGAGAAAAATTGGCGAGCTACTAACTTGCCTTGACAACCTTATCACCCTTCATCAGCGTAAGTTTGAAAAGTTGACGAATGTGAAAAAGTCTATGCTCGAAAAGATGTTCCCGCAAAATGGCAGCAGTTACCCCGAAATTCGCTTTAAGGGATTTACTGACCCTTGGGAACAGCGTGAGGTTGGGGATTTGCTCATAGAGCGTAGTCAACAAGCACCAATGAGCGATGAATATCCCCTTATGGCATTCATAGCAAATGAAGGTGTTGCCCCTAAAGGTGAGCGTTATGACCGAAGCGCCTTAGTTACGGACACGGTAAACAAGCTATATAAGAAAACAGAGAAAGGCGATTTCATATATAGCTCCAACAACCTTGAAACCGGCTCAATAGGTCTGAATAAGTACGGAAAAGCCTGCATTTCACCAGTATATAGCATTTTTGAACCCACTGGCATTGCTGACTCGGATTTTTTAGGAAGAAGATTAGTCAGAAAAGATTTTATAAATGCTATGGTCAAATGGCGTCAGGGTGTCATTTATGGTCAATGGAGAATACACGAGTCCGATTTTCTGAAAATTGAAATATCTGTACCTTCAGTCGAGGAACAACGGAAGATCGGTGCTTATTTAGACCAGCTTGACAACCTTATCACCCTTCATCAGCGTGAGTTGGAAAAGCTCCAAAATATCAAGAAATCTATGCTTGAAAAGATGTTCGTGTGACATCAATTTCGCAGGAAGGAGGAAATCGAATGACATTCCAAAAAGAAGCGGACTTTGAGGAAGCCCTGATTAAAGTCTTGGCGGATAAAGGATGGGAAAAAGAAGTCATCAAGAACCCGACCGAGCAAGACCTCATCCGAAATTGGGCAAAGATCCTGTTTGATAACAACCGTGGAATTGACCGCTTGAATAACTATCCTCTTACGGATGGCGAAATGCAGCAGATCATCGAACAGATCACGGAACTTAGAACACCGTTAAAACTCAATGGCTTTATCAACGGAAAAACTGTGTCCATCAAGCGTGATAACCCTGATGATAAGCTCCATTTCGGCACTGAAATCAGCTTGAAAATATATGATCGCAGGGAAATCGCCGCTGGACAGAGCCGGTATCAGATCGTACAACAACCAGTTTTTCCGAGCAAGTCAAAAATGCTGAATGACCGTCGTGGTGATTTGATGCTGCTTATCAACGGTATGCCTGTCATACATATCGAACTGAAGCGCAGCGGTGTCCCCGTCAGTCAAGCATATAATCAGATTGAGAAATACTCATATGAGGGCGTTTTTACCGGATTGTTCTCGCTCGTTCAGGTGTTTGTAGCAATGAACCCTGAAGAAACTCGTTATTTTGCGAATCCCGGACCTGACGGAAAGTTCAATACTGATTACTATTTCCATTGGGCTGACTTCAATAATGAGCCTATCAACGATTGGAAAGCTATCGCCTCCTCGCTGCTGTCCATCCCTATGGCGCACCAGCTCATTGGTTTTTATACTGTTGCCGACAATGCTGACGGTGTTCTGAAGGTAATGCGAAGCTACCAGTATTACGCAGCCAGCGCAATTTCCGATGTTGTGTCTAAAACGAAGTGGGATAGCGGTAAGCAGCGTGGCGGCTACATTTGGCATACCACCGGCTCAGGTAAGACGATGACGAGCTTTAAGTCGGCTCAGTTGATTGCAAACTCCAATGATGCTGATAAGGTTATTTTCCTTACCGACCGTATTGAGTTAGGAACGCAGTCGCTCAAGGAATATCGGGCATTTGCGGACGAGAACGAAACCGTGCAGGCAACAGAGAACACATATGTCCTTTTGACTAAGCTGAAAAGCAACGCAACGGCAGATACCCTAATTGTTACCTCTATTCAGAAGATGAGCAATATCCGAGATGAGGACGGAGGACTTAATGCAAGCGACATTGAAATAATCAACGGCAAACGGCTTGTTTTTATTGTTGACGAGGCTCATCGTTCAACTTTTGGAGATATGCTATCCATCATCAAGGAAACATTTCCCAATGCCATCTTCTTTGGCTTTACCGGCACACCGGTGTTTGAGGAGAATGCAAAGAAAAACAATGCCCAAACAGATGTTTTTGGCAATGAACTCCATAGATATAGCATTGCTGATGGTATCAGGGATAAGAATGTGCTTGGATTTGATCCTTATAAAGTCCTGACTTTCCGTGATAAGGATGTCCGCAAGGTGGTTGCCTTGGAAAAAGCAAAAGCAGCAACCGAAGAAGAAGCAATCAGCGATCCCAAAAAGGCAAAAATATTCTATGAGTATATGGACTCCTCCACCGTCAAGATGGCGGGCTTCTTGGGCGATGACGGAAAGTGGGTCAAGGGCATTGAAGATTATCTTCCAAAAACTCAGTACCTTTCCTCGGAGCATCAAAGCAAGGTTGTTGAGGATATTCAAGAAAACTGGCTTACTTTGAGTCACAACGGGAAATTCCACGCAATCTTTGCAACGAGCAGCATCCCCGAAGCAATAGACTACTATCGACTGCTGAAGGCTGCAATGCCGAAACTTAGGATCAGTTGCCTTTTTGACCCCAATATCAGCAATGAAGATGGTGACTACAAAGAATACAGAGGGCAGCCGATTGCTTTCTATAAAGAGCAAGGCTTAATCGAAATCCTTACTGACTATAATACGATGTTTGGTCAGGATTTTTCGATTGCTACACACGCTCGCTTCAAAAAAGACCTTTCTCTACGCCTTGCCCACAAAGAGCAATATAAGCGGGTCGAAAGAGAGCCTGAGAAGCAGCTCGACCTCCTGATTGTAGTGGATCAGATGCTTACCGGCTTTGACTCTAAGTGGGTCAACACGCTGTATATGGACAAGATACTGGAGTATGAGAACATCATTCAGGCATTTTCCAGAACCAACAGACTTTTCGGACCCGATAAGCCTTTTGGCATCATCAGATATTATCGCAAGCCGCATACGATGGAGCAGAATGTGAGCAAAGCTGTTAAGCTCTATTCCGGCGATAGACCGATAGGTCTGTTCGTTGAAAAACTGTCTTACAACCTCGGAAAGCTCAACGCTGTGTTTGATGATATTGCCTATTTGTTCAAGAATGCTGGTATCCCTGACTTTGAAAAGCTGCCTGCGGACGGAACCGTAAGAGCTAAGTTCGCCTCGCTGTTTAGAGATTTCAACGGATACCTTGAAGCTGCTAAAATCCAAGGATTTAGGTGGGACAAACACACCTACTCATTCAAGGACGAGGAAAGCGGAAATTCGATTGAAATTACAATGGAGTTCGATGAGAACGCATTTTTGATTTTGGCACAGCGTTATAAAGAGCTTTCCGCTGCTTCTCCCGATGATCCCGGATCACAAGACATAGATATACCATACGATCTTGTTGGATACCTGACTGAAATTGACACAGGGGTTATCGATGCCGATTATATGAACAGTCGCTTCGATAAGTACCTCAAATTGATTCGACAGGAAGGTTCTTCCGAGGAATCTATTGAGCAAGCAAAGGCAGAACTTCACAAGACTTTTGCTGCCCTAACGCAAGAGGAGCAGAAATACGCAAATATCTTTCTGCACGACATTGAGCGAGGCGATGTCATTGCCGAGGACGGAAAAACGCTTCGTGACTACATCACGGAGTATCAGTTTAGAGCAAAAGATGACCAAATTCATCGTTTTGCGACTATCTTCGGTCTTGATGAGGATAAACTCAGGAATATGATGGGGCTTAACTTGAATGAAGCGACTATCAATGAGTTTGGCAGGTTTGACGAGCTGAAAAAGAGCGTTGATAAGACCAAAGCAAAAGCGTTCTTTGAAGCATATGAACAAACCAAGTTGATTCCGCCCAAGGTCAATATGAAAACGGATCAGCTTTTGCGGCAGTTCATTCTTACCGGTGGATTTGAGGTTGATATGCCGTAATGAGTGCCATCACCGCTAAAGCAAGCCGAAAAATGAAAAAATATGCGGTCTTAACAAGAGAGCCAAGGTGTTTCCTTGGCTCTTTTGATTTTTCTTGGGAACAGCGTAAGTTGGGTGAACTCGTTGATAGAGTAGTTCGCAAGAATACAAACAACGAATCTACGCTACCATTAACAATCTCAGCACAATATGGTTTGGTTGACCAAATCACATACTTTAATAACCGTGTTGCAAGCCGAGATGTGAGCAACTATTACTTGGTGCTGAACGGCGAATTTGCCTACAACAAAAGCACCTCTGATGGCTATCCATTTGGTGCGGTCAAAAGACTTGATTTGTACGAAAAAGGCGTGCTATCAACGCTTTACATCGTTTTTGCTCCCAAGAAAGAGCAACAGATTGATTCGGATTATCTGACTGTTTTCTTCGATACAGATAGGTGGCACAAAGGTGTTGCTGAGAGAGCTGCCGAGGGTGCAAGGAATCACGGGCTTCTCAATATTTCTGCCGAGGATTTCTTTGATATAGACCTTTCTGTACCTAAAGATATTGTAGAGCAAAAGCAAATCGGGGCGTTTATTCGTCAGCTCGACAACCTTATCACCCTTCATCAGCGTAAGTTTGAAAAGTTGACGAATGTGAAAAAGTCT
>OJMG01001990.1_pt1 | contig 17991 bp, 13 predicted proteins | sample 1597141 | NCBI WGS metagenome assembly OJMG01 (sample SAMEA2452119, study PRJEB22498) | human gut metagenome | biome: human feces; feature: human gut; material: feces | place: Australia | collected 2012 | reverse complement strand
CTGGATGAACTGGTTACAATCTTTAAAGGAACAGCTTATGCAGAAGAATCTCTGTATCTGCTCGCTCAAAGCTATTATGGGCAAAAAGATTACCAGACAGCTTCGCAATATTTTGAAACTTATTACAAGACGTACCCGAAAGGCGAATATGCCGAACTGTCACGTTATTATTCCGGTTATGGTTTATATTTAGATTCTCCGGATCCTAAATTAGACCAGACACAGACGTATAAGGCAATCGAACAATTGCAGTTGTACATGGATTATTATCCACAGAGCGAACGGGCAGAAGAAGCACAACGAATCTTGTTCGAACTGCAGGAAAAATTGGCGTTGAAAGAATTGTTGGCTACCCGGCTTTATTTCAACTTGGGTACTTATATGGGTAACAACTATTTGTCTGCAGTTATCACGGCAGAGAATGCGTTGAAGAATTATCCGTATTCAAAGTATCGTGAAGAATTTATGTATATTATGCTGCGCGCAAAATATGAATTGGCATTGGTTAGTGTCGACGAGAAGTTACAAGGAAGATACCGTGATGTAGTTGACGAATATTACAATTACATCAATGAGTATCCGGAAGGTAAATATCTGAAAGATGCGACCAAGTATTTCAATTATGCTAGCAAGCGGATTACTAATACGTATTAAACGAATTATCAATATAAACGAAGTATGGATTACAGAAAAACGAACGCGCCGACGAATACCATTACACGCGACATGATGAAACTTTGTGCCGATACAGGTAATGTGTATGAAACGGTAGCGATTATTGCAAAGCGGGCTAATCAGATTGGTGTTGAAATGAAACAAGATCTGGAAAAGAAACTCCAAGAGTTCGCCTCTTATAACGACAATCTGGAAGAAGTGTTCGAAAACAGAGAGCAGATTGAAATCTCTCGTTACTATGAAAAGCTGCCTAAACCAACACTGATTGCAGCGAAAGAGTATGAGGATGGTAAGGTTTATTACAGAAATCCTGCTAAAGAAAAGAATAATTTCTAATAATTGTCGGAATATATTTATTTGCTAACGACAGTTTGAATCCATAAAAGAGCAATTAATAAAGTCTTTTCAGTCAACCGACAGGAAATATCCTTTATTAATTGCTCTTTTCATTTTCTGATTCAAACGACAATAACTTAAAAAGAAGAATACTTATGATACAAAGAATACAAACTGTATATCTGTTAATCATCGTCGCACTGATGATTGCAACATTATTCCTGCCATTAACGGTTTTACAGGCAGGCGAGTCTTTATGTTCGTTTGATGCCTCTGGTATCTCAACGATGCTGACAGATCAACCGGAATTACTTTATCCGACATGGGGTTTGTTTGCGCTGACAGCAATTATAGCCCTCATTTCACTGATTACTATTTTCCTTTATCGCAAACGCATTCTACAGATTCGTTTGTGTATTTTCAATGCCATCCTGATGTTAGGTTTTTATGGCTTATATGCTTTCTATGTATGGACAGTATCAAAAGATTTGGGAGATGTTGACATCACCGGGAAAATCGCTTTAACATTCCCATTTATCAGTTTAATCCTGAATTATCTGGCCATCCGTAATATCGGAGCTGATGAAGCTTTGGTTCGTTCATTGGATCGCTTACGGTAAAAAGACAAATCTATCTTATAAAAAGAGGTTGCGTTCACGATATCATGACGCAACCTCTTTCTGTTTTAAGCCAATTCCGTATGTTCAAATGCTTACTGCTTCTTACAAACCTACGGAAAAGATTTATGATCTGTCATCATTTAACGACTGGCTGATCGCTCATTTCAACAGACAACTGACCACCCGATACAACATCTTTGAAACGGATTTCTGGAGATGTCAACTCTTTTCCGTTCCAAACATAGTCTTTTACATAAACATGCTGTTTGTCATTATTATGTGCTTCGATCACAAAGGTATCACCCGGATAATAATCTTTATTCAAACGAATCGTTACTTTATCGAACAACGTGCTACCCAATGAAAAGACCGGATCCACATCGGCCAATCCTTTTACATCAAACATACCTAAGGAAGAAATCACATACCAGGCACCCAACTGTCCCTGATCTTCATCCTGTCCGTATCCATAACCATGGATTCCATCTGTTCCATAGAACTCATCCAAGATAGCTCTTACCCACTTCTGCGTTAAATCGTAACGACCAGCCTGATTGAACAGCCAAGAAATATGCAAGCAAGGTTGGTTTCCCTGATTATAATATGTCTGCAAACCGGCAAAAGCATTAATCGTCTTGCCTCCACTGAAAATCTTATCTTGCGAGATAATGAAAATACTGTCCAGACGCTGGACAAATTCTTCTTTACCCATCTTCGCGATCAGCGTTTGGGCATCATGCGGTACATAAAATGTATATTGATAAGCATTTCCTTCCTGAAAGCCACGCCATACTTGCATCGGATCGAAGTTCTCAATGAATTTTCCATTCTCCCATTTCGGATGAATCAGATTGGTCTCCTCATTATAAATACGTTCCCAACCTTTCGATAAATCCATCAATTGCTGATAATCGTCCATCTTGCCTAATTCTTTCGCCATCTGAGCGACCGCATACGCACCAAACGAATATTCCAACGTATGAGATGCAGAAAACATCCACGACTCATCCGGATACTCTCCTTGATCTTTGTGAGGAACATAACCATATTTGACAAACTTGTCTGTATCCAACTTGCCGGCACCCATCGGACGATCCTTTCCGTCCAATTCATTCTTGCGGGCAGCTGCATAAGCTGTTTCTACATCAAAGTCACGAATACCACACAAATAAGCAGCTGCAATAACATTTCCCAACTGATTGGTTCCAACGCCCGATACAAAACGACTGCAGGCAATACCATCACCTAACCAGCCCGTATCTTTATAGACCTGTAAATGCGTACTGACATAATCCGACAAATACTCCGGATAAGCCAAGGCCCAAACCTGAATCAAGTTCCATTGTCCGCCCCAAATACCATCGGTATTATAGAAAGAGAACTTCGGTTTTCCATTTTCCATCGGCAACTGACCTATCGAGCCGTCATTCTTCGGATAAGCACCATTGACATCGCTAGCCAGACCACGACCTAAAATAGCATGATACAAACCTGTATAGAACTTTACTTTATCTTCCTTCACCGGTGTTTCTACCCGAATCCGACCCAAGTATTCTTCCCAAGTTTGATGAGAAGCCGAACGAGCTTCATCAAATGTCAATTGATCCTGATTCGTTTCCTCTTCTCGATTTAACCGGGCATTTTCGACAGAAGTATACGAAAGCCCCACTTTGGCAGTTACTGTTTCACCAGCCTTAGTCTGATAAGTCAGATAAGCTCCTGCTCCAACACCTTTAACGGATGCCTGATTCTCTTTGACATCTTCTTTGATAAACGTACCAAAAGAACTGGCTTCTTTATCCAGTTTGGCAGAGAAATACATTGTAATGGTCGCACCATCCTGATATTTCTTACTGTATTCCGGCAAGGTTTTTACCCAACCTTCAACCAGATCATTACTGCAAACCGTAACTTCAGCATCTACAGCCGGACCACTTTCTCCCTGGCGGTTTCCGATATCAAACAAGATATGGCTTTCGCCACTTTCCGGAAATGTGAATCGTTGGAACGCAACTCGCTTCGTAGCCGTTAATTCAGCCTTTATGTCATAGTCTTTTAACAAGACCGAATAATATCCGGCCGTAGCGACTTCATCTTCATGGCTAAAAGCGGAACGATAACCTTCGCCTTCCGAATTCACAGCTCCAGGAATCGTTTTCAGTTCACCAACAGTCGGCATCAAGACAATACCTCCTACCTGAAACTCATGCAAACAAGGGAAACCTTCGATAGAAGTATCCCGATAATCATAGCCCGTTGCTTCCCAACCCGACTTGTTTCCTACACTCGCATTCGTAGCAGCAGCAGGCTTTGCCAAACCAAATGGCAAGGCTCCCGGAGCAAAATGGAACCACCGGCAATGAGCTGTACCGATACGAGGCTCCACATACTGAGTCAACGACTCTTCTGTTGTCGTCTGATTCTGGTTACTTGTCGTTGTACAAGCCACCAGAAGGAAACATCCCAGCGCAGCCAGGATGTTTCTCTTCGTCTTACATTTCTTCATGTCTTATTCTAACTTGATTTTATATGTTTCGATCGCATATTTTCCCAATCGTATCTCTTGCACACTTTCCAATTCTTCCTCAATCAGATTCGTATGTACAATCGCTTTCGGCTGGAATGGCATTTGCAAATGTACCACTTCCTCCTGACCGGAACAATTATACAGACGGACGATCAAACTATTATCATCTTCACACTTTTTCAGGGCAGTCACCTTGACCTGAGGATTATCCAATGTCAGGAAAGAATATTCTTCCGGCAAACGAGTCTCTGCATATCGAATAGGATTATACACAGATATTAGCGGAGCATTGGCAGAAACTCCAGCTTCTTCACGCTGAATGCTTCCCGGCTGATGCGAAGTAATCGAGAAATGGAACGAATGATCTCCCGGCTGAAAATAATCATTACCCTGTCCATGACAACTTCTTCTGGAAGCCATCAAAATCGGTTGTAATATCGTATAATCGACTGGTTGGTCTGTCGGATCCAAATAATCGGCTACCGCAACCGATGAAGTCATCGTAACAGCCGCTTTGTCTCCTTTCGCACTGATCCAATTCCCTATTCCACGCGGATGCTGTTCCTTATTCTCCACATAATAACGTTCACCGGCAGCACCAGGCATCTCGTCTTTACCGACTGTCAACGCACCAAAGGGAACTTCATAAGATACCTCAGCCTTTCCAAAAGCCAAAGGCCACATCAGACGGAACTCCCGGAACATAACGCCTTCCCAATTCAACAGATCCACATCCATATCAATCCGTTTTGTCTGGTGATATACACGCAAAGTCTGTTCCACTATGGCATGACGGATTGGCGTTCTCAACTTATAAGCCGTATAAACCGGACCATCTTCCAGAAGCGTCCAATCTGCCGCATGACTGGATGTTTTATCAAATCCTTCCATATCCGGTTGCTGTACGGCATCAAATTCGCCAGCACCATTACCAAATGAACGCATGGTGATTACTTCTCCACCCAAAAACTTTGCAGTATTCAGTAACGGAGTCTGCTGTTCTTTATCATAGATCTGCTTGATACCACCTTTCGTCAATTCAATCCGATAATATGAATTTTCTATGACCTGATCGGAAGCCGAACGCAAAGCAGCCACAGAAGTAGAAGCATTTACATAATAAGTCTTCAACCCCATGGCAGGAACAGCAGAAGCTACAAAGTGAACCTTTGCCTGCTGAATACTCTGATCTGCATAATATCTGACATCCGACAATTGAACCGGTATTTGTTTTCCTTCTACATCTTGTACAGACAACTGCTTGGCAAAACCTTCCTCCAAACGAATCTCAAACAGAACCGGAGCAGTACGGGCAAATGACAAGTTATTAAACAACACGACAGGTCGTCCTTTTTCAGCCTTCGTATTAACCGATGATGCCAGATAACCGGCATCTTCTATAATCTGTTTCTCTGCTTCCGTCAAGGCAAAATCATATTTCCGCCGGAATTCATTATCCGTCATGATTCCTCCATTACCGCCCCAACCATGATCCGGATAAATCTTTGCTTTCCACGCTTCGTCTAACATCTCTGAAGGATACGAAAGAAAAGAACCGGAAGTCATGATCCGATAAGAAGCCATTGCTTCTGCTGCCGGCAACAGTAAATCACCTTTTCGACTTGCCGTAATGGCTTTCTCGTGCGAAGGACCATGAATATATAACCATACATTCGGACGTTCTCCTTCTATTTCAGGCAAGTTTTTCGTAGAATGATCCAACGTATTGAAAAAGTTGTCTGCCGTAGCGTATTCAAATTTGGGTAGATTGACTTTTTCCCATTTCATCTCTCCTTCCTTACGGATATATTGAACGCGGTTCCATTTATCCTTAAACTGCAATGTATTTGCCACCGGTTTCTGATCCCAGGATAACTCATAATTCAACATGGCCGGCATAACTGTTTTTGCCTGCTTGATATCATTATACTTTGTGTACCATAAGATCGATTCCTTTCCTAATTCCTTTACGGCCGCCGTATCTTCTTTTGCCATTACATTATAGAAATAGATATAATGCCCCGGTGTATAAGTCCGGACCTTTGATCCGTCAGGAGCTTTCCAATAAAACAAGCCTCTTTCATGACGACTGATGATCAGGTTATTCACACCAGCTTTTTTCATGATCTGAGGCATTTGTAATGTCCGGCCCGGAACATCCACATTAAAATAAGATAATGTCTGGTAGCCATCAAAATTCTTCTTCAACCAACGAGCTCCCCAATAAAACTGACGAGCCAATGATTCTCCTGAATACATTTCTTCATACGGCTGGATGTACGTACCTCCGATACAAATACGACCTTCTTTGATATACTTATCAAACAGAGGCTTCGTGTCTGGATGTCGATGTAAGTACTCCATCACAATAGATGTCTGTTCGATATCCATCTTAAATGTCGGATCTTCTTCCAATCGCTTTAGGAATGGAGTCAGCCACAACGTGTCACGATCGGCAATACAAGCATCAATATGGTTCAGCCATGCCAAATCCTGATGTGTAGTTGTGAACAGATAAATACTACCCTTTCCTAATTGTGAATCAGAAAGGTTCTTCAATAAGCCATAAGTCTCTTCATCGCAAGTATATAAATTCTTCTCAAACTGAGCCTGTATAGAGAAGAATGGCAACAAAGACAAAATCGGAATTATTATTTTCTTCATATGCATCTGATTTAATCATCCTACTTCATTTGCCTGGAGACGTTGAATTTCTTCATACGAACCATAGCGACGTGTCGCAGCTATAAAAGCCTTGAAATTATCAACCGGAGTATTCCGTCCCATGGCACAACCGGAACTGATGATATGTCTGCGACCTTGTGTCGCTTCAATCAAGTTCTTTACGGCTTGTTCCACATCTGCAGGCGAACCTAATACTAATGGAAAACTCGGATCTATGTTACCCATCAAAACAGTATCTGCAGGAACAAGCTGACAAGCCTCTTTCATGTCGAGCATCCAATCCACCTCCAGGATTTTTGCTCCGGTCATTCCCATATCTTTGATAATACCATTGGTATTTCCACATATATGAATAGAGAACGGGATTCCGTAAGCCTGAACTTCTTCAGCCAGACGTTTCTCCGGTTCCCAAGCAAAGTCACGATACATTTCCGGTGAAATCAGATTCGGTCCAGCCAAAGCATCTCCAATAGAAGTAGCATGAGCACCCGCATCCTTCTGGGCTTTGGCAAACACAGCACTTACTTTCCGACAATAATCCAGTACATCTTGGATCAATTGTCTGTCTTCCGTCATCAGGTCCATCATAAATTGAGTCGTACCACGCAAAAGACAGGCAATACTAAAAGGTCCTTGATCCGCCCGTCCCATAATAAACACATGATCTCCTATCTTCTCTTTTAAGACACGTGTTGCTTCCAGCCATTCATTCAAACGCCCCGACGTAAAAGGATCAGGAATAGGTAAATCATACACATCCCGTAAATCTTTCAGTACGGGTTCGCTTTCATCAACAATTGCCGGCTCATCGTCTCTAAAAATCACCTTTGCTCCTACCGCCTCGGCAATGGTAGCATCATCAAAGTCAATGACACAACCATCGTACCCATATTTCTCTTGAGAAATAAAATGAGCTTCCGCCATCTTACGGCCGTTTTTATTTACATCACTTATCTTCATGCCGGCTGTTTCAACGGCTAACATAAAGCATTGCGGTACAACAGGCAATTTATCGGGTATATCCCCATTCAATACTGCCATACAACGTTCTAACGATGTCATTTCTTTCATTGTATTAACTTGTTATTTATTTAACCCAAAATATAAATCCACACTATATTTTAACCGTTCTAATTCTAAATACTGGCAGTAACCGCCTTACTTCCTAAGAAGAGAAAAGGACGGAGAAAACTCATTCTCCAATACCACATTCCGGAAAGAGAAGTCATTTCCTTCCTGTATATTATCCAACAGGATCTTTACCGCTTCTACTCCCATTTTATCAATCGGCATTCTGGAAACACACATCTCCGGTGCCAGAACATCCAGCGCTATCGTTTCATGAAAACACCCCAGATGAAAACGATGCTGATAGTCTATCTGATGGCTGACAAAATAACGAATTGCCTCTAAAGCCAGATAATGGGTTGAAAAGAAAAAACCATCTACATCCGGCACTTCCTGAAACAGAAAATCCAGCTTATCAACAATATCCGTCTGATAATTCTGTCGTTCGATGAAAAGTTCCAAAGACAAATCACTATCCAACTTCAAATCATGCAGTGCTTTACGGTAGCCTTCCACCCGTCGCTTCATGACATACAAATGGATATCTGTTGTCAGCAAGGCGATTTTCTTCGCTCCTTTCTTACCCAGATAATGCACAACGTCGTAACAGCTCTGCGTATTATTCACAATGACATAATTAGAAGGCATACTCGGATAATAACGATCTACCAGAACATACGGGAAGGTTTCTTCCGACAGCAAGTCTATTCCCTTCTTCGATACCTTTGTCGGAGCAATAATAATACCATCTACCTGTTTGGCCTTCAAAGTCCGTATCAATTCAAACTCTTTATCCCCATCGCCTTCCGAACTGCAAACAATCAAGGCATATTTGTTTCGGGCAGCCTCTAATTCTATCGCACTTGCCAACTGAGCATAAAAAGTATCCCCCAAAAAGGGAATGATCAGTCCAATCGTATTAGAAGTTCCCAAAGACAAACTTCGGGCCAATAAATTCGGACGGTAATTGACGGATTCCGCATAATCTTTTACTCGTTTAATCGTTGCTTCGCTAAAGCCTTTTGCTTCTCCTTGTCCTGAAAGAATCCAAGAGACTGTAGCCTTTGAAAGATTTAAGGCTTCTGCTATATTTTTTAAAGACACTTTCATAAATCGCTTATTTAATCGGTTCAAAAATACATATACATTTTCTAAATCACAATAAACAACAAAGCATTTTATTGTTTTTAACAAATTCTATCTTCAATATCTTATCGAATTACAGAATACCCAAGAGTAACCGACAAAACCAACGAGAATCAATTTTAATTCTCGTTACTTCTATAAGTAGTTCTCGTTGGTTCCTTTTTTAAAAGCCGGCGTATTTGGATAAAAACCTGGCATGTATGGATGAAAAGCTGGCGTATCTGTTCCCGATTATAATGTATCCTCAAAATAGAAATAACCAGAATGTTATGATAAATAATATCTCCTTCCCAACATACGTTTTGAACGCATAAACCTAAATGCAAACATAAATAATCATCTTTCAGATTTCCATTATCTAACTGATTAACTGCCGAATATGGTGATTCAAGGCATACAGATATATGTCTGCTGAAAAGGGAGAATCATTAAGTGAATGGTTATCCGTTTAAGCATCTTCATTAAAACAAATGCGATAACCGACATTGGTTATTGACTCTATTTTAAGAGGCATCTCATGTAATACTTTCTTCAAGTTTCCTATGCTCTGATAAATCTTATTCTTTGTTGTCACAGACAATTGGGATTGTTCATCATAGAGGGATAAAATATCGGCATACGTAATTGTATGTGTTTCAGATTGGATAAACAATTCGAAATAAGACAATATTAATCCGTTGAGAACAGCTTTTTTATCTTTATAGTATAAGGTTCGGTTTTGCGCATCCCAATAATAATTACCTGTAATATGTATCTTTTGAGATAATGAACTATCTGGTTGTTTAGGCAGCGGTTCTTCTACTGAAACAGGACCTATATTGTTTCCATTTAAAATAGATCTCACTGAAATATCGTCTTTCAAACTAAACTCATCTTTTTGCTTTTTTAATTTCTTTATGTGCCATATAAGGATCAAACAGATAAAAGAACAACATAAAAAAGACAAAACACTGAATGGAGTGACTAATAAGTCATACCAGAATATATTTACATAATAAGGATATAATACAATTCTATCTTTTTCTTCACCATTGAGTGTAAAAGAAACAGATGGCAAAGCTGTCGCTTTTTTCAATTGATCCAAAGAACCTGTAAAAGTTGGCTTATCGCCTAATGTGCATAATACTTCAACTTCTGTTTGAATACCGTTTCTAATCAATAATGAAGAGTAAATACTATCCAAATGTTCTCTTTTAGGGTCAGTATGTATTAAATAATATTGGTCAATCCATTCTTCTTTTTCATGTTTAGGAATATTATTATCGGTAGGCCCACTCTGTACTTGTTCATTTATCAATCTTTTAATATAAATAGACTTTTCCTCTTGTATAGCTTCAGTAAACAGCTTGCTCATAGTGTTCTCTAGATTTTGTTTTTTACACAAAAATCCTATTAAGATAAAAATTATCCACAAACAAATAACCCCTAAGATGCTTCCTTTATATATCCTTACTTGCTTTATTCTTTCCATTATTATCAATAAACTATCGACAAAGTGTTTCCATATTACCTTTTTTTCTAACAATACGCAAATATATAAGTTATTACAATTTTGACAACATGAACTTTGAAAATATAAACAAAATTATTGAGTAATAAATACGCACATCCATAATCTTGGGAACGACCCAATAATAACAACTTTTATACAACAAAGGAAGCAGGAAAATAACATTGTAAAATAAAGAAGCAACTATATCGAATATTATGTAACATCTGCACTTAATCTTTCGAATGCATGCAAAAATAATACGATTTATCCGGATATATGATTAAGCTTTTTACTCTTCTTCATTAAAATAAATGCGGTAACCGACATTGGTTATTGACTCTATTTTGAGAGGCATCTCATGTAATACTTTCTTCAAGTTTCCTATGCTCTGATAAATCTTATTCTTTGTTGTCACAGACAATTGGGATTGTTCATCATAGAGGGATAAAATATCGGCATACGTAATTGTATGTGTTTCAGATTGGATAAACAATTCGAAATAAGACAATATTAATCCGTTGAGAACAGCTTTTTTATCTTTATAGTATAAGGTTCGGTTTTGCGCATCCCAATAATAATTACCTGTAATATGTATCTTTTGAGACATCAAGCTATCTGGTTGTTTAGGCAGTGGATCTTCTACTGAAACAGGATCTGCTGATACGTACCAATTTTTCCGACCTGCCAACAAAAAGACGAGCCAGGCCAGCATACTACAAATCATCATTCCCAAACCAACTTTAAACTTCTTTCCGTCTATCGTCAATGTAGAATTAGGTATACTGACATAGGACTGTAACCAAATGGCATCATCATCTGATTGATCTTTCTTATAGTAAACTTTTTCTTTGATAAGATGCATCTGAGACAAGTTTAGTTCCGGCTTACTGACTGTCGTTTTACCTGTCATCGTATAACGAATGGCCGTCTGAAAAGGCAAGCCTGCCTGATGTAACTCCGCCTGAAATATACTATCCAAGTGATGACGACAGCTGTCTTCCTTAGTTAGAAAATATTGATCACCCCATGCCAAAACATCCAGAAAATTACTTGAAGACTTATCACTATTAAACTTTACATATCTAGATGTAATCTCCAACTGGATATCTTTAGACTGTGCTTTATCAAAGATTTCTCTACACTGATTCAAGCAAATTTTCTGTTGCTCACTATAGAATGAATACATTAAAAATCCTCCCCAAACTCCCACTATCGTAATTATCAATAAAAGAATAATATCTTTTAATCTGATCTGTATCCTCATAATCGTAACATAATCTACTATTAATCAAATAAATAAATTCTTATATAAGGATATAAGAATTTTATAAGAATAATATAAGGCCTTTTATTTGCTTCTTTCTGACACAACTCTTAGATTTGCGAATCATGCAAAACAAAGAATCACTCAAAAGGCATGTAAAAGTAAACATAAATCAAAAGCCATGTACATTTTACTTGATAAAAGTAAATTTTTGCAAGAAAAGAATGATCAAATAATAACAACTTATATACACCTAAAACTAAGAGATGATGAAAAAGAATTTAATACCAGTAACGACAATTACCACAGTTGCCACGATAAGGTTGAATTGCTGGCAAAAAATTAAACAGCATGCGAAAAAGCAAGATCACAAACTTAAAACCGTCTTCGCTGTTTTATCCAGCGTTTGCCTGCTTTCTTGTCAGGAAACCATTCATAACGACGCGCCCGAAAACATTGAAGTAGATGTTACGAAGGCTCAAGACGAAGCGCTGTTCTCCAAATATGAATATATTCCACTGGAAACGTCTGAGAATTGTCTGCTTCCTGCCATGTTGCATAAGATCGTGTCTTGCCATGATACTCTAGTTATACATTCAATCATCCAGAATACTCTTCTGTCATTTAAGAGTGATGGATCTTTCATCAGACGTTTCCCTATCGGAAACGGACCAGATGAACTGATCTATCCGGTAGATATCGCACTCGATCCTGAAAACAATACCCTACAAATATTAGATTCTTACCAGTTCATCAAAGAGTTTTCTTTAGATGGCACACGAATCAGCGAGATAAAAGTGGAAGATCCTTACATGAGACTAGGAAAATTGAAGAATGAAGTATTGCTGTTTGATGCCAATCTCGGTAAGAAGAATGATTATTACTTTGAGTTTACTGATGGACAGAACAACTTGAAACTTATCAATAAGAAAAAGTATTTCAACGACATCGTATATATTCCCTATTCTACCTTCAGCACAGTTGATGATAATACCGTCTTTTTCTATCATCAGTTTGAGAACGTTGTTTTTTCATGGACTCCCAAAGATACAATCGCGACACCAGTATATCAGCTGACTTTCCCGCATGAGAAAAGTATTGCCGACCTTTCGTTGGAAAGCCCGTTGCAAGCAAAAGATTACCAAAAGCTTTATGATGCCAAAGAATATATTTTCGGCATTAAAAGTTTATATGTCACAAACAACCTGTTATTTTTCACGGTTGAAACCGATCAATTGTATTACTGCCTTTACAACAGAGATTCAAAGAAGATCCGTATTTGCAACCAATTGCTCGAAGGACTTCCCAATCCGGATGGAATTATAGGAATTGAAGGTAATTATCTTTTATATGCCCTGACTCCAGAACAAATTATTACATACAGCCAGGAAAATCCATTATCAGAGAAAATCTCGTCACAGATGAAGGGAATGAAAGAAGATGATAATCCTGTTATTATAAAATGTAAAATGAATTAAATCAGTATTATATAATAAAGAAGCAAAAGACCATGAAAACCAGATGGAAATCTACATCATCGACTGGGAAGGGAAAGCGATCGAGTTATTGAAAGCTGATAAGAGAATAACTTATTATTAACAACTTAATCATTTCTACAATGAAAAAGAGAAATTTATTAGCTGTAGTATTAAACGTGATTATCGCTTTTGCTTTCTGTACTTCTTGCAGTCAAAAATCAATGAAAACAGAACGGGTTCAAGTATCTCCAAAAGTACTAACTGACAGCTTATTTATCAAAAACGCAGCCAGTTTTATCTGTATTGGCGATTACTTGGTATTACAAGACCCTAGGCAAGGATCTAATTTTATAAAAATCTACGATACAAAAGGACATCTGGTATCGGAAGTTGGCCAGGTTGGAAATGGTCCAGAAGAGTTTATCTTACCAGAATGTATTCCTTTTGGTAAAAATAAGTTCTTGACATGGAATAGATACGGTACATTTCAAACAGCCGTTAGTTCTCCAGATAATCAGTTCAGGCCAGAATTTAAGAACTTTCATGTTTTTAACGGGAAAAATCAATCGATACAATTGTGTGAAAATGGGAATTTCATAGCATATGATCCTACAAAAGATCAAGTTATTACATTATATTCGCCTGATGGAAAAGAAATAGCATCTGCTGGTAAATTGCCTTTCCCTTCAAATATAGCAGACCGGGAACATTTCTATTCAGGGAAAATTGTATATAACCCGGAAAATCAAACACTATTACTCTATTTAGAAGTACTTCCTTATGCAGCTACATTTAAAGTAACCTCTTCTAATATATCATTACTAAATGAAAGAACTTTTGGAAATCCTGAATACACAATAAATGGAGACCAAATGCAAGTCAAAGAAGGCGGGAAAGATTGTTTGGTTGGGTGTTGTCTGACTGAAGACTTCATCATTAGTATCATGAATGATCCTGATTATACAGGTAATGACAATAGCCAATCATCTCCGAAGCGGCATACAGTAGGCGTTTTTGATTATGATTTTAACCTGGTTAAAATAGTTAATCTGGGAATGCCTCGTTATAATTTAGCGGCATCTGGTGAAGACAATACATTCTATGCGATTGTCCAAAATCCAGAAAACAGCATTGTTGAAATTGAATTGTAAACAGCATATTTTCTTTTTCACATGTAAACTCAAAAAGCATGTAAAAGTAAACATAAATCAAAAACCATGTACATTAAAACTATACAATCATGAAAAAGTCTATTCAACTAATTATTATGGGCATTCTGTTTCTGAATGTCATTTCTTGTTCAAACAAAGAGGATAAAATATATCCTAATTCACAATTATTCTCCAGGGATGACTGCGATACTCAAAATTTAACAAGTAGCCGAATTGAATTTAAGGACTTAATTTTAAAGCCTTCTTCATTAATAGTACTTGATTCCATTCTAATAACAAACAACCAAGGAACGGAACGTTTTTTCCATATCTTTAATCTAAACACATTAAATAAAATCGGAGAACGTATTGTTATGGGACAAGGACCAGATGATATGCTCATGCCTTCGTTTGTTCAGCAAAATGATTCTATCAAAATATTTGATATGATGACTTCTTCGTTGTTTTCGTATGCAACGGCTGATTTTATAAATCAAGAGAACCCGAAACCTCGGCATAAAATAGCATTCGAAGAAAAACCGTTTTGGAGCGAAATAGCTATGATGGGGAATCAATACATAGGAGTTTCCTATAAGCCAGATAGTCCTTGTTATCTATTCGATGAAAAGGGGAAAAAGATCGGAGCATTCGGACAATATCCAACCTCTAAGGTTAAATATTCTGATTTAGAAATCATTGATACTTATAGATCTATCCTGACATCAAACTTAACAGACAAGGTTGCTGTATGCCATTTCTTTACTGATTTAATTGACATTTATGATGATAAGGGTAATTTGATAAAAGAATTGCATGGGCCGGATCACTTTACCAGTCAGTTCAAAGAATTTAAGGAAGAAAATATCGTTGGCAGCAAACCCGTTCAAGAAACTTATCGGGACGCTTTTTACAGTCCTTATGGTACAAAAGATTATTTATATGTGCTATACAATGGAAAATACTTAAATGATCCCCAATATAAATTATCGGCAAACGAAATCTTTGTATTTGACTGGAACGGATCATTAAAAAAGCATTTTGTTCTTGACAAAGGAATTTCAAGAATGGTTGTTGATGAGAATCACAGAAAGATTTATGGTATTAGTGATGATCCGGAATATCAAATTATTGTATTCTCCTATTAAATCGAAAAATCAGAAAGATAAAATAAATAATACAATGAAAGCAACACATTTCTCCATAGGACTCGGCTTTATTCTATTGTTAGCATCCTGTATGCAGGATAAAACAAAGAATGGTGATATAAAAACGATTCTTTTCGAAGATAAATACACAGATCTTACAGAGAAATTAGACTGCCAGTTCATTCCTTTAGAGACGAACGACAGTTGTCTCATCGCTAGTGTTTCGGATATGGTATTCGATTCATCTCGTCTTTATTTGATTGACGGGAAATCAAATTTGGTATTTGCTTTTTCTTTATCCGGAGAATTTATTTCGCAAGTCGGTAATGTTGGTTCAGGTCCTTCCGAATATCAATATCCGGTTAATCTGCATATCGACAAGATTAAGCAGGAATTAATCGTGGCGGATGCGAATACACCTAAATTGGTATATTATGATCTAAAGACATTGAAGTATAAACGGCAACTTCGATCTGACGATTATTTTACCAATTGTGCCTGGTTGCCTAATGGAGATATCATACTTGCAAGTGGTAGTAGTTATGTTACTCCTAAAAGAGAAAGGTTCTATGCGCAGATTACCGACGAGAATTTAAAGCGGAAACAATATGTTTGTCCTCGTTCTTTCGATCCACAATACCGATTGGCTATAGGTTCTGTATTCTATACATTCCAAGATCAAGTATATCTGAATCTTCCTTTCCTTCACTCGGTCTATCAAATAAACGAAACGACTTGCGAAGAAACTTATGCAATTGAGCTGAAAGGTTTCCAAATGCCTGATCAAAACTGGTTGAAGGCAAACGCCGAAGAGAATTATTTCGCGGCATTAAGCCATTCGGATTATGTTTCGGCCATCCAGTGCCAAGAAACCAACCGTTATCTATATGCAACCTTTTTGGTCGGAGGCAGTAAGGATTATATAGCTTTCTATGACAAAGAACAGAGAAACAGCATGATTTATTCGGGTTACGACTTTATAAAAGAGACTTCTTTAAACGGATTGAGTAAAGTGATCACTACTTATAACGATACATTTGTCGCAACAATCAATCCTGATGTATTGAAAGAGAAAGGAACAACCATTGAAGAACTGACACAACTCAGCCAATCACTTCCTGCAGAGAGCAATCCTATTTTATGTCTTTTTACCTTTAAATAAGCATGAGTATGAAACAGAACTGGTTTATATCGTTATTTGCTTACCTATTACTGACCAACTGTCAGTCTGATTATCAAACATTATTACTGGACAAGGCGCAACAACTCCAGGCAACTCTTTTATTTGAGAAAGATTCCAATAACTATATTTATGATATTAAAGCGACGGAAACCCATCTAGCTATCTTAAACCAGGAGAATGATACGATGTTAACAGTTTATGAAGAAGGGAAATACGATTCTCCTGTGTTTGTAGTAGGACCAGCAACTTATCAAGAAGCAGTATTGCGGAAACCACATTTCCGGAAAGAAGTAACTACTGATGAGGTAATCGTATTGTCAGATAATAACTCTCGCTTTTATCGTCTTTCTCCGGAAAACACCAACTGGCAGCTGCAACCTGAAGATCCATTATTCGATGTATGCAACAGTTTTCAATACAATCGTACCCAAAAAGAGATTTATGCGGTTCCGTTCCGGCCTGACTTGCCTTATCCTTTTTATTATTATAATGCGTCTGAAGGTTACTATTGGGTAGAAGCAGACTCCTGCGTCCATCGGCAGTTGTCATATAAACCAGATTGTTATTTATGTGAACTGTGCGTCCATGAAAAAAAGGATCGGGCAGCTATCGCCTATCGGTTCACTAATTATGTTACTTTTTACGATTTGGAAGGAAACATAGAAACGAATATTCGCATAGGTCAAACAGCAATCGCTCCAAAATGGATTAAAACCGGAGCATTGGATACAGAGAATACAACAAAATGTTTGCTGGACGTTTGCGGTACTCCCGATTATTTGTATTGTCTGTATTCAGGATCTGTCGATTATGCAACACCGACCTATCTGATTGCTTTCCATTGGAATGGAAAACCTTATAAAACGTGGCAATTAGATTCGTATATACGGACAATGAGTGTAACCAACAACAACAAGACCTGTTATGTAGTTCGTTCGTTACCCAATAAAGCACAAGCTATTTCCTATTATACATTAAAATAAGCATACTCATGAAGACGATAAGACAAATACTAACTTGTATTATGGCAGGTTCCGTCTGTTATGCCTGCCATGTAGAACCTAAAGAGAAGCAGCCTACTATCGAAACGGTAAAGAAAGAATACCTGAAAAGAGAAAGTATCTTTATTGATGCGGTGATACATCCTGCAAGAATGGCTATCGGTAATAATCAATTATATATATCCTGTTTTTCCTGTGATACAGACAATTCTCCCTGAAC
>OJMG01001989.1_pt1 | contig 17991 bp, 15 predicted proteins | sample 1597141 | NCBI WGS metagenome assembly OJMG01 (sample SAMEA2452119, study PRJEB22498) | human gut metagenome | biome: human feces; feature: human gut; material: feces | place: Australia | collected 2012 | reverse complement strand
CTTTCTGATGACAAGCGGTGGCACTGATCGCCGTCCCCATCAGCATAATGGCGACAAAGGTTCAAAACGGAAATCGAGTGATCTTTTTCATAGTGTTTTCTTCTTCTGCGTGGAACGGCGGCATGGCTCATGGGTTGTGAATGGCGCGCAGTGTTTCCAGTGGCGAAAAAGGAACAGCGCGGAGGCCGGTGTTGTTGACCGTCCGCCGCGCTGTCCTTTGCCTGTTGTGGAATTATGCCTGCGTATGTCTGCTCTGGCAGCTGCTTAATTTACTCAGCTATGACCCTCCAGAGAAACGTTACGCTCTGACTGCGGGTGCAGTCACTTTCCTTGCGGTGATGATATTTCTCGTCGCTGGTTTAGACCAACTTACCCCAGGTCAGTGGACCCACGATACCGTCAGCCGCCAGTCCGTTGGCCTTCTGGAACGCCAGCACCGCTGCGTAAGTCTTGCTTCCGAAGATGCCGTCCACATTGCCGCAGGTATACCCCTTGGCGTTGAGCATCTCCTGGAGCTTACGCACCGCGTCTCCGCGGGAGCCGTAGGACACCATGGGACGCCCGACAACGGTCGTCTCCACAGGCATAGCGGGGCTGACGCCGTAGAGCTTCGCCCAAGTGAGTTTGCCCACGATGCCGTCCACGCCAAGGTTATTAGCCTTCTGGAAGGCAGTCACCGCCGCATAGGTCTTGGCTCCGAAGATGCCGTCCACATTGCCGGAATCGAAGCCCTTGGCATTCAACGTTTCCTGCAGGGTCTTTACCGCGTCACCGGTGCAGCCTCTGTACAGCATAGGCATATCGGGAGCCACCACTGCCGCCGTGCGGCCACTTCCACCGCCGGAGGACTTGCTCCACAGCTTGATGGTTCCGGTGCGTGTCGTATAGTTGGTGTCGGTGGGAGTGTAAGTCCACCCGTAGCTCTTGTTCGCAACCACCTCGGTGGTGGTGGGGTCGTCCCAAGCAATCGTACCGCCGGCAGGCGTAATGGTACCGATACCCAAGGCGGCATCCGCCAGCGTCTTGCCGGAAGCGGTGATCTTGGTATAGGCAGGTTCGCCGGTGGGGGTGGCTCTGGTGATGGTGATCTCCACGGGAGAGCTGGTGACGGCGTTGTATTCGCTGTCGCCCGCATTGGTGGCCGTCACGGTGACGGAGCCGATCCTGACGGGCGTCAGGACGCCGTTGGAATCAATAGTAGCTTCGCCAGTGCCGTTGGTCACAGTGTAGGTCACCGCGCCGGAACCGGTGCCGCCGCTGGTACCAAGCTGCAAGGTCTGACCGTAGACCACGGTGGTGCCGCCGGTAATGCGCAGTGCCTGCTGATTATCCTTTTCTGTCAGAGTGACGTTCAGCGTGATGGTGAAATCCTCGTAATTGTCACAGGACGCCTTGAGGATGAGGGTGATCTTGTCACCCGCCTTGCCGCCGGAGATGGCATAGGTCAGCAAGTTGCCGTCCGCTGCGAAGTCCTGCTTGGGCAGGACGATGCTCGCCTCGCTGCTGAACGTCCAGTCCTGCCCGGCGGGCAGTCCGGCCCAGTCCGGCGTGTAGGTGTGATCCGAGGCGTCCGTGTACTTCTGCTCCAGCTCGACCGCTTTGAGGTTGCCGCCATCCGCCTTGTTCACCATGACTTCAAGCTCGATGTTCTCCACCATGTTGTAGTTGTCGGTGTCTGTCGGGGTGAACTTCGCCTTGAACTTCTTTGCAGCGGTCGAAGCGTTGCCCACGGATTCGCTGCTGTTCATCCAGCTCCAGCCGTCTGGCAGCGTCACATCCGCCAGCGTCTGACCGTAAATCGCCGTCAGGCCGGTGGGAGCGGTGTAGGTCGGCGTTGCCTTCGCTACCACAAATTCGCAATACACAGCTTCAAATCCGTAGTAGTTATCCGTATCACCAATGCTGGCGTACATACGGTAGGTACCGGCGTTCAGCGCGGGCGGATCGTTGATGCTCCAGACCTGCATAGGGTTCATCGTCATTTTCCCAGTTTATCTGTGGTTGGTAAATTCGCAAACCTCCGTCCGGACACCTATAATTCTCGCCAATCACCTTACAAAATTCTTGACAAGCAAGAGAAAAACTACTATAAAAAATCTTTGCATTTCCTGCAAGAAGCTGTGCCAATTCTTTGTTATCTAGCAGGTGCTCTCCATTTTTATTTGCAGAAAGATAAATAATAGGGCATCCACGAGAGGTATCATTTAGTGCATCATAAAGAAGTTCCATTTGGCCCGAAGAAATTTCATGAGAAGATAGGCCTAGAACCTGGCATCCAGATTTACACTCAATCCATTTATCAGTTAATAGATATTTAACTATACTGGGAATATTTGCCTCAGGCGCAGGCTGCAATTTACCATAATACCCCTGCCTATCTTCATACATAACAGTGTAAGAAAAAGTAGCGTAATTTTTATTTTTTTGTTCAATACCAAATTCGCTAATCCAGGTGCGATCCGCAAGTCCGTCAATTTTAATAATTTCATAAACTTTAGCTGCCCAATATATGGCGTTTGTCTCTTTATCAATAAATTGAGTAGTATACGCTCTCATACTATCAGCGTCAAAAAAACCATATTTTCTAAATTGTTTCCACTCCCATTCCAAATTTATGCCGTATAAGTTTGCTTTGTATTTACACCAATTTATAATATACTTTGTTATCTCTGCAAAGACATTCCAGTTTTCTTTAGTAGGATAGACATCAAAATGAGTCCGATAAAAAACATTAGAAATTAGGTCCATACGGTTCTCCTTTTAGCTTTAGTTAATATTGATTACTAGAGGATTTTGCAGCAGTCTATTTATGCTATATTAGGCGGCGCAGAATTTGCATCGCTATAATCTTCCTTGCTTGATGCGTAGCACGCGCTCTCTGCTCTGTTTTGAGTGCATCAAAAAGGCCATGCCAAAGATTCGGATTTGGCTCGTGTTCTGCGTAATCTTCAAGATGCCGTCTAATCTCATCGGTAGCCAGGACGAGAAACTTATCATCCAGAAGCTGAATGTGACGCTTGATATAATCAGTGACTATCGTGGGCATACAAGTATTCCTGCCCATCGCATATCGCATTGCCGACAACAGGATCAAGCGAAAACCAGAATCACAGATCGGAGCAAGCAGGTCTTGAGGGAACAGCAGAAACTCTTTGCCATTATTCATGCATACGCGCAGCGGCCGCTGTTCCTCCGTTACCAGATTCAATAGACTGTTAGCTTGATTCTTCAGCTCATCGATGGTAATCGATTTGTAGTCCTGAAATGAGTTCACTTCATAATTCATCATTTGACCTCCAATCAGTTTGTCCTCACGATGAGGTGTTGGCATTGTAGCTCTGACTGTCCGGAGGTTCAAGCGTTTCTTTCGCGGCTTGAAAAGAAATTGAATAGAGTCGGAATTCGTGCGGATTTATCATTTTCTTGCTTTTCCTGCCCAAATGTGCTATCATTATAAACAACGCTGTCAAGTGTTGGAATAGGCCTTGGCAGTATGGCTGCAATAGACCGAATGCTCTGCCAAGCGGCAGAGCATTTTTTGTATATCGGTACGGAGGAGATATTTTATGTCTGTGAGTTATAAAAAACTCTGGAAGCTGCTCATCGATAAGGACATGAAGAAAAAGGACCTGTGTGAAAAGGCAGGTATTAGCCCAGCATCTGTCACCAAGATGGGGCGGAACGGGCATGTTACCACAGAGATACTCGTGAAGATTTGTGCCGCGTTGGATTGTGGAATTGAGGATATTATAGAAATTGTGCCGGATGAAAAGCAACCATCAAATAAAGCGGAGCCGGGGGTGATGAGATGACTATCGTAGAATCTATTAAGTGTGTTTTACAACAAAATAATGATGGTTTGACCTCAAAACAAATATATGATGAGATTATTCGTCAGGGATTGTATTCTTTTGGAGCAGAGAATCCTGTTGGTGTTGTCAATGCTCAACTTCGCCGTCGGTGTATCGGTCTGGATTTTCCGACTGCTTACCCGATAAAATTCTTTGAAATTGCGGGTTATGAAGGAAAAAAGATCAAATTCCGTTTGATTTCGACAGAAAATACAGCCACTATTATTACTGCTCCCAAAACTACAGATATTTCTGAACTGTTACCGGAAGAAAAAATCAAAGCTGCGCTGCAGGAGCATTTACAAAATATACGACAACAAGTATTTGATTCTGTCCTAAACAATTCCCCAGAGTTCTTTGAACATCTTGTGGTTGACTTGCTTTTAAAGATGGGGTATGGATATGATAAAAGTTCGGGTATTGTTACAGGAAAACCACATGATGGCGGAATTGATGGAATAATTAGTGAAGATAAGCTCGGCTTGGATTTGATATATATCCAGGCTAAACGTTTTGCTAATGGCAATAAGGTTACCCGGCATGATTTACAGGCCTTTATTGGCGCCATGGAACATATTAACAAAGGTGTTTTTATTACAACATCGTCTTTTACGAGATCTGCAATACAATTCATCGAGAAGCAACAGCAAAAAAATATCAAATTAATAGATGGCAATTTACTTGCAGATCTTCTTGTTAAGTATGAGGTTGGCGTGGCAGCGGCACAAACTTTCAAATTATATAAACTCGATACCGAATATTTTAACTTTTAAATCATTCGCCTAATCCGGATATAGAGATAGGAGCTTTATTATGGCGGGAATTGTTGGAACAATTACTAATCTGAGTGATTTTTTGTCGAAAACACAAGTGTGCTTATCCGTAAAGCCTAATGATCCCCAACAGCAAATCATTTGCCTCGAGGCAGATAGGAAGTATTCTATCCCTGCTTTTCAGAGAGAGGTTAGATGGGATGACAACAATCTTAAAATGCTTTTGTACGATTTGTCTCGCAGCAGCAAGTTTTTGGGAAATATAATATTAACGATTAAATCTGACCACACTTGTGAAATTATTGATGGTCAACAACGTACAACTGTACTTATGTTGATTGTTTCCTGTATAAAGAAAAAGTTTGGGACCAAGATATCGACGCCAGATCTGTGCCCTCTTCGCAATGAGGGGTTTACAGGCTTCCAGACACTCTTAGAAAAGGCCTTTGATCAGGAAGCGATTACATCCGATGATTGGAACGCTATTCTTAAAAGCGATGATTATCATCAACTTCCTCGTATTCAAAAACTATGGAACACGATATCTTCTTCCGAGTTGTTAGCTGACCGGCATAAAGCCCAGGGGCTTTTTGATAACTTGTGCAAATCTGAGTTCAATATAATTGCCAGCTATTCTAACGATGTAAATACCAGCATCCAGTATTTTCTGGATGTAAATCTTAAAGGCATTCGTTTGGATACTGAAGATATTTTCAAAGGTTATCTTTTTAGTCAGGATAGCCGCGAAATCACACGTTCTCTTTGGCAAAAGAATAAGCGTGATGTATTACGCTTAAATGGGGTCACGCAGAGCTCGGAAGAGAAAAGATATCCTCTGATGAAGTTGTATGAACACTTTTTCTATTGTGACTTATATCTTCCTCGCGAGGGAGATTGCGAGTATAGTACACTCAAGTTTGGTGAAAACTTTTGTCTCACATCCGGATTTGAAAGTGGAAGTACGAAATATTACGAAGGTAGCCATTTAATTGAAGCCATACGAGATCGGGACTATTTGCAAAATGTACTCTCCAGACTCAATAAATGCGTTGAAATAATGACGGATATTATTGAAAGCGAGGGACCTTCTACTCCGTTTAAAGACAAATTTATTTGCGCTAAAAAGGTAGATTCTATAGATATTCAAAACTGCCATTCGATGCTAAAGAAGATACTTATGGAAAAAGAGGTGATTCCTAAAATTTTAGCGTTAAAGTATATCCTTACATACTTTGACGGAAAGCCTCACGCAAAAGAAGAGTACAAGTCAGTCTATAGCGTCTTTTGTGCAGCGGTCTTGTTTACCGTTTTCGCAAACAAAAAAGAGAGTGATACTTTCTACAACTTTGTAAGACTGGAAGAATGGAAAAGCAAGATAAACAAATGGCTTTATGACTATATTTCTTCTCATGCACTGACCAGAGGTAAAGTTCTCGCTGCATATAAATATAGTGAAAGTGACGATGACCCAATTCAACAAATCCGTTGTAAGTCTTTGGCGGCGATTAGTAATTTCTTTAAAGTAACGAAGAACGGTGATAGTTATAACATGGGTATTTCCAACGCAGCTGAACTTTGTAAGTTTTTTGGAGATAAAACAGTTTATAGTTTAGAACACTTTATTGTAGGAGAATGCGGAACTCTTCATGTCAAAACCGCAAAATACGATTTCCCATATAAATATCCACCAACGATTCAGAAGTACAGAAATTCTCTATTTAATTTTATTTTTATTCCTCAACCGCTTAATAGTTCTCTTTCTAATGAAGAATTGTTTATTAAAGTAGCAGAAATCCATACACATGAAAACGAGATTAAATGCAGCTATAGCAAAGGATACTATGGACTGTTAAACAAATCTCCTCGTATGTACTTTCAACGCTACCCTACCGAAAAGGAGATAGATTCCTTCAGTACTGAAGAGGATGCCAGAGCATACCTAAATGAATATTTTACTAAAACATTTCCGGAAGAGTTTTTACAGTTTTCAACGGCGCTTGTAAAAAAAATCAACTGGGGTTCTTAACACGAAGGCGTTCTCGGATATTTCCGAGAGCGCTTTCTCATTAAATGCGCAGCATGGTAACGACATATCTTGCGGAAACTATTATTGTCCATTTTATTGTACTTGCTTTATAATATCATGATCTTTAAAGAAAGTCACTTTCTCCATAAAACCTGGTGTGTGCAGCATTTTATTACCGGTACTGTGTTGACTGTTGGTGAATTTTAATATATACTTAAGTATATACTTACGTATAAATAGAGGTGCTATATGCTGAAATATCAATTTCCCGCTGTAAAGGGCTGTCAGGCCGGAAAAGATTACTATATCTGTATGGTTCCCCTTGGGTTAATGAGTAAGATTTTTGCGACCGATAGCAGCGATGTCCCTGCCGAGTATCGCGCCCAAAGAAAGCTCAACGAAGCTCGTATTCCTGAAATCTGTGGATACATCTTGTCTAATCGAGATTCGTATGTCTTTTCAGCTCTGGCTGCATCTGTGGACGGTGACATGAAGTTTGTCCCTGCTGACAGCAATGAGAATGCAGGCATTCTGGAAATCGATATGACCGCTTCCTTCCTAATCAACGATGGCCAGCATCGAAAGGCGGCCATTGAGGCAGCGATTGCCGAAGACGAGAGCCTGAAAGAAGAAACGATTTCGATTGTCCTTTATAAAGACCAGGGACTTCAACGGAGCCAGCAGATGTTTACTGACCTCAACAAGCATGCTGTTACCACATCGAAATCCTTAAACACACTATACGAGTCGAAAGATCCTGTGGCACTAATCACGAAGAATGTCGTCAACTCAATCAGCTTCCTACGTAAGTATACTGACAAGGAGAAAGACAACCTTAGCAAATATTCCTCTAACATCTTTACACTTAACACCTTCTATACAGCTAACAAGCGCATCTGTAAGGTGATCCATGATCAGGAAAATGCTGAAAAACTCATTCATACATTTTGGAATCACGTGGTTGTTAATATGCGTGAGTGGAACGAGATGGACAGTGGTGAATTAAGTAAAAAAAGTTTGCGAGAGGATTATATCACAACGCAAGGTCTGATTATCTTGGCACTGGGACGCTTGGGAGAATTCTATTGCGTGAATCCTCAGATTAACATGGCGAAGTCGTTGAAGGGATTAAAGAAAATCGACTGGCTTCGAAATAATGAAGCGTGTTGGATGAACCGTGCAATTAAACCTAATGGAAAAATCAACAGAAATGAACAGGGTATCTTTTTGACATACATTCAAATTAAGCGACTTCTTTCTCTGCCAATCAGTGATGAGGAGGCAAAAAAAGAAAGAATCATGATGGGATAATCCTGGAGAACTCAAATGGAACAGAATACATTTAATTCAAATAACATCGATGCCGGAAGCAAAATTGCCAGTTTTCGAGTAAAACAAAGTATGCCATATGAATTCAAAGTGAATTATGCGCGCATAAGAGCATGGGAATTCTACAATGAATGTGGAAAAAGGGACTTGGATTGCTATGTTTCAGTAGGGGGACTTGACAGTATTACACTGTTCTTCTTCTTGAAATCAATAGGAATAGATGTGCCAGCGGTATCAGTCTCTTCGCTCGAAGATGTTAGTATCCAAAAAATCCACAAACAGATTGGAGTTATCTCACTACCACCAGCAGTTAGAGCTGATGGTACGCGATGGAATAAGCAAAAACTAATCCAAGAATTTGGTTTCCCTGTACTCTCCAAGGAAATCGCCCGTAAAATTGAATTGCTTCAAAACCCAACTCCCAATAACAAAACCATAAGGCATGCAATTGTTACAGGCGAAACTGGTGAATATGGTGGATTTCAAAAGCATTCAAAAATGAAACTTGCGCAGAAGTGGCTCGAAAAATTCGGTGGATTAGAAAATGAAGAAGAAGGCGTGAATTATCAAATTGCACCGTTTAAAGTCTCCTCGAAGTGTTGCTATTACCTCAAAGAAAAACCGTGCTCTGATTGGGCTAAAGAGCACAATTGTGTACCTTATTTAGGGTTGATGGCATCCGAAGGCGGAAGACGTGAGAAGTCTTTAATGCTGAATGGCTGTAACTACTTTGGAAAAGGTACCATTCGTTCGGCTCCATTTGCAATTTTTAATAGACAGGATTTATTACAGTTGGCACTTGATTTAAAGGTCCCTGTCCCTGAGATTTATGGAAGCATACTGAAGGATGAAGATGGTCGTTTGTATACTTCTGGAGAGCAGCGAACTGGATGCTCGATGTGTGGATTTGGAATTCAGCTCGAAAAACGGCCTCACCGATTCGATCGGCTACGGGAGCGGAACTACAAAGAGTGGGATTTTTGGATGAATAGGTGTTGCCTTGATGAAAACGGAACACCGTATGGCTGGGGAAAAGTTTTAGATTATCTCGGAATTGGCTGGCGAGATATTCCGGATCCTCATAACAGAAAAAAGTAAGGATGGGAATTCACAATGCCATATACAGGTAAGTTTCAAGTATTTGAAGATATTATCAAAGAAATTATGATCGTCTACAAGCACGACAGCCGTCCGTGGCTTATTGGCTACAGCGGTGGCAAAGATTCTACTTTGCTGGTCAGTCTTGTATATGAAGCCATGAAGCGGTTAAAGGATGCTGGCGCTAAGCTTGACAAAACCGTTCATGTCATTACATCCGACACGATGGTTGAAAATCCCATCGTAAAGAATTACATGCACTCATCCTCGGATAACATCAACCGAGCAGCGGGAAAAGATCGTCTCAACATCAAAGCCAGTGTGATCTACCCGGAGCCGGAACAGACATTCTGGAGCCGGGTCATTGGCCTGGGCTATCCCACCCCAGAGCCTCCCGGATTCAGATGGTGTACAGACAGGCTGAAAATCATGCCGATGAATAAGTTTGTCAACGAGCGAATCAAGGAGAGCGGCGAAATCATCATTCTTCTCGGTGTCCGTAAGGGCGAAAGCCTAACTCGAATGAAGACCATTACTGCACGGGAAATCGAAGGCAAACTGCTGAATATGCATAATGACATTCCCAATGCTTATGTCTACAATCCTATCACTGAAATCCCTAACGATTTGGTCTGGGAATTCCTCTTAAAAGGCGATTGCAGAAGTCCTTGGGGAAGTGACATGAAGTATTTGTTCAGCCTTTACCAGGGCGAAAACCTTGGTGAAGAAAAGAGTGTTTTGGGTGAGGTCGACCGCGAGAAAATTCCGGTAACCGGCAACTCCAGATTTGGGTGCTGGTGCTGCACCATGGTGAAAGAGGATAAGTCGTTACAGAACTTCATCAACAAAGGTGCTACGGAACTAATTCCGCTTAGAGAATTCAGAAACGAATTGCTCAGAATGCGGGAGAATAGTCAATATCGAGATTCTAAGCGCCGCAACGGTTCTGTCTATAAGAAGTCAGACGGAAGCTTTGGAATGGGACCGTTTACGCTTGAAGCGCGATGCCTCATTCTCGAAAAACTCCTCGACCTCGAAAACAGGACAGGCATGGAGCTGATTACAGAAGCTGAACTGAAAGCAATTGACAAGATGTGGGACGAGGAGGGCGACCTTACATGTCGTGCACTCGTTGAAACCTACCATAAGGTCAAAGGCAAAAAGCTTCCATGGGATGATTATAAAACTCCGCGATTTGATGATGAGGCGATCCAAGCGATCAGGGATGTTGCAGATAAGTATGATATCCCGGTTGAGTTGATTACGAAGTTGATTGTTTCTGTAGATACCAATAAGCACATTACGAAGAACAACAAAATGCAAAAGGCATTTGACAGCATTATTGGACAAGGCTGGTTGCACTATAATTCTGTCGAGGGAGCATTGAACCATGAAGATTAAGCGCATACAAGTAAAAAACATAGGTCCATATGTCAACGAAAATGCCTTCGATTTTGATGTATCAGACATTACTAAAAGAATGGTACTGATCGGCGGCAAAAATGGTGCAGGTAAAACGACACTGTTTAACGCTATCAAAATATGTCTCTACGGCTGCGTTGCATATGGCTTTGAATCCAATAACGCAAAGTACTTTGCCGAGATAGAGAAAATTATCAATGCCAATGAAAAACTGCAAAAAATTGGTGAGGCAGAAGTTGTCATTGACTTGCTGATGGATGACGGAAAGTACGATCACACATACACGTTTGTCAGATCATGGAGGGTAGCAGGCAAGAAAATAGCAGAAACCTTTACTGTGTACAAAGACGGCGAGACACTTTCTGAGACAGAAAAGAGTGATTTTGAGAGCTATCTTTTACAGACACTGCCCCCCAATCTCTTCCGCTTCTACTTCTTTGACGGCGAAAAAATCAGTGATTTCGTGTTCAACAGCAGCAAAAACTCCGACTTCAAGGATGCGTTCTTAAAGCTCTGTAGCCTTGATACGATGGAGATTATTCGGGAAAACTTCCGTAGAATTTCTCGTAGCAAGGCAAAGGGGGCCATGACGCTTTCAGCGGAATACGATAGATGCCTTGAAGCAGACAATCTGATTGCACAGAGAGTAGAATGCGCTGAGGATGAATATCGAGAGATTTCCAATGAGATTTTGATTATTGATCAGAGGCTTGCGTCTCTTGAAAAGGCATACGCCAAGGGTGGCGGTATTTCTAAAAAAGAATGGCGCTCTATGCAAGATCAGATTGCAAAAGAGGATGTTCGCCGCGAGGGACACCATAAATGGCTCAAAGAATTGGCCAATAATGTGCTCCCATTTATTATCCTTAGAACTCAACTGGAAGAACTAAAGGCCCAAATTGCACTGGAACACAAGGCGCAGGTCGATGCAAATGTAAAAAGCACAATTGATACCCCGGAAATCAAGTCGATCATCTCCGGCGTGTTGAGCCGGGCAAATATAGAATTAGCCGACGATATTTCTGAAAAGGTTATCTACGAGATTGCCAGCTATGCCAGCCACACTTCACAGATAACGCCCATTCTCAATTTGTCTGACTTCGACAGATTTGAACTAACTGCAAAAATCAACAGTCTCCTGGCTTACGACACCAACCGTGTCAAAGAAGCGACTGATGACATTAAGGCTTCTTTAAAATGCGTAAAACGCATCCGAAAGAAAATGGAGCGGAGCAGTATCGAAAACTATGATGGATACTTGCAGATGAAAAGCGATTTGAATGAGCAGAAGTCCAAATGCACGCAACAGCTTCTGGAAGTAGATAAAGAATTGCAAGAACTACGCGCCCAGAAAGCGATATCTGCATCTAAACTTTCCAAGGCTAAAAGTGATTATGAGGCACTCTTGAAAAAGCAGTCCATTAACGATATTTCAGCGCGTGCACTACTGGCATTTGATGAACTCCAAAAGACGCTTTACGATAAGAGTATTCGTTTAGTCGAGACGGGATTTAGCCAATTCTTCGCAAGTCTGATCAATAAATCTGATTTGATTGATGGAATCCATATCGATGATAGTCTAAATGTTCTTCCCTATAAAAACAAACACTTTAAAGCTGATGAAATACGTAAAATCATTGGTAAGAACGGTGTTGAGTATCTTATTGCTCAAATCGGCCTGTATGCTTACGAAGTCCTGCAGCAAAAGCTTATTGCCGGTGAACCCGAGTTTGAACTGCCGGTTGAGGTAAAGCAACAGCTTTCTGCAGGAGAAAAGCAAATCTTCATTATGGCACTATATCAAGCACTTTCGCAGCTCAACAAAATCAATGTGCCTTACATCGTAGACACACCGTTTGCGAGAATCGATAAGGAACATCGAGGAAAGATCCTGAGTCAGTTCTTCAAAAAACTCAATGGTCAGATTATCATCTTGTCTACCGATGAGGAGATTGTTGGTGAGTATCGCGAGAGCATATCGGACATCATTTCCAATACATTTGTCTTGAACCACACAGCAAACGGAAATACTGAAATCCTGGCAAACACTTATTTCGGAGGCAAGCACAATGACTAATAAGCTTCATACGTCACAAAAGACCCAGGAGATATTCAACTCGTTAGGTCAGTCATTGAGATTGCAGCCATTTATCCTATCTAAACTGGCAATCGCACTGTCGGTCAGAAAGGGACAACTTCAAGCCAATGACTTCAAGACTGATAATAATGGCTTGGAACTGAGCCGGCAGGTCATTTTCGGTGATCACGATTTGCTGTTTAAATCTCTCATTATTAACAACGAGGGCAAAGTGATTCGCGAGGATGACTATTTCCCCGGTTTGGTAAAGGCTCATTTGGATCGAGGAGCAAAGCTTCTCGAAGATGAAAAACGGTACAGCAAAGATTTCTATAATCATCTGTGCCATCTGGATGACAACATCTAAAGGAGGTTTATATGGATTATCCAAAGGTCAAAGTCTGTTTAGATACCTCAGAAGATAACCTGATAGATGAATTGTACACGCCGTGTCTAAAGTGGGCTGAACGCTTTGACCGAGGCGTCGGCTACTTCACAACAGGGTGGCTCACATACAACGTCGCAGGATTATCCGACTTCGCCTCTCGCGGAGGAAAAATGCGCTTAATTACAAGTCCCATTCTTTCCACGGAGGACACGGACGCAATTATTGGAGCTGAGAACCAAGATGGTAGCGCATTCTTGCGCCTCGAAGCAGCTCTCCTCGAAAATGTTGAGATACTCAAACAAGAAATGGAAGCAGATATTATAAATACATTTTCCTGGATGCTGTATGATGGAATTATTGATATGCGTTTTGCAATTCCTTGTGAAAAGTTGGAGGAAGGAGACTTTCACGATAAATTTGGCATTTTTTATAAGGGCAACGATGCGCTATCCTTCTCTGGCTCTATCAACGACAGCAAGCATGGATTCCAGAATTATGAAAGCATAAAAGTCTTCAAAACGTGGGTTGGTACACAGGAGTATGTCGATGCGGATACCGCTCGTTTCGAGAAAATCTGGAATCGAAAAGACCGCAATCTCAAAATGTTTACCATTCCACAAGTAGTTAAAAACAAAATATTTGAATTGCGTTCCCCGGATAGGCCGTATTCTTTGCCGGCAGGTTCGAGTAAATGGGTTCATCAGGACATAGCAGTAAAGACCTTTCTGGAAAAAGAGCATGGCATTCTGGCAATGGCTACCGGAACCGGAAAGACTGTTACTGCAATGAAAATCATCAACAAGCTGTTTGATAGCGGGGAAATTCGTCGCGTTGTTATTACTATGTACGGCAACGATTTGCTGGATCAGTGGGCAATTCAAATTCGAGAAAACTACAAGAACAAGCAAATCAACTATCATTATGCATCCCAGAAGATGATGAAAGATTTCGTCATGCACCCAGATGATTCCATCTTAATTCTTTCTCGTGACGCCAGAAATCTCTCCAAATTGCTGGACTTGTTTGATCGTCTACCTGGCGATTATCGCAATGATACGCTGTTTGTTTTTGACGAAGTACATGGAGCTGGTTCTAATACTTTTGTCGAAAATCTTTCGGGCAGGCTCTCTCCGTATCGATATCGCCTCGGGTTGAGCGCTACGCCAGAGCGTGAGTACGATGAGGCTGGAAATGATTTCTTGCTGAATGAAATTGGAGAAGTAATTTTTGAGTTTACGCTGCAGGATGCCATTCAAAAAGGAATCCTGTGCGAATTCAATTATATTCCTCTGCCCTATGTTCTCTCTGACGAAGAAAAGCTCAAAAAGCGCAAGATTATCGCAGCGTTCAACGCAAAAAAGGAGAGCGGAGAACCTGTTGATGAAAAGGATATGTTTACTCAATTGGCGCTTGTCAATAAAACAGCGGTCAACAAGCTGGAGGAGTTTGAATGTCTGATTTCTCAGCGACCGGAGCTGTTGCAGAAGTGTATCATTTTTGTTCAGACCATGGAATATGGCGCAAAGCTCCAGGAGATTCTTGTCAGGTACAGCGACAAATATCATACCTACTATGCCGATGATGAAAAAATCAATTTGGAGAACTTTGCGGCAGGAAAAATTGACTGCCTGCTGACCTGTAAAAAAGTTTCCGAGGGAATTGATATCAGCAGCGTCACGAACATTATCCTGTTTTCTTCTGACCGTTCCAGGCTCGTGACAACGCAGAGAATCGGGCGCGCATTACGCCTGGATAAAAACAACCCAGAAAAGAAAGCAACTGTTGTGGACTTCGTGATTGAGGATTCCGAGGAAAATGACAATAACGCCGATGCCGATCGTGCAGAGTGGCTTACAGAGCTTTCACAGACAAGGAGATGCGAACATGAGAAATAAAATCATCGAAAATGCGATTGATTCCGTTGTCAACGCATCGAACACCTCGTCCGACTTCAAACTGGCATTCAGACAATATGTCAAAAACAAGTTTGATGATAACGCCAAAGAGAGCGATTTAAAACGGATACTTACACTGATTGAGGATGATGAGGAGGATATTCAGGTATGAAGATGGCGATCCTCGAGCTCGAATATAAAAATATCCGAAAAATTACTGCCTTGAAGCTCCCCTTTACCAAAGCCGATGGCTCCGTAATCAGCAACAATTTTATTATGATGGCCAACGGTACCGGTAAGACAACCACAATGGAACTCATCAAAGGATTATTTGATGGAACAGCCGCTGGATGGACTGCGTCCAAAGTGCGTTCTTTCGCGCCTACATTAACGGAAGCAGATACAGGTGAATTCAGCATCACTGTCAAATTTGATGATAGACAGTATAAGTACTTCCTCTCTATGAATTACAAAGATGGAACGGTGCAGGTGGAAACCTCTGCTCCTCCCAAGGGTCGAGAAGCTGGACTTCGTTTACCTGAGTCTATTCGCGGTATTTTTACGCCTGAATTTGTTAGGCGCTTTGTGTTTGACGGTGAGCAGGCGGCGAAGTCTATGGACAGCTCATCCAATGAAGCTGATGAAACGATTCGCTACCTATATCGCCTCGATGAATTGGATGAGATTTTGGCCGCAAACCAGAGAATCCTTACCGAAATCCAAAACGCCGAAGGAAAGCGTGGAACATCCAGTTCACTTAGCAATTTGCGTACCCGGCAAAGTGACATTGACGCAATTCGGGCCAAGCTGAGAGCACGGTGTGAGAAGCTTCGCGAAGAGATTGCTGCGTTTGAAGCTGAAAAAGTAGAGAAGGAGAAACAGCGCCAGGAACTCGACAAGAGCTATGAAAAGCTGAATCAAGAGAAAAATGATATTCTCAAGGAACAGCAGAAGAATCGCGGCGAAATCGACGTTAAGATCACTTCTATTCTGGGGATAATTAAGTCTCCCTATCTACTGAGCGAAAGCCTCTGTGCGAGAATGTTCGAGTTAGGCAATAGCATGAAAAAACTCAAGTTGCCTAAAACCATTGCCAAAGACTTCTTCACCGAATTGGCTTCTGCAGACCGGTGTGTCTGCGATAGATGCATTGGCGAACGGGAGAGAACGGCTATCCTGAAGCGGGCTGACCAGTATCTGGGAAGTGACCAACAGTCGGTTCTTAACACGGTTAAGAGTAGTCTGATGGACAGTGTGTATGACGAACGCTTAAAAAAGGCCTTCGAAGAACTCAAGGAACTGAGAGCTCAAGCTAATCGCCTCGATACGAGATTTAAAACTAATGAGGAAAAACTCATTAAAGCCGGAGGCGAAAAGGCTCGTGAACTGCAGGAGCGAATTGAGGAACTGATCAGACTTATCAGCATTGATCGTGATGAACTTGAGCGCATTGAATCCAAGGATGAAAACGACGATTCTCTGACAGAAGAAAACAACCTTCACAAGGCGGATCAAAAATTTAAGTACTATGAGCAGGAAATAGCGAAGGCAACAAGAACAAATACTGCATTGCGCAAAAAAGAGTTGGTTGATTCCTTGGTGAATGAGATCAAACTACAGGCTACCACAGCGCTGAAGCAAGAAATCGTCAGAAAGACCAACGAGAAACTTCGCCGTGTTATCGTTGACGATTATGTAGAAATCGAAAGCATCGATAGGTACATAAAACTAAAGGGTAGGGACGGTGCCAGCGAAGGTCAAACTCTTAGCATTGCCTACTGTTTCCTGGGCACTCTTTTCGAAGATTCTGAGTTGGAATTTCCGTTCATTATCGACTCGCCTACCGGCAAGATGGATTTCGAAAAACGGCAGGCTGTTGCAGATATCATTCCTTTGGTATTCAATCAGATGATTGCCTTTGTTCAGTCAGCAGAAGTGGAGCGTTTTGCGGACAGATTCTATGCAAATCCCGATTCGCAGTATCTTACGGTTGTGGCATCTCCCCAGGATCAGGCCGTAGTTGTTTATGAAGGAATTGACTTCTTCGATTCGTATCAAAGAGAGCACAAAGGAGATGAAAAATAATGCATTTTAAGATAGCGAAAAGTGCCCAAAGCTACTTTAACAACATTATGAATCTCGAAGGCTCCCACGCTGCGGAGGATAAGAATAAATTTATCCAATTCGATGTGTACTACTGCTGTGCATTGATTGGCATGGCAGCAGGCCAAATCGACGAGGATACTTCTGAGTTGAAGGATCTTGTTGAAAGGTACCCAGTTCAATATCGTGACTGTAAAGCACAAATTGCTGGGTTACTGGTGGCATCTGAGGCCAGAAGACTCGGCATCGATACGCAGAGCCCTAAGCTGGAGCAGATTATGCTACAGTATATTAGCAACAATGATACTCTGCTGTCTGAGGATGGAATTAAAACCCTTAACGCCTATGCGTTGAAAGGATACCGCCTGATTACTGATTATCCGTTGTTTGACAAACCTACTTCCAGAGAAGAATTTCTGGATGCATTCAATGTAGCCATGCAGTTTTACGAAAAGAAAGATAGCTAATCTGTGTAGGTGCTTAGTTAACCTGCGAGAGCGCACCACGAATATCAGAGTTTTCCGCATATCGCTCCAGATAATATTGAGAAAAAAACTGGTGCGCTGCTTGAATATCATACGATTGCCGAAGATGGTGTGACCAGCGGTAAACACCGTTTTTACTCAGGACAAATACTCTATTCAAAAATTCGACCTTATTTGTCAAAAGCGGTTGTTGTTGATTTCGATGGGTTATGCAGTGCAGATATGTATCCTATTGAAGCGTACCAAAACGCAAGGTGCCTTTGGTATTATATGCTATCAGATGAGTTTTTACTTCAGGCATCGACTGCTGGTTCTCGTTCTGTTTTGCCAAAGATTAACCAAAAAGAGTTATCTGCGTTAACTGTGCATCTTCCGACGAATGATAGAGAGCAAGAAGAAATCGCTCGAATCCTTGATGAACTTTTTGATAAAGAGCAGCAGACCAAAGAAGCCGCCGAAATAGTCCTTGACCAGATCGAACTGATGAAAAAATCCATTCTCGCCCGTTCTTTTCGCGGTGAACTGGATACGAATGACCCAAACG
>OJMG01001982.1_pt1 | contig 18026 bp, 17 predicted proteins | sample 1597141 | NCBI WGS metagenome assembly OJMG01 (sample SAMEA2452119, study PRJEB22498) | human gut metagenome | biome: human feces; feature: human gut; material: feces | place: Australia | collected 2012 | reverse complement strand
AGGTTTCTTTCATCGGAATAGATTCCCCCCCAAATTTTCCTCTTAAACGAAGAAATAATTTATCGAACGCCTTATTATACAAAGGATGATAAATTTGACCACAATGTATTTCCGGTAACCAATATTGCAAAGAAGCCACATATTCCCAATTACAATAATGTCCCAAATAAATAAAACAACACTTTTTATTTTCTTTTTCCAAAGTTTGTTTTACTTCATCCAATCCACTAAACGTCATTCGCTTCATCATTTGCTTTTTCGACATAGAGAAGAGTTTAATGGTTTCTAATATGTAATCGCAGAAAAAATGATAAAATCGCCTTTCTATTTGTAGAATTTCTTTCTCGCTTTTCTCAGGAAAAGACTCTGCAATATTCCGATGAACAATACCTCGACGATATTTTACCCCATAATAAAGAGGGAAAAACAATAAGTCAGAAAAAATATATAACACTTTTAATGGTAATAAAGATAAAAGATACCAAAAAGCAAAAATTACATAGTACACTATTTTCATTGGGGCATTTTTATTGATATGCAAAAATAAAAAAATATTATGTAAATACTATACTAAATCAAAGAGACAATAGTAAAAAACCAATTACTCTTTTCAGTCTCTAATGTTTATTTTTATTCTATACGCAGCTCCAATGATGAAAAGTATAAGGAGTCTGTAAAGGAATTATGCTATTGAACCACATTTTTTTAAGAAGTTTAATAACTTGAACAGAAACGAACTTTTAAGAATAAATTCATATAACAAAAACGAAAAGTAATTCATTTGCAAGAATATATTCAAAATCATATCTTTGTAAAATAATAGAAATATATTATCCTCATCAAACATGAAAATACTATATATTTTAAAGAAATCATTTAAGTCTTTTCTGTCTTATCCCAATATATTATGAAAGGTATCGTTTTAGCCGGCGGTAGCGGTACACGTTTGTACCCTATCACCAAGGGAGTAAGCAAACAGATGCTCCCTGTTTTCGACAAACCGATGATTTACTATCCAATCTCTGTATTGATGCTGGCCGGCATCCGCGAGATTCTGATTATCTCTACACCACAGGATCTTCCGGGATTCCAGCGTCTGCTGGGCGACGGAAGCAACTTCGGTGTACGCTTTGAGTACGCAGAACAGCCTTCTCCCGACGGCCTGGCTCAGGCTTTCATTATCGGGGAGAAATTCATTGGAAACGACTCGGCCTGTCTGGTGCTGGGTGACAACATCTTCCACGGGAATGGATTCAGCGCCATGCTGCACGAAGCGGTACGCACTGCAGAAGAGGAACAGAAGGCTACCGTATTCGGCTACTGGGTAAGTGATCCGGAACGATACGGGGTGGCTGACTTCGACAAGGACGGAAACTGTCTGTCAATAGAGGAAAAACCGCTGCACCCAAAATCAAACTATGCGGTAGTAGGTCTGTATTTCTACCCGAACAAGGTGGTAGAAGTGGCGAAAGGTATCAAGCCATCGGCGCGCGGAGAACTGGAAATTACGACTGTAAACCAGCGGTTCCTGGAAGACGGGGAACTGAAGGTACAGACTCTGGGACGTGGTTTTGCATGGCTGGATACGGGAACACACGACTCACTGGCAGAAGCTTCTACCTACATTGAAGTGATAGAGAAACGTCAGGGACTGAAAGTGGCGTGTCTGGAAGGTATTGCTTTCCGTAAGGGATGGATTACTGCAGACAAACTGCGTGAGGAAGCCCAGCCGATGCTGAAGAATCAGTACGGGCAGTATCTGCTGAAAGTGATTGAAGAAGTGAAACGCACAGGTAAAGAAAACTTGGATTGATATGAATGTAATTAAAACGGATATAGAAGGTGTGGTGATTATCGAACCGCGCCTGTTTAAAGACGACAGAGGATATTTCTTCGAATCGTTCTCGGAACGGAACTTCAACGAACAGGTACGTACCGTGAAGTTTGTGCAGGATAATGAAAGCAAATCGGGTTACGGTGTGCTGCGCGGACTGCACTTTCAGAAGCCGCCCTATGCACAGAGCAAGCTGGTACGTGTCATCAAGGGGGCTGTGCTGGACGTGGCTGTGGACATCCGCAAGGGTTCGCCGACTTTCGGAAAGCATGTGGCTGTGGAACTGACTGAGGAGAATCATCGCCAGTTCTTCATTCCGCGCGGATTTGCACACGGTTTCAGTGTACTGACTCCGGAAGTGATTTTCCAGTATAAGTGCGACAACTTCTATGCACCGCAGAGCGAAGGAGCACTGGCATGGGATGATCCGGACCTGAATATCGACTGGGGTGTACCGACGGATAAGGTGATTCTGTCTGAAAAGGACAAGCATCATCCCCGACTGAAGGATGCCGACTGGCTGTTTGATTACAATGAAGATTTATACAAATAATAAGGGGAAGGAAACAATCATGAATATTTTAGTGACAGGCGCAAACGGTCAGCTGGGCCATGAAATGCGTATCATAAGCAAGAATACAGGATATCGCTTTCTGTTTACCGATGTGGTGGAAGCGGAAGGTGTGGAAACAACTTTGCTGGACATGACAGATGCCGATGCGGTATACGGGATGGTGAAGAAGGAAAAGATTGACTGTATTGTGAACTGTGCGGCTTATACCAATGTGGACAAGGCTGAGAGTGATGTAGAGCTGTGCCGGAAACTGAATGCTGAAGCTCCCAAGATTCTGGCAGAAGCCATGAAGGAGGCAGGTGGACTGCTGGTACAGGTGTCTACCGACTATGTATTCGGAGGGGATCCGTACAATACGCCTTGCCGCGAAGAACAGAAGGGTACACCGACCGGTGTATACGGACAGACCAAGCTGGAGGGAGAACAGTTTATCGAAGCAACCGGATGCGACCATGTGATTCTGCGCACGGCATGGCTGTACTCGGAATTCGGCAGAAACTTCGTGAAGACCATGCTGAACCTGACTGCTACCAAGCCGACGCTGAATGTGGTGTTCGACCAGGCGGGTACTCCAACCTATGCACTGGATCTGGCTGTAGCCATCAAGGCGGTACTGGATGACTATGCTGCCGAACAGCCCAAGCAGGGATACAGCAAGACGGGAATTTACCACTTCAGCAACGAAGGGGTATGCTCGTGGTACGACTTTACCAAACGGATTGCAGAACTGGCAGGAAATACGGAATGTGATATCCAGCCGTGTCACAGCAATGAATTCCCAAGCCCGGTGACAAGACCGGCATATTCGGTGCTCGACAAGACAAAAATCAAACAGACTTTCAGTCTGAAGATTCCATACTGGACAGACTCGCTGAAAGTATGTATGGCTAATATGGATGCACTGAAAAAATAACGATTCAAAAAACGACTAGTAATTATGGAACAATTTAAACGCAATATTATCGTAACCGGCGGTGCCGGATTTATCGGAAGCCATGTGGTACGCCTGTTTGTAAACAAGTATCCGGAATATCGCATCATCAATCTGGACAAGCTGACTTATGCAGGTAATCTGGCTAACTTGAAGGATATCGAGAACCGGCCGAACTATGTGTTCGTAAAGGCAGATATCTGTGACTTCGACAAGATAATGGAACTGATGCAGCAGTATCATGTGGACGGTATCATCCATCTGGCTGCAGAAAGCCATGTAGACCGCAGTATCAAGGATCCGTTTACCTTTGCACGTACCAATGTAATGGGTACACTGGCTCTGCTGCAGGCTGCCAAACTGTACTGGGAAGGATTACCTGAAAAGTATGAGGGAAAACGTTTCTATCACATCTCGACCGACGAAGTGTACGGTGCACTGGAGATGACACATCCGGAAGGTATCGAGCCTCCATTCACTACTACGGCTTCTTCTTCGGAGCATCACCTGGCATACGGTAAGGATTTCTTCTACGAAGATACCAAGTATAATCCGCACAGCCCCTACTCGGCTTCGAAAGCAAGTTCGGACCATTTTGTCCGTGCATTCCACGATACATACGGTATGCCGACTATCGTAACCAACTGCTCGAACAACTACGGACCGTATCAGTTCCCTGAAAAGCTGATTCCGCTGTTCATCAACAACATTCGTCACCGCAAGCCGTTGCCGGTATACGGTAAGGGAGAAAACGTGCGCGACTGGCTGTTTGTAGAAGATCATGCACGTGCGATTGATGTGATTTTCCACAACGGAAAGATTGCGGAAACATACAACATCGGCGGTTTCAACGAATGGAAGAACATCGATATCATCAAGGTGGTAATCAATACTGTAGACCGTCTTCTGGGCAGAAAAGAAGGTGAAGATATGGATCTGATTACCTACGTGACCGACCGTCTGGGACACGACATGCGTTATGCCATCGACTCCACCAAGCTTCAGAAAGAACTGGGATGGGAACCGAGCCTGCAGTTTGAAGAGGGTATCGAAAAAACAGTACGCTGGTATCTGGATAATCAAGAGTGGATGGACAACGTAACTTCGGGTGACTACCAGAAATATTACGAGGACATGTACAAATAAAAACAATTCACTAAACTTATAGACGAATATTTTATTGAAAGAACTATTAGTTCTTTCAATAAAACGTTTATTCAGCTATTCAGCACAATTATGCCAAGTATAAAAAAAAACTTCTTCTATAGCAGTATTCTTACTACAGCCAATTATATATTTCCGTTTTTAACTTATCCTTATATATCAAGAGTCTTAGGAGTTAATAATATTGGAATTTGCAATTTTATTGATAGTATTATTAATTACTTTATTCTTTTCTCTATGATGGGGATAGGCACTGTAGGTATTAGAGAAATAGCTAAATGTAAAAATAATCAAGAGCAAAGAAATCAAATATTTAGCAATTTATTCACATTAAATACCATATCTACAACAATAGCTCTAATAACTCTTATTATATTGATTTATACTGTACCTAAACTCTACATACATAAAGAGTTAATGTATATAGGAGGACTTAAACTTATATGTAACTATTTACTTATAGATTGGTTATATCGTGGATTAGAAGAATTCAAATACGTAACAATACGAACAATTCTTGTAAAATGTTTGTACGTAGTTGCTATATTTATTTTTATTCATCATGCAAACGATTATAAAATTTACTATCTTATATCTTGTTTAATGATTACAGTCAATGCCATATTCAATGGTACATACGCAAGAAAATTCGTAAAATTATCTTTCTCAAAGATAAGAATAAAATCTTATCTCTATCCATTTCTGATTTTAGGAGTATACACAATATTAACTTCTATGTATACCTCATTTAACGTTGCTTACCTAGGATTTGTAACTAACGAAACGGAGGTTGGATACTATACCACAGCAACCAAATTATATAACATTTTATTAGCTGTGTTTACTGCTTTTACAGGTGTACTACTTCCTCGTATGAGTTCACTACTATCAGAGAATAAAAAGGATGAATTTAAGTCATTACTACAAAAATCGATTAATATTTTATTTACATTTTCCATACCAGCTATAATTATATCAACCATTATGGCTCCTGAAATTATACAAATTATTGCAGGAAATGGTTATGAAGGTGCAATAACTCCTATGAGAATTGTAATGCCACTTATGCTTATTATTGGCTACGAACAAATATTAGTTATTCAAACACTTATGCCATTAAAAAAGGATAAAGCTATTTTATTCAATTCTATTTTAGGAGCCACTATTGGAATTTCAATGAACTTATTACTAGTAAATAGCTATAAAAGTATCGGTTCTTCCATAGTATGGCTTACCTCCGAGTTAACTGTTTTATCTATTGCGCAATATTTTGTATACAAGTATATAAAACTATCATTTCCAAATAAACAACTAATAAAAAATATCCTATGTTATATACCACTAATTATATGCATTTGTATTATACATTCTTTTAACCTTAATGAATTTATATCATTATTTATTGGAGGAAGTATAACTCTTATATATTGTTTAATATTACAAATTTTCTTACTAAAAAACCCAATTATTGTACAATATTATCAAAAAATAGTACAAAAAAGAATTAATTAATCATTAATCAAGAGTTATCAAAAAAATATTTCATATGAAATATTTTGGAAAAACTATACAATCGATCCTACAATAACTAAAACATCATGAATACGCAAGCAACTATAGCATGAATACGCAAGCAACTATAGCATGAAAAAACAAGCTATCTAAACTAATCTGAAAAATATGCTAAAATAAATACAAACGCAACATAAAAGTCTTGATGGATAATAAATATTATGTAACATTACATAAATTAGTTACCATATCTATACTGAGTGGAATATCAGAAAAATATATTTATATCAATATTAAAAACAGATAAACAACTAATACAAGCCTAATAAAAGTTTGCACCAAAATATTAAATAACATCCATTTCTCTAAGTCATCAAAAAATTAAGTCTCACCTAATTTAAGATCTATGGCCTTCTTATTTATTTTATTTTTAATCTTTTTTTACACTCATTTTTTTGCCTATAGTCAATGGAATAATACACTAGCAGGCCAATCTTCATATTTTATCATACTCCTTTTGATTTTATATGTATTAAAAAATCAAAATCATATATATAAAAATCAGTTATTTTTCGCACCATATATAAAGTACCTAATTGTGATACCTCTTATATCATTAATTCCTAGCTACCTTATATATAATCAATCACCAATAGATTCATTCAAAGCCATTTCTCCACATTTCCTTTGGCTTTTCTATTATTATTGTCATATAAAAAAAATAAAAGAAAAAGACATCATAAAAGCCTTCTTATCTGCAGCCCTATTCATTATTACAATACAAATAATACAACAATTTACTACTCCACATTTTGGTTTATCATATAATAAAGTTGGAGATATTTATGTAGATATAAGAAATGGAATCCAAAGATATAGAGTTGACTTCAATGGCTTATTTACTTTTTTCATCCTATATTATTATTGGGAACTTATGCAAAAACAAAGAAAATTCATATATCTATGCATATTTACTTTAATGATTATTTCAATATACCTAACTCTTACAAGACAACTTATTTTTGCGTTAATTCTAATAGTTTTCTTAAACATTATTTTCAATAATAACACAAAGGCGAAAAGAATAACTAGCACAACCCTTTTATTGATTTTTATTATTCTCTTTTATTTTTATTCTGATTTACTATTCGGCTCTTTCATAAATATGACCATTGAACAATCAGGAAATGAAGATATTAGAATATTAGCTGCAGAATACTATACACAGAGATTAATAGAAAATCCTATAACATTTCTCTTTGGAAATGGAACTCCTGCAGGAAATAGTACTTATGCTAGTTTAACCACGTATGAGCAACAAGAATTAGGTTTTCATACATCAGATGTAGGTTTTATCGGAATTATATATAAATATGGTATATTCTATGCTGCCATTTTTTATTTAATCATGTATAGAATATATCTTAAATACAGAAAAAGAATACCTACATTTATTTTAATGTACAGTTGTACTTTTTTAATTGTTTCCATTATGATTTATCCTATTTATTCTAATATCTCATATATAGTTTGGAGTTGCATTTTTTATATCACAGACAAAAAAATTCAAAATAATGAAAGAATATCCTCTAATTACAATCGCAATACCTGCATATAAATCAGCATATCTTGCGGAAGCTATTCAGTCTATATTAAATCAAGACTACAAAAATCTTGAAATCATAATCGTAAATGATAAATCACCTGAAGATATAGAACAAGTAATAAAACGCTTCAAAGATTCAAGAATAAAATATTATGAAAATAAACAGAATATAGGGGGCAAAGACCCTGTTGCAAATTGGAATAAATGTTTGTCTTACGCAACAGGAAAATTTTTCTCACTATTATGTGATGACGATATATATGAACCTACATTTATATCTTCTCTCTATGAATTATCTAAAAAATATCCGCAATGTAATGTATTCAGGGCTAGAGGAAAATTTATTGATACCAAAGGGAATATCATAGACATCTATCCTGCAGCCCCTGAAATAGAAAGTTGTATAGAATATATGTGGCACAGAATTAGTGGGCTTAGAATGCAAACTATTTCTGAATTTATGTATAGAACAGAACATATTTTAAAAATAGGAGGATATACTCCTCTTCCTAAAGCATGGTGTGCAGATGATGTTTCAATTTATAAGTTTTCACAACATAATAATATAGTTACATGTAATAATTTACTAGTTGGCTTTAGAATGAGCGGCATTAATATTTCAACAACAAATAATAAAAATATATTAGAAAAAGTAGAAGCTCAAAACTTATATACAAACTGGATAAAATCATTACTTAAAAATGAAAACTCCTTTATGGTTCCATTAATATTAGCTAAAAGAGAAAGTAGAATAAATGGAAGTATGTCAGCACTATTGGCAGCTTCCACATGGAAAGATTTTCTTTTTTTATGGAATAATAGGAAAACAGAAAAGTATAAAATTAATACTCAATGTTTTTTAAAGTCATTATTTATGAAATTTATTTTTAAATTTAAATAAATATGAAAAAAATATTACTTATAACTACTATAACCCCTACTCTTGACAACTATAATGGGCCATCTGCATTACTATTTCATTTATTAAAACAACGGCCAAACGATATTGATTTAGAAATCATATCTACAAATCAAAACAAAGTAGACACCAAACACAAAGCCGAAATTGAAAACGAACTAAAAACACAAATACAATTCCTTAAAAAGGATTTATTTAACCGCTTACGTACATCTAATAAAATAAATAGATTAATAAAATTTATTGGAATAAAACATAAATTACCTATTGATTCTTATTATAAATTACCCCCAAATATTATACAGAATATCCATAAGCAAATCCCTGATCTTATATGGCTATATCCACATTCATTGATAAGTGTTGCTAAACAACTTAGACAATATAAAATCCTCGTTACAGGGCCAGACTGCTCTTCATTACACTATTCAAGAGTATTAAGAGATTCTTATACATTTTACAAAAAAAAATATCAAGAGGACATTAATAAATTATCTCAAAAAATAGTACTTGAACAAGAATGGGGTAAACTAAATAATAGTATAATGCATTTAGTAGGAATGACTGATACTGATTATTTTAATACAATTAATATAAATACTAACTATAAAGCATATTTTTTTCCACATCCTCATTATAGTTTGACTGACAAAAAGATATCTTTAAACAAAGATATTATTAAAATAATTATAACAGGAAAATTTGATTTATATACCTATTCAGATATAAATAGTTTAATAAACGAAATCATTAAAGATAAAAATAATATAATAAAAGAAAATTATGAATTCACTTTTTTAGGAAAAAGTTGGATAGATATACATAACAAATTACAAGAAAAAGGATTTAAAACAAATCTCACTACCTGGGTTGATAATTACATTAATTTCATCAAAGATTTTGACATACAGATTTTTCCAATAAGTATTGGTAGTGGTACCAAAGGGAAAGTATTAGATGCATTATCAACAGGACTATTATGCATTGGTAGTAAGTATGCGTTTGAAAATACCGCAATCATGCCTAACCAAAGCTGTTTAATCTATAAAAATACAATAGAAATATTAGACTTTCTAGAAGAAATTTTATTGGATAGAAACAGATTTGAAAAAATTGCAGTACAAGGCAAAGAAAATATCAGAAAAGAACACAATCCATCGATAATCATAAATAAAATACTCGAATTTACATTCAAATGTGAGTATGAAATAAATCGAGACAAATATTTCTATGTTGATTTAAAATAAAATTATAAAAATATGGTACAAATAGTTTATCTATGCTCGGGATTAGCTAACAGGATGTTCCAATACGCTTTTTATTTAAGTTTAAAAAACAAAGGATACAACGTAAAAATTGCAGATAACTCTATAGTAAAAGAATTAAAACATGAAGATGTTAGTATAACAGATATCTTCAAAAATGTACATTACAAAAAAGCATCTAAGTTAGAAATTTTTTTAATGGGAGGAAGTAATGATATATTTTCTCGAAGTCTGAGAAATAGATTTCAAATATATTCTCCACTGTATAAACGCACTGCTGCCAAAGACGGGTTCAAAAAAGAACTCTTCCAACTAAAACATTCTGCATTTCATGCAGGTGTATTCCAATCTGAAAAATATTTTGAAGATATCAAGGAACAAATTATATATTCTTTTAAATTTCAACCTTTTGAAGAAGGAAGCAACAACCATCTATTACAATTAAAAATGGAAAAAGAGAATTCTGTCGCAATACATATAAGAAAAGGGAAAGACTATCTAGAAGGAGCTCCTTATCAAAATACATGCGATCTTCAATATTATATCAATGCCATAAATTATATTAGATCAAATGTACAGGATCCTATTTTTTACGTTTTCACAGATAATCCTTCGTGGGTAAAAAACAATCTACAAAAATACATAGAATATACATTAATAGATTGGAATCCATCCATTGGAAAAGGGAATCACTATGATATGCAACTTATGAGTTTGGCCAAACATAATATTATAGCAAACAGTACATATAGCTGGTGGGGAGCATGGCTTAATTCTAACCCCCAAAAAATAATAATAGGACCCCAAATATGGTTTAATCCAAAACTCAAAGAATTCAATAAAAAAGATTTACAAATATTACCTGATAATTGGATTAGATTATGAATAAGATTAAACTATCATTAATAATACCAGTCTATAATGTTGAGAAATACATTGGCAAATGTATTGATAGTATTCTATTACAAGATGCCCCTAGTGAATTTTATGAGGTAATCTTTGTCATAGATGGAAGTAAAGATAATAGCGAAGCTATAATAAGAAAGAAATTAAAGGAAGTAAAAACTAACAAAAATATTAAAGTCTTAACAAAAGAAAATGGAGGTTTAAGCTCTGCTCGCAATTATGGAATAACATATAGTGTTGGCCAATATTTATGGTTTATTGATTCAGACGATTGGATTGAGTCTAATAGTGTCAGCATTATTTTAAAAATAATAAAACAAGGTAATCTTGATATTATTGCTCAAACAGTTTACTTCCAAGAACTTCCTGAACACACTAAAATATTCCAACGATATAATCATAGTAAATATGTCGATGGGCCAACTTTTTGTAATATTAACCACTCAACAGCAGCACAATTCTATGTAATAAACAAGCATTATTGGAACTCTTTAAATCTAAAATTTTATCTTGGAATATTACATGAAGATGCAGAACTAACACCAAGAATGCTCTATTCTGCAGAAAAAATATTTATACTAAATAAGCCTCTTTATCATATACTAAAACGAGAAGGCTCAATTACTCAAACCATAAACCCTAAAAGATGTTATGACTATATGATCGTAATAAATAATCTATATTCCTTCTATTCTCAAAAAGTATCTCCTCAACATAAAACAATATTTGCTAAAATACTTACTAGACATATTTTAGGTTTCATGGATATTTCTATAAAAATGGATAAGAAAACACAGAATGATGTAAATAATTACATTAAACAATGTAATTATTTCAAAGAAGTATTATTGAATACACACAATCTAAAATATATATTATTAGCAATAATATTCAAAATTCCTTTCTACACTCCTTTATTAAAATATAAATTACTAAAATTATAATTTATGAAAATTGCTGTATTCTCATCTTATAGTTATATATGCAAAGTAAATAATTATGGTTCCCTATTACAATATTTTGCATTACAAACCTATTTAGAAAAACAAGGACATACAGTTTATTGGATAAAATATATTCCCAATAAAAAAGTACCTACAGGAATAAATAAATGGTTAAGAGAAAAAATATTCAAAAGTAATTTCAAAATAGATAATATTATTTTTCATAATCAAATAGGGTTTGAACATTTTATACAAAAATATATTCATTTATCTACAGATACATATCATAACTTCTCAGATCTAAAAAATAATCTTCCACAAGCAGATCTCTTCATTGTTGGAAGTGATCAAGTTTGGAATGGATTCGCCCCTGAACGTTACTTAATGTTTGTTCCTAAACATGTTCCTAAAATATCATATGCTGTTAGTTTTGGACGTAGTACTATTCGCCCTTATCTTAAACCACTCATCTGGTATTACTTAAAGAATTTTAAAGCTATATCAATTAGAGAACTAGAAGGAGTTCAAATATGTAAATCAATTGGTAAAAAAGATTGCCAATATACTATTGACCCATCATTTCTTCTAACAAAAAACGATTATGAACAAATCATAAATCAAGAAAAATTACCAGAACTTCCATATGATAAATTCATTTATGGATATTTTGTTAATCCATTCAATAACAATACGTTCCCATTCAGAAATGAAATAAAACAATTAGTTGAGAATTACAATTATCAATTTATTACTACAGGCATTCAAAATGCAGAAAAAGCGTTAAATGAATATACTATTATTCAACCATCCCCCCTTGAATGGATACAATATATACTTAAAGCCCAAGTAATTTTAACAAACTCTTTCCATGGAGTAGCATATGCTATAAATCTACAAAAGCCATTTATTTTACTATTACAAACAGGAGATATGGCCGATCAGAATTGTAGATATCTTAACCTTCTGAAAAAATTAGAACTAACAGAACGAATTTATTACCCTGGAAAAAATAATATCACTCAACAAATAAAAGAACCTATAAACTGGGATAAGGTTAATAAATTGAAAGAACAATTCATTCAAGAATCAACGCTTTTCTTGAAACAAAATATTTAAATACCAGTAGACAATTAAATTGCATAAAAACAATGAAACGTTTACTTATTTTCCATTCTGCATTAGCTCCATATAGACTTGATTTTTTCAATACTTTAGCAGACAATTATAATTGTCACATAGTATTCCTATCACGCAATAACAGAAATCAACCTTTTAATCAAAAAGAACTTTTAAGTAAAGCTCGCTTTACTTATTCTTTTATGGATATAAAAATTGTTATTAAAAATAGGGATTTTAATATTGGATATTTATATCATATTATCAGATATAAACCTGAAATTATAATTGGTGGAGAATATGGCTTACCAGCATTAATACCATATTTCTATAAAAAATTATTTCGACAAAAATATACTATTTATACCATATGCGATGACAGTTTAAAAATAGCTCAAGAATGTAAAGGAATAAGAGCAAAATTACGGTCTTATTTAGTACATAAATTAGATGGTTTTATTTTTATTTCATCCCAAGTATCTCAATGGTATAAAGAAAATTTTAAAATCAATAAAAAACTAATTGTATTTCCTATAATTAAAGAAGAAAATAATTATCAATTACAATTAATAAAATCGTTGCCCATATCTATATCTTTTCAAGATAAGTTTAAGTTAAAAGGAAAAAAAATAATTCTCTATATTGGAAGGTTAACAGAAGTAAAAAATTTAAATTTACTCATTAACGCATATAAACAAATTGCTAATCCTAACTATACTTTAATATTAGTAGGAGAAGGAAATCAAAAAAAACAATTACAAGAGAAAGTACAAAAGTTAAACTTATCAAATCAAGTGCTTTTTGTTGGAAGATATGAAGGTAATGAATTATATGCATGGTATAATTTAGCTAATATTTTTGTTCTTCCAAGTGTATATGAACCATTTGGAGCAGTGACAGCAGAAGCACTACAAGCCGGCTGCCCCGTTTTATGCTCACAAAATGCAGGTTCTGCAGAACTTATAAAAAACAATATTAACGGACATCTCTTTGATCCTCAAAATGAAAATCAACTTGCAATATTATTAAAAGAGTACATAAATAATGCTCCTAATATAAATTTAAATCAAATACGTTCCTCAATCTTAATAACAACATTTGAATCATGCAAAAATAAATTAATCCAATCCTTAAAATAAAATTTCATGAAAGTTTTCCATATCATCAGTCATTTTGATTTAGGAGGAGCTGAAAGAGTAGCTATTAATATTGCCAAATCAAAATCTACAGACTTTCAATATTATCTTTTTGAAGTCGTAAAAGGAGACTCTTCATTTACCAATGAACTGAAAAAAGAATTGAAACAAAATGATATAAATTATTATTGTTCTCCTTTTAAAAATAAGAAAATAGCTCTTTGTCTGTTTTGGAGTTGGTTTATTATAAAGTATGCAACAATTAAGCCCAATATCATACATACACATACAGAAATCCCTGATTTAGCGTTGTGGATCTTTCGAAAAATAGCTTGGATTCTTTTTTGGATAAAGCCTAAATATATCAGAACGATTCATAATACGGAACTTTGGAATGAATGGAAAGGAATTGGCAAAATTGTAGAGCGATTTTATAAAAAAAACAATTGTAATATTGCTATATCCACTTCTACACAACAAAAATATCAAGAAGCCTATGGAGGTATACTCCCTCCTATTATCTATAACGGTCTGGAAATAAAACCACAAAGAAAATTTTCTAATGTCCAAACAGATAAAATCAATATCCTTTTTGCTGGGCGAATGGAATATCAAAAAGGAATAGATGAACTAATTGCTGTAGTAACTGCACTAAAACAAGATAAACGTTTTTTCTTCCATATCATCGGAGATGGTTCTATGAAAGAAAAACTGACTAATGCCATACAAGGACTAAATAATGTAACTTTATATCCTAAAGTATATAATTTATCGGAATATTTAGGATCTTTCGACTATCTATTTATGCCTTCTAATTTTGAAGGGCTTGCTTTAATGTCCATAGAAGCAAGTTTAGCACATACACCTTCCATCATAAATACGTGTCCAGGATTAAGTGATACTCTTCCTAAGAACTGGGAACTAGCAGTAGAAAATAACTCCATCGAAGATTTTCTAATCATTTTCAACCACCTGCCTCAATATGATTATCAATATCTGTGCGAAAAAGCCTATCAATTTGCAAGTACCCATTTTTCAATAGAAAAAATGCAACAAGAATATGAAAGAATCTATAAACAGTAAAATGAGAGTGCTGTTTATCATGCACATGCCCCCTCCTGTTCATGGAGCAGCCATGATGGGAAAATATATTCACGACAGCCGTGTAGTGAATGAAACATTTGATTGCCACTACATCAATCTTGCTACAGCAAAAGACTTGGCAGATATAGGAAAGATACGACTGCAAAAGTTTACGCAGTTTTATCAATTACTTAATAAGATTCGAAAAGAAGTAAAACGCATCCGACCGGAATTGGTATATGTAACTCCTAATGCTAAGGGAGGTGCTTTCTACAAGGACTTTATTGTGATACAGATGCTGAAAAGCATGGGATGCAAAGTGGTAGTACATTATCATAATAAAGGGGTATCGCTAAAACAAGATAAGGTAATAGACAATCTGCTGTATCGTACTTTCTTCAAGAAACTGAAAGTTATTTTACTGGCGGAAGCTCTTTATGCGGATGTACAAAAGTATGTACCACGTAAAGATGTATGTATCTGTCCGAATGGGATTCCGGAAGCATTGACAGCCGAACCTTCTGCAGGAAAACATAATGCAATTCCTAAACTTTTATTTTTATCGAACTTATTGATTGATAAAGGGGTATTTACCTTACTGGATGCTTGCAAGATTTTGAAAGAAAAAGGATATCAGTTTACCTGTGATTTCGTGGGAGGCGAAACGGCTGATATCAATGCGGAACGTTTTAATCAGGAGGTTGCAATACGAGGAGTGAATGAACAAGTATGCTATAAAGGGAAAAAATACGGAGTAGAAAAAGAAGAAATATTGAAAAATGCAGATTTGTTTGTTTTCCCGACTTATTATTCGAATGAATGTTTTCCTCTTGTATTACTGGAAGCTATGCAGCAGGGACTTCCTTGTATCAGTACCAATGAAGGGGGAATTGCGGATATTATTATCCCCAATGAAACAGGGTATATTGTACCCAAAAAGTCAGCACAGGATTTAGCTGATAAAATAGAGATTTTATTAAAAGATACTTCCTTGCGTCTTGAAATGGGTAAAAAAGGACTGGAGCGATACAGGCAGTTGTTTACTTTGGAAGCCTTTGAGCAACGCATTGCATCGATTTTGAAAGCTTGCATAAAGGTCTAAAATTCTTATCTAAAATAAAAAACAGCTAAATTGTTGATTGAAATCATATTCTTTCTATATTTGCAAATACAGTTACTTAGCACCCAATGAATAGCAAAAGGAAAAATTATATTCCAAACCCCAGGCATAACCCGGAAGTGCAAGCCCGGCGTATAGACAGGCTCAGCGAAGAAGTAGCACAGCTAAATAAGGTTTTGAAGAGTGTTACTACATCGTATGACAGACATATGGAGCATCTGTCTGCATTTGCCAAGCATGACATGGGGAATGCTGTGCAGTCTATGTATGCTATATTGAAAATACTTGAGAAGAAATTACAACCGGAAGATTCTCTAGCTTTGAAAACAAGTATAGACAATATGCAAAATGCACTGGATAGTTTTGAGAATATGGTCCCTTATTCTAGAACGAACAGTTTTCCTCTAAAGAAACTGATGGCTGCACTGGAATCGTTAACACGATTTCAAGTCGGAGCACAAGGGATTATCTATAGGTTTATTTATGACCGTGAAAGTAATTTACCGATAAACCAACCGTATCAGGCTTTACTTCAACTGCTGCAGAACTTGACTTCCAATTCCATTAAATCGTTTAAAGAATGTAATGGGGATAAATTATTGGAGGTGGAAGCTGTGGTAAACAATAATCTTTGTACTATCAGAGTAAAAGATACGGGTTGCGGAATTAAAGATGAGGATGCCAAACATGTATTTGATTATAAATTCACAACAACGGATGGTTGTGGAATCGGATTGTATCACGCCCGGTATGTCTGCGAACAGATTGGTGGCACAATTACATTCGACAGAAATACAGATGGCTTTTCAACAATATTCACTTTAACATTTAATACGGATGGATGTCAAGCAGATTTTAATAATAGATGATGAAGCTGTTCAGGCACAAGCTTTGACTGCAACGATAAAAGAGATATTTCCGGAAGCGAATGTCTTTTTTGCATCGAGCAAGGAGGATATTGAATACTGCATAGAAAATAAATTCTATAATCTGGTATTGCTCGACCTGAGAATGGATTGCTATGAATTTGACGGGATGTCGCTGGCTCAAAGAATCATCGAAATCAATCCGTTTTCCAAAATTTTATTTGTATCAAAGTTTATTGCGGAATATATGCCTCAATTGTCTAAAATGCTGGCAAGAGGGGAAGTTATCGGATTCTCGGAAAAAAGAACATATGATGAATGGAAACCGGAACTGAAAAATATTATAGAAGAGTATTATTTTTCGATAGAAAATGAACCTTCGAAAGTGAATGCAGCACTTCTCTCCTACTATATGGACCTGAAAAATGAAAACGATGCGTTTAAGAAGGGAAAGAAATACGAAGATTTTATTGCTATTCTTTTCAGAAGTATCGGATTTCAGGAAATCATGAAAAGGGTGAAGGACGAGTCGCTGAACGAGGTGGATTTAGTGATCCGAAATGATATAAAAGATGAATTCCTTTCTAAATTCGGAAAGTATATATTGATTGAATGTAAAAATAAGCCGGATACGAAAACGGATAAGAATGATTATATTGTCTTCCACAGTAAACTGGAAAATGCTTCGAATATGGCTGAACTGGGTTTCTTGTTTACAACCTCATCTGTAACACGAAATACGTATATAGAGGCGGCAAGAAATTCCAAATCGAACAAAAAGGTCATTATCATAGATAATGTGGCAATGTCGCAATTATTGCAATATGATAATCTGAAAGAAGGATTGAAAAAAATCATTGACAGCCAAGTAAAAGATAACTAACTGGAGTTTAGAAAATTTTAAAAGATATGCAGGAGGCCTGGGAACGGGTCTCCTTATTTTATACCATAAACCGGAGTATCTGGTTCACTCCTCCTCCATCAACGCCCTCTGCACCGCCTGCCACACAGATCTCTACTGGAGCCATCGGAAAACAGGGGACCGCCGGG
>OJMG01001965.1_pt1 | contig 18148 bp, 17 predicted proteins | sample 1597141 | NCBI WGS metagenome assembly OJMG01 (sample SAMEA2452119, study PRJEB22498) | human gut metagenome | biome: human feces; feature: human gut; material: feces | place: Australia | collected 2012 | reverse complement strand
AGACTTTAAATGATACAATTAAAGAGAAAGACAATGAAATATCATTTTTAAAATCTAAAATACATGATTTAAAAAATACATTAGATTATTGGAAAGATAAATTTGAAAAACTAATATCTTTCTTACACGATAAACTTCATAGTTGGTATGATAAAGATGATAAATACATTGATGTAGTTAATGATATGTATGATGATAAGATTTTAGATGATGATGATATTGAAGAATTAGATTTAAACAAAGAAAAAGATGATTATGAAAAGTAGGTTACATCATCATCTTTTTTCAATTTTAATTGTCTTCCACCAAAATTATAATTACTTAATAGATTAGATACTCCAATTTTTACTGATCCATTTGTAACTAGCATTTCTATTGCTTTAAGTAATCCAATCGATTGAGGTTTACCACTACAATATAAAGTTTCTATTTGTTCAGTTAAATAAACAGGAATTCCTAAACTACAAGCAAATAACATTTCACTAAATGCTGTTTCTCCTAAATATCCACTTGTGACATATACAATATGTGCATCAGAAGAAGAAATACTCTCTAAGTATTTTCTTTCAAGTTCATTTGCATCTTCATTTTTCTCACTAGCAAATAGAACAAATTCAGGATTATCATTATTATCAATAGTAGTTTTACTTTTAGGATTTAATACTTCTATTCCTTTGCTCTCAAGTTGTTCTTTTAATTCAATTATTTCAGTAAGTGATTTTCTAAAACTTCCACTTATTACAACTTTCATTTTTACCTCCCTTAAAATGAAATTAATTTAAATCATTTATAACACCATTAATTAAATTCAAATCTGATGGAATAATCCATTTAACATTTGCTTTTTTAAATAGTACCAATGGAATAATTGCTCCGCTTCTAGCTCCGTCCATCCATTTTGGATTTGATGGCATTAAGGCATGTAATTCGTCTAGTGACATATTATACAACACTTTTTCAGTTCCTGCAACATAGTCATCTAATGAGAGCATATACTTATGAATATTATCATTAAATAAATTGTTTTCAACTAAGTTAAATCCTGCTAATAATTCAAATCTTTCTTCTCCACCAGTGAATATAGCACAATCATAATCTTTATCTAAAACTACATCATTAAGTTTATCAGTAATAAATTGTTCCATTTCTTCTAGGGTATTACCACTGTATTTTTCGTTAACCTTATCAAAGCTATTTAATAAATCAGCAACACCAACGTTTATATTTTTAGTATTAGTAATATCTTTACCAACAAAAGTTACTAGCTCAGTTGTTTTACCACCCATATTTATAATTAATACTTTCTTACCATTGTAATCATTTTGCATTGCTTTACCTAAATAATAATTTTCAATACCATGACTTATAATATTAAAATGTAAGTCAAATTTATCATTAAATAGTTTAACTAATTCTTGTTTTCTTTCTTGAACTAAATTTCTAAAAATACCCGTAACATAAATATTTGTATTGTAATATTTTAAGTTATATTTATTTTTGATTTTTTCAAAGTATTCACATAACTCTTTTGAATTACTTTCACTAATTCCTTTTTCTGCATCAAAATCATTTTTAAAATAAATTGAATGTTCATCTAATAGTTTTAATTCATTTTCATAACAATAAACTTTTATTGTTGATGAACCAAGGTCAATATAATAATTCTTCACTTAAATCATCTCCTATAAATATTTTAACACAAATATAGTCTTTTTTAGAGACTTTATAACGAATTTATGGTAAAATTAATATGGATTCGTATCATTCAATAGAATGATACTTTTTTATTCGGAGGTAAATATGGAAATAAAAAACAAATTAGTAAATACAAAGGAATATAAAAAAGAAATAAGATTAAATAAGAAAATGAAGAAAAGAGCTAAAAAATATGAAAATGTAGATATTACTAAATGCAGTTTTTTAGAACAAAGTTTATATGAACCTATAAATTCAAAGGATAAAACAACAAAAAATGATAAAAACAAATTTTTAAAATTGAACAAGATAATGACTTTATTATATTTATTTCCAAAGTCTGATTCAAAAAACCTATATAATAATTTTAAAAGCATGTTTTATGAAAACCCAATGAATAAAAATATTTTTTCTACTATGATTGATGATCGATTTGAAGACTTCTTTAAAAATTATGATAATGTTCATAATTCAAATTCATATGGTTCAATCGGTCATATTGAACCAAAATCTATATCTAAGTATATTAGTTTTATCAATATAATAATGTTCAACTTTTCCAGTAACTATTTAGGTATTGCGTTTGAATGTTATTTAACTAATGATATTTTAACCGAATTTAATAATGCAATTACTTGCAAAATAGATGACAATGTGGAATATAAAAAGTATTATATTGGTTCAAAAAAACAAATTGGAAGAACCGAATGGAATCCTGATATTATAAGAAAAAAACTATTAAATAATAATATTATTGAAGTAAAATGTATAATTAATGATTTTATAAATCATTATTTAAAATTTGAAAAAGAAATTTCTCTAGCACCAATAAGTTTAAATTTATATGAAACAAATTATGAAATAACTAATAGAGCTCCTTCAATTATGATGTCTCATGATATGTATGGATATACAAATGAACATAAATTTGAAAAATTTCATGTTTGGGAACGTTTTGGTAATAAAAGTGATGAACATTTCGAAACCGATATATGTTTTGAGTGCTTTCATACTTATGATAATTTGGATAGAAGTTCAAATCTTTATATTTATACTGAAAAAGATAATAGAGATTTATTTTTAGTGCCAGAATCTATTATTAGTATTTACATTTCCATATTACATTTTTATAAAAATATAGAATTTGAAAAAATAATTGCAGAAGAACGAAATAACATTTTTTCTATTTATTCTAACAAAAACAAAAAAAGAATATACAAAGCATATGATAGTTTTATAACTAATACTTTAAAATATAAAACTCTACTAACTGACATAGTTGTCGATAAAAATTATTCAAACGATTATTTAAAAAGAGTTCATAAATTTCAAAATGAAAGAAGTCAAAAACTAATAAATGACTGTCAAGATTTTGAAAAATATTTTGAGAACAAATTAATGATTGATAATATAAATGAAACAAGAAGAGTATCACATAGGTCATTACTTGTAGCAATAATATCACTTATAATTGCAATAATACCACTAATATACAACTATATTGATAATAAAAAATCGACAGGTGACATAGACAAAATGAATAATTCTATCAAGGAAGTAAATAAAGAAATACAACATAACAATGATTATTTACAAGAAATAATTAAACTTTTACAAGAAAAAACAAATCAAAAATAATATACATATATTATATAAACATGCTATACTATATATAGTGATTAGTTGTTTATCAGCTATTCCTAAGGTTTCGGATATACTATTTGTCCGTACCAATGAAAGATTATAGCTGAGTGTTTTGACTCGGCTTTTATTATATAATTTTATTATGGATAAGGTGATTTAATATGGATTTAATTAAATTAAAAAGAGAATTAATAGAACAAAAAAATTCTAAATTTAAGGGTAACATTTATCACTTTTCAGAAGTTGCTTTCGCTTATAATTCAAATAAAATAGAAGGTGGAAAGTTGACCGAAGAGGAGACTGAAGAAATATTTTCTACTAATTCTTTTCTACCTAAAACAGATGATGCTATTAAACTGGATGATTTAATAGAGATGAAGAATCACTTTAGACTGTTTGATTACATGCTTGATAATATTGATGCTAAGCTTTCTAAAAGTAATATAATAGAGATGAATAAAATTTTAAAAAGAGGTACTTCTGATGAAGATAATCCTAGATATAATGTGGGTGGCTTTAAAATAGTACCTAATAAAATAGGATTAATTAATGTAATAGATACATCTTCTCCAAAAGAGGTAGATAGTGATATGACCATTTTGCTGGATTGGTATAATTCTCTTTCTAACGTATCATTAGAAGATATTATAGAGTTTCATGTTAGATTTGAAAGAATTCATCCTTTCGGTGATGGAAATGGTCGTGTTGGTAGAATGATTATGTTTAAAGAGTGTCTGAAGAATAATATAATGCCTTTTATTATTTTGGATAAAGATAAACCGTTTTATATGCGGGGATTAAAAGAATATAAAAATGATAAAATATTTTTAATTGATACTATTAAAAATGAACAAGATATATATGAAAAAGTTTGTAATGAACTACTTGATTTTAATTTAGAAAAGAGTGAGAAAAATGAGTGATCTTAAAAGAATAATGGTTAAAGAAATAACAAAAATTAGTTGTACACAACCATATCAAAATATAACTTTTCTTTTATAAAGAAAAGTTGGATCTAAACTTGGAGGAGAAATGAAATTAGAATGGAATTTAAATGATTTGTTTGCCAGTGATGAGAATTTTTATCAAGAAATCAAAAGTGTTAAAACAGCACTAGATAAATTAAAAGATATTTGCAAAGATGAGCTTAATTCAGTAAAATTATTAACTTTATTAGATGAAAAATGGAAAATTAAAAAGTCAATTAATTATATATTAGTATATGGTTCATTAATGTATTATAAAAATATTGATGATGATAAATGTATAGCTTTAAAAAAAGAAGCGGAAGAATTTAATAATAATATTAGTAGTGAACTTAAAAAGGTAGATACTGTAGTATTAAAATATGGTCAAGAAAAAGTTTTTGAATTATGTAGAACAGATGATAGATTCAAAACTTATAAACAATATTTAAATAATTTATTTAGGATGCAAAAACATGTTCAAAATGAAGAAACCAATAACAAAATAAAGAAAAATAATGACTTTATTAATGAACAAAAAAGTAATTATAACGAATTATTAAAAAACATTGACTATGGTGAAATAGAAGAAAATGGTTCTACAATAACTTTAACTGCAAATAACATTAATAAGTATTTAGCTGCTCGTGATAGAAAAACTAGAAAGCAAGCATTTTTGGCACTTAATAGAAGTTCTAAAGATATTTTAGAGACTCTTGCCAGTAGCTTAAATGAAATATTTAGTTATAGAATAGAAAATGCAAGGTTAGAAGGTTATAATAATGTATTAGAAAAAACATTGTTTACAGAAAATATAGATTCTAAAATACTTACTTCATTAATTAAATCAGTTAATGAAAATCTACCATTAATTCAAGAATACTTAAAAATCAAAGCAACTGCAGTAAGTATTGATAAACCACACTTATATGATTTTAATGTTCCCTTGGATAATGGAATGAAAAGGGAGTTTACACTTAAAGAGGCAATTAATATTATCAAAAAAGCTCTTGCTCCATTGGGAGAAGAATACTTAAAGACAGTAGATATATTACTTGATGGACATATAGATGCAACACCATCAGAAAATAAAAACCAATCAATTGTTTTTTCCTGGCAAGATTATTCTTTTTTAAATTTTAGAGGTAGATATGTTGATGTTAAAAATCTAATTCACGAACTTGGACATAGTGTTAATTACTATTTATCAAAAAAAAGTCTTCCTTTTATGTATGAAGATAGTACTGTTTTTGTAGGTGAGACTGCTTCAATCGTAAATGAAATATTATTAACTCAATATCTTATCAATAATTCTCAAACTGATGAAGAGAAAATATATTACTTAAGTTTAGAAATAGAGAACTACTTTACTTCTGTTTTTAAACAAACGATGCATACAGAATACGAAGATGAGTTATATAATTATTGTCAATCAAAAAAACTAACAGTCCCAGTCTTATCGGAAAAGTATTTTGAAATAGTAAAGAAGTATTATGGTAAAGATGTAATATATGATGAGGAATGTAAAACAGAATGGACTAGATTAGGACGGTTATGGAGATGGAGTTATTATTCTTATAAATATGCTACAGGATTATTAATAGCAAGTAATGTAGTTAACTCTTTAACAATAGAACACACTTTAACTAATGAAAAGTATATGCAATTTTTGGCAGCTGGTAGTTCATTATATTCTTTAGAATTATTAAATTTATTAAATATAGATTTAACTAATTCTAATGTAATTAATAATGGTTTTAAGGTTTTAGAAAAAGATATAACCTTATTAAAGAAAATGAAAAAATAATCTTAATTGTATTAAAAATATAGTTGTTATAAACTAAATTTGGTTCACTGTAAAAGTACATGTGTAATCAAAAACTACTGCTAAATGAATTACTGAAGAAAACTAGAAATAGTCTTCTTTGTTATGCTTACAAAAGAACATCAAAAGTGTTAGGGGTTAAAAGATACTTGAATATCAAAAGAATATAATATATAGAAACAGGGGAACTAGAATGAAAATATTATGAATGTATAATAATTAAAAAAGTAAATAGAAAGGAAAGGTTTTAATCAATAATAGAAATTAATTAATATTTCTATAAGATTAATTATATGAAAAATTATGATAGACAAAGTTGGAGGTATTATTTTAAATGATAAAAAGATTTTGGTACAAAGAAAGAAAAATAATAGAATTGAATGCATAATACCTGGTGGAAAAAGAGAAAATAACGAAACTGATTTTGAAACATTAAAAAGGGAATTGTATGAAGAACTAAGTGTAGAACTAATTAGTACTGAATTTATTGGTGGGTATGATGATATTGCCGTATTTTCAAATAAACCTATACACGTTCAAGCATACATTGCCACTATAAAAGGAAAAATAAAATGCAATAATGAAATAAAAGAAGCGTTATGGATTGATAGAGATTATAATAAAGAAGGAATTAAAGTGGGTAGTATATTAGGAAACCACATTATACCAGAGCTTATAAAAAGAGGTTTGATGTAATGTTTATATTAAAAAATATAAAGTGTTTTTAATTGATACTATTAAAAATGAACAAGATATATATGAAAAAATTTGTGATGAACTGCTTGATTTTAATTTAGAAAAGAGTGAGAAAAATGAGTAGTCTTAAAAGAATAATGGTTAAAGAAATGGCAAAGATTAACAATGGTACAGCTATTAATATAAGAGGTAATGTATTAGGAAGTATCAATCCACTTATTGAATGGATTAGATGGTTATCTTATGTTCCTAGTTTCACGAAAGAAAGAATAGATTATATTTATTCTAAAAATATAAGAGATTTATCAGTTGATGAGTTAAAAGAGTTAACTTTCTACCAAGAAGAAAGAAGGATGCAAGAGCTATTCCTAAAGTATAAGAATGGAAAGTGCAATCCAGATGAATATATGGAAGTATATGATTATATGGGAAACTCTATTAAAAATATAATGTTAAGAAAATTAACTAAGGAAGAACTTAATTATGCTAATGAAGAAATTAAAAGATTAAATACATTATCTAAAACGGAAATTTTAACAAAATTAAAAAATGAATCTTCCGAAGAAACATATAATAATTTATCTATGGTAGATACATATATATTACATGTTGTTTCTAATGATTTTTTACAAAAAAGCTTATTTAAAAGAGATAAAGGACTAGTAGCAGAACTTGATAGAAATGAAACAATTAGACAAAAAAGTTTATATTATGCAGCTGATTCTTATTGTCATAAAAAATAAAATGTAGATGATTTCTACATTTTATTTTTGTCTAGTTAATCTTCTTAACATATTGTCCTTTTAAAGCGGTAGCTCCTTTTTTGTTTTGTTGTTCTAAAGTTAAATTCTTTGTAAAATTAAAGTGGGCAAGTAGTTCCTTTCGATTAGCTTCAATACCTTCTACCATTACTAAGTCACCAATTTTTAATACTACCTCATCATCTTTATTCTTAATATAATTTCTTGATCTAATAAATCTTATATTGTCACCTTGCTCGTATTCAAAATATCCAGGAATATGGGTAACTGTGTTTAGATAAGCTCTTTCATTATCGATTCCTGTTATCGTTCCGTAATATGTTTTTTCTTTATGACTATCAACATAATCCATCATTTTTACTTTAACGACTTCTTTTTCAAGCAAATCAGCTTGTTGCTCTTTAAATGAACAGTGTTCACATATTTCTGCTAATTGTTCCTCGCTTTCAATTGATTTTAAATCATTATCAAGATAAGAATCAATTATTTGTTGAACTTTTAAGTCAGGATATCTTCTAATAGGAGAGGTGAAATGAGAGTAGTAATTAAGTCCTAAACCAAAGTGACCTAAAGGATAAGGCGAATAAATAGCTCTTGGTAGGGCTTGTAACAATATCTCTGAAACAATGGGGTATTCACTACTATCTTTATATTCATCTAAAATTACTTGTAAATAACTAGAAGTATCTATATTTTCTACTTTTGGTAAATCAATACCAATACTTGTAAGTTTATCCTTTGCTTGCTCTAATCTTTTAGGATCGGGATTAGCATGAACTCTATGAATAGATCTGCCGATAGTAAAGTTAAGATATAAATCAGCACAATAGTTAGCCATAATCATAAAGTTTTCAATTATCTTACCAGCTGTTCCGTTATTTTTATTTTCTATTCCGATAATATTTCCTTCTCCATCTTCAATAATTTCAACTTCATTTTCACTGAATGTTAACATACCATCTCTTTCTCTAATATCTGTGAATTTGTCAGACAACTCTTCCATTAATTTTAAGTTATCAGTATAAGGAAGATAATCTTCATCGATTTCACCTTCATCTAATAGTTTATTTACCTTAGAATAAGCCATCTTCTTTCTAGAAGTAATACAAGAATTTACTAAGTTATAATTAATTAGTTCCCCATTTTCATCAAGGTCCATAATAATACTTTTGGTAAGTCTTTTTGTATTAGGGTTAAGTGAGCAAATACCATTTGATAAGATATGGGGTAGAGCAGCTATAACAGTATTAGCAGGATAAGTTGATAATCCACGATCATATGCTTCCTTATCAAGTGCAGTTCCTCTTTTTACATAATGAGAAACATCAGCTATATGTACACCCAAGATATAATGACCATTTTCCTCTTTAGTTAAACTAACAGCATCATCCATGTCCTTTGTTTCATCACAATCAATTGTAAAAGTAAGAAGACTATCACTGAAGTCATAACGATTAGTAAGTTCACTTTTTAAAACAACTTGGGGAAGATTATTTGTTTCTTCCATAGCTTCATGAGAAAAATTAATATCAAAGCCATATTTAGCAGCGATAGAAATAATATCAATGTTAGGATCATCGATTCTACCAAGTTTATCAATAAAATCTGCTTCATAGTATTCATCAGTTTTAGTTAAGGAAACATCAGCTAAGATTCTGTCTCCTGGAGCAAGGAACTTCATATCTTTAGAAGAAATACGAACATTTATCTTTTCTTTAGAAGGAAGTAGTACTGGTTCTAATTGTTTAACTCCCTCAATTTCTACCACCTCTAAAACTACATGACTCATCTTTCTAGAAATGATTTTCTCAATATGTTTACCTTTTCTAGTAACAGCTAAAATATCTTGTTGGATAGCACCTTTTAATTCATCACCTAGAGGATAAATTTTTTTATCATCAATTTTAAAGAAAGCTCTTCCTTTACTATCTAATTCTAGTTTTGTTAGAGTAAGACCTTTAGGCCACTTCTTATATGAGTTTTTATCATGAAAAATTTTACCATTTCGCTCAAGTTCTGTTAGAGCAATATGTAACTCTTCAATAGATTTAGCATTTTTTGCTACTGCCATTCTCTTTATTTGACGATAAGTTAATTCTTCCTTATCAAGTTTTCTTATTAAATAATCTATAAAAGAAGTAATATCTCTTTGTACTACTTTTGTAATAATGGGATTTTCTTTATCTGTTAAATTAACAACTACTAAATCCTTATCAAGAATGGTATCACATTTAATCATTTCACTAGTAATTTCTACCTTACCATTCATAAGCATTAGACCATTATCACCCTTAGTAACATGTTCTAGTCTATGAGTAGCTTTGGGAAAACTCTTATAAATATACTTCTTAGGATTATAAACATCTTCTTCAATTTGAAGAAGGTATAAAGCTTCTAAGAAATTACTTCTTTCTTGATAACTATTAATATTCATTCTAGAATACAAATTTTTAAAACTTATAGTGTTTTCTTTCTCTAACTCACTCATTATTTTTCTTTTAAAATCATCAATTTTTTGCATACTTCTTACTCCCTCTAATAACAAAAAATGACGTAGTAAATCCTACATCACTTAAAAACAAAAAGATGTTAATATAAGCTTTTTTACAATTACACCCATATTAACACCTCCCTTAAATAAACTATACCACAAAACAGTCTTAATAGAAAAGTATTTTTACTCAACAGTAACAGATTTTGCTAAATTTCTTGGTTTATCAATATCTCTTTCTAAAAGTAGTCCTGTATAATAAGAGATTAATTGTAGAGGAATTACTTCTAGCATAGGAGTTATAAAACTACTTCTTTCTGGTATTACAATAGTGTTAGAATCATCTTCTCCTTTATTAGTTACTAAGATGATATTAGCCCCTCTTGCTCTTACTTCACTTAAATTGCTTTCTGTCTTTTCATATAATAATTTATTAGTATTACCAGCTACTACTAAAGTATCTTTATCAATTAAAGATATAGGACCATGTTTTAATTCACCAGCGGCATAACACTCTGATGATAGATAAGTTATTTCTTTTAGCTTTAAGTCTCCTTCTCTCATAATAGCATAGTCAAGACCTCTTCCTAAGAAGAATATCTTTTTACTATCAACTATTTTTTTAGCAATAGATTTATACTTATCTTTATTTTCTAATACTTTCATAACATCATATTTAATATTTTTTAATTCATTAACTATCTTATCTATTTCATAAGACTTATTATGTTTTACTAAACTAGATAGGGTAAGTAGTACTAGTATTGCTATTTGAGATGTGTAAGCTTTAGTAGTAGCCACTGCTATTTCACTGCCTGACTTTGTATAAATAACTTCATCTACTGCTAGACTAATACTACTATTTTCAACATTGATTATTCCTAAAGACTTAGCTTTAGTTTCTTTAATCTTCTTAAGACAAGCAAGAGTATCAGCGGTTTCTCCTGATTGAGAAATAAATATTACTAAGCTATTTTCATCAAGAAAGTTTTTCTTATAACGATACTCACTAGCAAGATATACTTCTGTTTCAACATTTGCTTCTTCTTCAAATAAATACTTACCAACTAATCCTGTATGATAAGCAGAACCACAAGCTACTATATCAATTTTTTTATATTCATTAATATCAATTAAATCTAGATATTTATTATCTTCTAAGTAATAATTTATTAAATTACTTAGAGTATCTTTCTGTTCCATTATTTCTTTTAACATAAAGTGATCATACTTATCTTTTGAATAAGTAAAGTTACCATCTTTAAACGTTTGTTTTTCTTTAATTAATTCTTTTCCTTTATTACTATAGAAAGTTATTTTGCTACTACTAATTGAAGCCCATTCTAAGTCATTTAGTAAATAATAATCGCTACATTCACTTAAGATAGTTGGAATATCACTAGCAATAAAGATAGTATCAGTATTTACCCCAATAACCAAGGGACTATCTTTCTTTATGACAAATATCTTATCTTTAATATCTTTACATAACAAGACAATAGCATAGCTTCCTTTCACTTTAGTCATAAAACTAGTAATAGCCTTATTTATATCCTTATTCTCTTGGTAATAAAAATCTATTAAAGCACAAGCTACTTCTGTATCAGTTGTTGATTTAAAACTATATCCCTTACTACTTAATATATCTTTTAACTCTAGATAATTTTCAATAATACCATTATGTACTATAGTAATATCTCCTACTGTATGGGGGTGAGCATTAATAGTAGAAGCTACTCCATGGGTTGCCCATCTAGTATGCCCAATAGCAATATTTGATTTAGTATCAGTATCTATTAGTTCTTTTAAGTCTTTAACTCTTCCTTTCGTCTTTATAGTTTCTATTTTATTAGCAGTAAGAAAAGCTATACCACAAGAATCATATCCACGGTATTCAAGTTTCTCTAATCCTTCAATAACTTTCTTAATAGCATTTCCTTTCTTATTTATAATTCCCATTATTCCACACATATTTATCCCTACTTTCTAATATCATTTTATGAATCTCGTTGATACTTGTCAAATTATTATACACTAATTTACATTCTCTTAAAAATTTGGTACAATCAAGTCATGTTCATGTAGCTCAGTTGGATAGAGCGTTTCCCTCCGAAGGAAAAGGTCATGGGTTCGATTCCCATCATGAACACCATAATATTTTAATTATAGGGGGAAAAGATGAATTTACTAAAAGACAAATATATAATAGTAGAAGTTATTCCTACTAGTAGTGATAGTAAGAAAGGTATTATTGCTCAGCTATCAGCTTTAAAACTAGATGGGATAAAACTTATAGATAGGTTTGATTACCGAATTGATGAAAAATTAGTTAATAATAAAGATTTATTAGAAATGATTAGTTATGATAAAGATAATTTTATTTATACAGATAATCCTGATTTGATATTATCAGAGTTTAAAAAATGGAGTGGTGATTTACCAATTATGCTTATTGAAAAGGACTATACTAAAGAGTATTTAGCTAGTCTTAATAATAAGATGGAATTAGTGTATCCATACTTAGAAGTAGAATATAATTATGATGTATTTAATACTATTATGAATAAATATCAAATAGAAGCTAGTAACTATTTAGTAGATATTATTTATGAAGCAATTATTTTAGAAAGTAATAATGAAAAGGTGAATAATGAATAGAGTAGGTTTGATATTTGCCATGAGGGAAGAGCTAGATGAAGTCTTAAAACAAGTAGAGATAGAAGAAGAATTTACTATTTTTAATCTTACTTTTTATAGAGTAGTTATTAAAGATATAACTTGTATCTTAGTTGAATGTGGGGTAGGTAAGGTTAATGCAGCTAGATGTAGTCAGATTATGATTGATGTTATGAAGGTTGATTATATTATCAATGTAGGAGTAGCAGGAGGAGTTGATTCGTCTTTAGCAGTCTGTGATATTGTAATAGGGGAAAAGTTAGTTCAACATGATTTTGATATAACAGCTTTTGATCATGCAAAAGGTTATATTCCTAATGTTGGTGTTTATCTTGATAGTGATGAGTACCTTTTAAGAATAGCTAATGAGGTTTCTAAAGAATTTACTGATATAGGGTTTCATAATGGTGTAATTGCTAGTGGTGATATATTTTGTACAAGTGATAAAATGAGTCAAAAAATCAATCAAAAGTTTAAAGCTTTGTGTGTCGATATGGAAGGGGCTAGTATTGCTCAAGTGGCTTATTTAAGTGGTATTCCTTTTCTAGTAGTTAGAAGCATATCAGATATTCCTAATAACAATAATAGAATTACTTATGAAGAATTTCTAGAAAGTAGTTCTAGGTTAGTAGCTAAGTTTTTAATTAGTATGTTAGAAAAAATTAGTATTTCTAGAATATAAAAACATCTAAATTAAGGTAGATGTTTTTTAACTTTGATATTATTTTTAAGAGCATAATTAGAAACACTTCTAAAGTTTTCATCATATGGATATGTTTCTTGTCCAAACTTTAACCACATTTCTGAAAAAGATTCACCATTATTTAATAGTTCTTTAACTCTTTTATTATTAATGACTTCGTTATTTGGTTGATCGTTAAGATCTACACATTTTTCTTCGTCATAAAGTTTACTTTGCAAATCACACTCTAATTTATCACATTGATAGGCAAAAATAGCTTCTTTTGTTTCTTTAGCATCAAACTCTAAAAATAACTCTTCTAGTTTTTCCCCCTCAATTAATCCATGTAGGATAGTATGAACAGCTTTATGTTCAATTATCTCTTTACTTTTACTATCAATTTCAAACTGGGTTAAATCACCGATTACTGTTTCACCAAGTTCATGAATAGCAAGCATTAAAATAACTTTCTCTAAACTTATATCGTACTGATACTCACTTTTCATGGCAATAGCAAGCATTTGGACACCATAGATGTGTTCAGCTATACTTTCAACCCTTTCTCTTTTGATATTCCAAACTTTCCAGCCACTTCTAACAATATCCTTTAGTTTATTACAAAGCATGTAATAGTTAAGTATTCTTTCTTCTTTTGACATAATTATTCCTTTCTATAACTAGTTATTATATTAATATTTTTTAACTTTAACTTTTTCTTTGATTGGTATTAGTGATTCTATATCATTATTATTTAAAGTTACTAATTTAATAAGAGTGTTTTTTTGTTCTTCTGTTATGTTACTTGGTACTTTAATAATAGCAAGACTTTTATTTAGGTATGATTCGTATATAGCATATTCTAAATAATCTACAAGTATAGCTTTATAATTATAAACTCCTTGTCTAAACTGATATAATTCTTTTTCTTCTAAAATACTATTTATATCAATATTATAAAACTCTTCCATAAATTCTTTAATACTATTTTCAGAAAATGTCTTTTTATCTATTGGATAAAATGAAATAAAGTCACCATTCTTATTTATTATACCTTGTCTATTAATAGGAAGGTTAGGGTAAGAATAAATTTTTAAATTTCTCAAGTATATCACCTTAATAAATAATATGACAGAAAGTAAAAAAAGTTTCTTGCTATTTGAATAAGTTATATGCTAAAATTTAGTTGTATGCCGGTATAGTTTAGTGGTAAAACAGATCCTTGGTAAGGATCAGCGGTAAGTTCAATTCTTACTTCCGGCACCATAGGGAAATCCGCTCGAACTTTTTATAAGTTTCGAGAATAAATAGACAATCAATTCTAAATTAGGATTGATTTTTTTCTTGTTTAGAAAAAAGTCGTTTCAAGAAAGGATTGATTAAAATGGTTAATGTTATCAAGCAAGAAGTTAGAATGGAAGAATCATTAAGAAAGAGATTAGAGTTTATATGTGAATTTTGTAAGGTTAAATCAACAATTATTAATGGTAATTTAAGAATGATAGATAAAACTAATCTTACATATCTAGAACCACACAGAATTATAATTAATGGTATAACTTTCCTAGCTTTTAATTATTCTAATGAGATATTTATAGAAAACTTAAATAATAAAATTAAATTATCTGAATTAGAAAATTATTTAAAGAATATTTAACAAAAATTGACACTTAATACATTTTATGTTAGAATATGAAATCAATTAAGGGGGATTTCATATGTCAGAAAAAAAATACTTATTACTATTAAAGAAACAATTACAAAATAAAAGAGTAATTTGTGGATATAATCAAAATGATTTTGGACAAACTGTCATTACGACAGGTTCACCTAGAAAATATAATGATGATAAAATAACTTATGTAAATCAAAAATCAATGAGTGAATACGATTATATTTCAAAACAAATGCAATCTGCAAAGAGAAGATAAAATTATAAGGTGTCAGTAGTATTAAACAATTAATACTTTTGACACCTTTTTATATTAAGGAGTTGAAATTTAATGAATGAAGAAAAGAAAATAGCAGAACTTTATATTAGAGTTAGTACTGAAGATCAAGCAAGAGAAGGATTTAGTTTACCAGAACAAGAAAAAAGACTTCGTGCTATGTGCGAATATAAGAATTATGAAATTTATAAAGTTTATAAAGATGCTGGTATAAGTGCTAAAACCGGGAATAAAAGACCTGCATTTGAAGAATTATTACAAGATATTAAAGATAAGAAATGTAATACTATTGTTGTATTAAAATAGATAGACTTACAAGAAGTGTTTATGATTGGGAAAATATTATTAAATTTTTAGAAGAAAATAATGCTTATTTAGATTGTGCTAATGATGATATAAATACTACTAATGCTAATGGAAAAATGATTTCAAGAATACTAATGAGTGTATCTCAACAAGAAATAGAAAGAACAAGTGAAAGGACGAAAGTTGGATTATCTGGAGCAATTAAAGCAGGACATATTCCAGCAAGAGCACCATTAGGTTATAAACATGTGGATAGATTATTAGTACCAGATCCACTTACAAAAGATATTATTATAAGAATATTTAATTTATATTTTGAAGGTTGTACTTATGTTAAAATAGCAAAAATTTATAACGATGAAAAAGTACTAGGTAAAACTAATTGGAGAGATACAACTATTTTAAAAATAATATCTAACGAGATTTATAAAGGTGATTATGTATCTGGCAAAAGAAGTGGTAATTCAGTTTATTATGAAAATGTAGTTGAACCATTAGTAAGTAAAGAATTATGGGAAAACTGCCAAGTACAAAAGAAAAAGAACTCTAGAAATTATATGAGAACTCAAACTTATCTTTTCTTACAAAAATTAAAGTGTCCTAAATGTGGCAGAATACTTGCAGGTGGAGCAACTCATAAAGTTAAAAATGATAAATGGTATTTCTATTATAGGTGTGAAGATTGTAAAAATAATATTAAAGAAAATAAAATTGAAGAAGCGATAATGCATATTCTAAATGATGTCTTTGAATATGATTCAGTTGTTAATGAATTCTTTTTACCAGTACTTAAAAATAAATTAGAAAATCCTAAAGATGAATTAGAAGAAGAAATTAAGAAACTAAATAATAAGAAGAAAAGATTAAAAGAAGGATTTGTTAATGAATTATTTACAATAGAGGAATTTAAAGAAGAAACTGAAAAACTAGACAATCTAATTAAAGAATTAGAAGAAAAAATAATATCTAATCAACAAGCAGAACAATTAAATTTTACTGTTGATGATATATTACTTAAAAGAGATATGGATTACATTAATAAAATCAAATTACCACTTACTTATCATGCATTTGAAGAATGTTGGCCTGATTTAGATAGAGATGATAAAGCTGATATAGTAATGAGATACATTGATGATATAGAACTTGAAGAAATAAATAATATGTATGTTGTTAAGAAAGTTAATTTTAGAAGTACTTTTTATGAAGATTTCAAAATGTTATTTAATCAAGGTTATATAGATTGTAAAAGAGAAATGATTATTGATTTTAATGGAATACAAACTTCAGTTTCAGTAAGATATAGTGAATTTACTAGTATTAAAGATATAATGCAAAACTTTTATAGTTTGAATGAATGTTATGAAGTTAATTTATATAAAGATACTGAAAAATTAGATATTGGACCAATATTAAAAGATGAAGTACCAGTAAGAATTTTTCCATTACAAAAAAATAATAATGGAGATAATAACTGGTTATCAATGGGAATGCTTGCTACAAAGAATAATCCAAATGATATAAAGGTAAACATTAGAGATGTGTTTGAAACAATACCTGATAATGTTACCGAAGAAGATTTTTAAAATGCGTGGCACGTTTTGTTTACGAAGTAAATGAAAGTGGCGATAGCAATTTAAAAATTAATACTTTATGTAGTTTTAACTATTTACGAAATTTATAGTTATTACGGAATAAAGTAAACGGATTCTAAGGTGTTAAACCTTAGCCCACTGGATATTTTGTATGGAACGTCAAAATTCCTAGGGGGTTAGAAATTTTGGATGTCCAAAATGGCCACTCTAGTGGTCATCCCTAGAAAGGAGGAAAATGATGTCGGTACTTGCTTATTCATTACATTTAGGTAGTGATAAAAACAAGAAAAACATATCAAGAAAAAATGGCAAAAACAATTTAAGTGGAACAACATCTTTACCAAATAATGCTATTCAAAATGTAAGACAATTATCAAAAGTGGATAAACATAATTATAGAAAATATGATGATAATCAAGAACTAATAGAAATAGTTAGAGGAACATCTTCTCCACTTGATGATGTAAAAGAATTATATTTAAGTGAATTTGAAGAAGCAAGATTAGAATATAATTCAAAACAATCAAGACCTAGTCGTATGATAGATAATTATTTTGATAATGTATCTAATAATGAGAAAAAGGATCTTGCTTGTGAAATTATTCTTGAACTTGGAGATAAAGAATACTGGGATACTAAAAATGAAGATTTTAAAAAGAAAATGTCAGAAGTTTATAAAAAACAAGTTGATGATTTAGAAATGCTTGTTCCCAATTTTAAAGTAGCAAGTGCTATTATTCATTATGATGAAACAAGCCCACACTTACATATTGTTGGTGTTCCAATTAAATATAAAAATAAGAATGGTATGGAGAAACAAGTTGGTAAATCTGATGTATTTACTAAAGAATCTTTAATACGATTAC
>OJMG01001940.1_pt1 | contig 18321 bp, 15 predicted proteins | sample 1597141 | NCBI WGS metagenome assembly OJMG01 (sample SAMEA2452119, study PRJEB22498) | human gut metagenome | biome: human feces; feature: human gut; material: feces | place: Australia | collected 2012 | reverse complement strand
CTTTATTCAAGCCTTGAGTGTGCTGGAAACTACTCATCACTTTTACATGTGGTAAGCGTGTGCGTAGATAAGGCAAATGCAATTCTTGAGCTTGATACGATGGATATTGACGGAAAAGAAATCAAGCCGCAAAACTGTGATATTAAACTTGACCACATTTCGTTTTCCTACGACAAGAGAAAAATCATTGACGATGTATCGCTTTGAATTCCAGAAAAGACAACAACAGCAATCGTTGGTCCATCTGGTGGCGGCAAATCTACATTGTGTAATCTGATCGCAAGATTCTGGGACGTAGATGCCAAGGGAATATGCCCGGGAATATTTTTCCGTGCCTGTTTTGTTCGAGGAGGACGAAGGCGGAAAAGGGGATTCGTGGAGATTGTCGGGAATAGCTTATCACGCGTTTTTGGAACATTTCGACTTTTCCCTTTTATACGGGACGTCCGCGACGACGTCGGAAATAGCGGAAAGGGAACTTGCGCGCATGAAAGAGAAAAAATTGCTCGCCGCGGAGCAAATCGCTTTGCTGAGAAAAGAAAAGATTTCGGAAATTCTTTCCAATCCCGTATTTTCTTCCCTGTCCGATATGAAACTTTATCGGGAACAGAAATTTTTGGTCTCTATGCCCGCGCGGGAAGTTCTGAACGGGAAAATTTCCGACGACTGCGGGGAAGAAATTCTTTTTCAGGGCGCTATCGACCTGCTTGCCGTATCCGCTTTCGGGGAAGTCCGCATTGTCGATTATAAGTATTCGACGAAGGATGCCGAGACGCTTCGGACGCATTATGCTCCGCAGCTGAAATTGTATAAAAAGGCGGTTTCTAAAATTTTACGGATTGTACCCGAAAAGATTCGCTGCTCGTTTGTGAACATTTATCGGGGTTTTGAAACGGAGGCGGATTAAACGAGGCATTTGGGACAATTTCTCTTTCCTTTCGTATATCTTGCGCCCTGTTTCGACAAAAAAAGAAATCTTTCGGCAAAAATATAAAAAAAGAGCACTCCCGATCGGACTATAATTTCAAAAAACGATTGAGAGGTGCTCTTTGATGCGCGTATTTGCCTTTTTGGAGGGAACATTCGACGGGATTCGCCCGGAAATTCTCATGATTGCAGGCATTTCCTTGTTGGTTTTGGACGGAATTATCGCTTTTTTCTGCGGGAAGGGGAAAATTTTCACAGCGCTTGCGCTCTTTACGAGCGGATGTACTTTTCTTCCCGCTTTGGTATCTCCGAATTTTTCCGATATGGATACGGCGATATACGGATTGATTTTGGTGACGCTCGGTTCCTTTGTTTATCTGTTATTGTCTGTTTCGTTAAAATGGAAAACCGAAAAACGCGCAAAAAAAGAAAAATTGGTTCAAGAGCGCCGAAGAGCCGTCTTTACTTTGCCGGATAGGGAAAATTCTTTCGTCCGCGACCGTCTGAATGGTTCTCTGCGCGCCGAGGAGGAAGCCGTAAACGAACGGGAATATAATTTGGAGGACAGCAAACTGCGCCTCAATCATGTTCGGGACATGCTGACAAAACTCAAAGCGGCGCCTCTTTCGGCCGGAGACCGTTTGGAAACGGAAGAAATTTCCCGTTTGATTACGCTTTATGCCATGAAAGAACGGCTTACAGCAAAAGAAATAAGGGATTTGAACGATTGCCTTTCCGCCATTTTAAAGATGACTGCAAAATATTCTTTATAAGGACTGTATAAAGCATTTTTCTTCGGGGGCGGGCAAGACGTCGAGGGTGAGGCGAATCAGTTGTCCTGACGCGATTGCGGCCCTTAAAGTGCCTCTCGTAATTAAGGTGCCGGCGGGAATCTTGTCGGGCTTTGCGGGAATATCGGAATTTACTTTTGCTCCGAGCGGAAATACGGGGCCTTTTTTGAGAATCACCGCATCGCCCAAAGCTGCAATGGAGGCGGCGGAATAAGTTTTTCCCGTATCGGTGATTAATTTCATCGCCGTGAAATTCTCCATGACGAGATCGGCCGTAACGCCGAGATACATGCCTTCTTCCGAATAGACGGGACGTCCGGTAAAGAAGCGAACACAATTTTTCGGAATTGCTGTACGTAACCTTTTTAATCGTACACAGTCGTCGACATCGCCGATACAGCTAACTCCTACGGAAAATTCCGTATAATCGTTTTGTGCGGGTTCGCGGCTGCAAAGAAGATATTTGACCGCGCGGGATTTTAAGGAAAGACAGACTCCGCGGCATATCCCCCGAAGAGCTTTTCCCGAATAGACGTTTTTGCCTACGATTTCGCTAAGTAACATAAAAACCTCCGAACGCTAAATTGGATCTATTCATTCTGCCTGTTATAAAACTGCAGAGTGGTTTTTGGATAGAGGAAAATATAAATAGGATGACTTTATACTTTCACGTTTTCGCTTTCTATTATAACGGGCAAAAAAGACAAAAAAAGAGGTTAAATTCAACTTTTTTGTCGAATTTGAAAAAAAGTTAAAAAAGGGCCTTGAAAACGCTTGCCAAAAACGAAAAAGTTTGATAAAATAACGCAAGTAAAAACAAATTCATATTGGGGTGTCGCCAAGCGGTAAGGCAACGGACTCTGACTCCGTCATTCGTTGGTTCGAATCCAGCTACCCCAGCCAAATTGGAATAATTCGAACATCTTTGTGATTCGCAAGACGTTCGGATTATTTTTGATATTAGACGATTTGGGTGATTACAAAAATAAGACGTGACGCGATTGCGTCCAAAGAGGAACAATCGCTTCAGTCGGGCATAGCCCTCATTATGGATTATTCTTTTCTATCGACGGCTATAAATCGTTTTCCATATAAAAATAGGTCGGAGTTCGTTACGGACTCCGACCTTTGCCGTTTTTATAGGTTTGTTTCATTATCGGCAAGACCTGATTTTTTTCAGATAAATTATTTTAATGCCGCTCATTTGGCGGGTTTCCTGAATCCCCCTTTTTTCAACGGATTTCCCTATACTCTTTAACGGGATTCTTCTTTTTTATTTAATTTTCTATTCACTTGTTTTTTCTTCCATTCGTCATAGTCTTTACGCCCCTCATCCGACAAAAGATACTCCCGTAAGATAGGGAGCAAAGTTCTTGCCAAAGACTTCATATCGGCATCGGATATTCCGTCTGTGGTTTTCGAGTCCTTGATTTCCTCTGACATTTTATTCGATAACATTTCCTCCTTTTTAGCGATTATTCAGTTGTTATTTGCTCCGTTGACGGGCAGACGAATGGAGGGGAGAAGAAGTATATTTAGCCTTTTTTCTCTCCTTGACCGTTTCAATCGTCTCACTGAGTTTATCGGGAGCAAGTTGTTTTAATTCGCGGAGAAAATCGGCATTTTGTTGAAGCTCTGCATTTTTCTTCTCCGCTTGTTGTAACTCTTGGAAAAGACCGCATTGGTCTTGTATACTGTAATGAAGATCGGATTTCGTTTTGGCGAGTTCGGCGGCAAGAATAGGAATATCCTTTTTATTCGGTTTGCGTTTTCCGGCTGTATATTCTTGCAGAACATCGGCGGCAGCTTGAAGAGGAGCGACTTCGCGTGTTAGCTGTTCCCGTTGACGTTCCAGTGAAACCGTATGTTCTTCCGCAAGAGCTCGTCTTTGTTCGGCAGCCGAAGTGTTTTCTTCCGCGATTATTTTACGTTCCTCAGCGGTATCGGCTCTCTGTTCTGCTTCTTTTGCCGCTTCCTTCATTTTTTTCAGTTTGAAAGCTACGGTATCCAAATGTTCCGCCGTACTTCCTTCCTGTCCGCGTTCCAAGCCCCAATGTTTCCCGACTTCTTTATGTAATTCCGTCTGTAAAGAGGTGAGAGCCTTTTTGTCGAATAGCTTTTTCGCGCAGGGTCTGCCTTCGAGAATAGGCATCAGGTTGAGATGTAAGTGCGGAGTGGTTTCGTCCAAGTGAACGACGGCGGAGATAATGTTTTCTCGTCCGTATCGTTCGGCAAAAAATTCCGTACATTCGAAAAAGAACGCGCCGATGTCCTCTTGACTCATATTTACAAAAAACTCCGGGCTTGCGCCTACAAAGAAAGACGACATAAGAACGGCGTCGTCTTTTACTTTGCGTTTGGGAGCAAGTTCTTTGAGCCGTTGATTGATGAAAGAGATATAACTGTTTTTCGGGTTAATGAAATGAAAGTTATACGGAGTTTTTTCTGAGTGGATTTGCGGGTTACTTTTAGAGATATAATTTTCGTCGCGTTCGTTCTCGCGTTCGATGCCGACGATGTCGCTCCGATGATATTTTTCCATGTGACAAATAATGTATGCTATAATTTAAACCTCCGAAATAGATTTTATTTTAGTTACCTTTTTTTGAAAAAGGTATAGCTCACTATACCAAAGCCGCAAAGCGGTTTGGTGCCGTTCGCCCTTGCAGGGGGCATTTAATCCTAAAAAATGAAAGATAAATTTTAGAAATTCAGTGGCTATGTCGGTGCGAAATAATGAGAAAATTCCATGTTTTACCTCCTCGTAATAAGATAGTGGCATACCGATTTTAAGACAAAAAAAGTCCATAGAAAGCAACCTTTCTATGGACATAAATTCAGATAGATTGTCCAAAAAACGGTATGCTTATAACAGCCTTTGTATGCCAAAAAAGCATAACAAAAGCACACGGAAGATTACTCTTCCGTAGACGACGAACGTCGTCTGTTATAAACAGTGACAACAAACGGTCGGCTATTGAACGCTCGTTCAAGTCATCGCACAACGCGCAAGCTGTTCTTTGTAACCCGTCATCGCAAGCCTCGGCAAGTCCAAAGTTGTCTTGCCGTTACGCCGAAAAAGGCGCAGATTAATCGGTTACCGGACTGCTCGGGTACCGTTTTTTGTAAGTAAGAGCCGCTTATAAAGACCGATTCTTCGTTCGCTGTTGAAATCCGTTAAAGCCATATCAGCCGATGAGTAACAAACTCCGTAAAGCAATGGGAACAGACAGCAACCTTCGTTTCTTTCACCGATACGGGCACTTACATAAAGCGTTTATACGCTATAAATGCATTATACATCATTCTTTTCCATAAGTCAAGTAAAAACAAACAAATGTTTACGATTTTTTTGTAAAAATTGATAAAACATTTTTTTTGAAAAGGTATTGACAAGAGGGAAAAGTGGAGTTATAATATAGGCAAGAAAGGAAGATATAGGTAGGTATGGCAAAATAAGTAAGGTGGTTAGTTGGAAAAAATAAAAAAGAATCAAGGAGGAAATTCCGATGGATAAATTTTGAGCGTGCTATTATCAAGTCAATAATGGATAATAGTGCGCTTTTTGCATTGAAAAAAGTAATTGGAAGGCTTTATGGAAGCTAAGAAAAAATAAGGAAGGACATAAAGATTGATTGAAATTCAAAAGTCAAAAAAGAAGAGGTTTTTAATCTCTGATAATAGTTTTACGTAAATTTGATAAAAAAAGATGTTCATAGAAGGACTTTTTAATAAAATATATTTATTATACGAGGAGGAAAGAAATGCAGGGAAGAAAAAATAGAGAGAACTATGTTCGTTTGGGAAAAAGTATTGCAAAAGGAAAACAAGGAATATGTTTGGAGAGTGACATAGAAAATAGTATTTCAGTACAAAAAGAAATCTATGAAGCTCGTTTGACGAATAGTTCAACTGGCGGAAACGGAGTACCGCAGATAATTATTATACCGAGAACAGGGAGATACCATATAAAGGTTCGGGGCGCAAGTGGGGGCTACGGAGCACATGCGAAGTATCTTGGCTATGAGCCGGGAAGCGGAGCGAGTATAGAAGCGGACTTTGAATTAAAAGCTGGGGACGAGCTTACAGTAGTAGTGGGACAATGCGGCGGAGATAGTATGTACGCAAACGTTTCGGGAACAACCGATGGAGCGACTGGAGGAGGAGGAGGGGGAACATTCGTATTCAAGAAAATCCTCGAGATTACGGATACAAGATATCAGTTTACGAAAGCGGGAAGCAACTATGAAGTATTATTGGTTGCGGCAGGAGGAAGTGGAACGCCTGACTGCAGAAATACGAACGGGCAGAAGAACGGTTTCAATGGAATCGCCTCAATTTATTATTCGCCAGATAATTTTGTAGGGTATAGCACTACAACCAACGGAACGACGAACTGTAACTCAATTACTCATTGGATCAATAATGACTTGATAGGAATATCAGGCGGGTATTCGGCGGACAAGTTAGTATATGGAGGCTACGGAGGCGGAAGCCAAGGCGGAGACGATAAAGGCTATTTTGGCGGAGGTTGGAGTTCTGCATATACGGCGACGTATTATGAAACGACGGAAGATGAAATTACGCAGACGACAACGAACGGATGGTATATGGGGCAAAGTTGGTCGTTTTCGAGCGGAGAATATACGAAAGGAAAGAACGGAGTGACAGGGCAAGCTGTTAGACATGGGGCGTTTGGAATTCATGAACTAATAGGTGAAGGACTGATAAAAACAGAAGGGACAGGAAAAGAAAAATATTTATCGGACAACGGGAAGTATGAGGAAGTAGATGCGATAAAGAGTTTATCGATATCGGGACGGACGATCTCATACAAGAAACGCGACGGAACACAAGGCGCTTTAGTTACTCAGGATACCAATACGCATTATACAGCACGGTTATATGTTGGTGGAAACACAGGAGGAAGTAATGCGTCTACGTCAAATGGAAGTACATATTTAAAGTTGTATGAAAATGGTACGGTAAGGGATTCGAAACTCATTAAAGGAACAGGAATAACAACTGTAACGTCCGATAGCACGGGAAATATTTCTGTAAACACTCAGATTCCGAAAATTGTTATAAAAGAAGGTTTAGGGACGATGGCAGGAATAGGGGGAACTGTGTACTTTCAAGTTATAGGAGAATGTAATGAGTCGGTAAAGATAGTGAAAATTAAAGGGACACTGTCGTTTCAAAGTTATTCCACTAGCGACACATATAAATACCGCATAATAAATCCTTCTTCGTTAGGTAATAAACTGGGAATAACGGGTTTGTCGACAAATACCTTTAAAAAAGGTTGGTGGTGGGGAACAAGAAAATCAGGCTCATCGTTAGATCTGATTGGATATGGAACAGGGATAAGCAGACAAGATACATCTTATCTTGGGCTTGGTAGAATATATGATCCAAGCAGTGGTGGGCTTTACGGAAATTGGGCGCAAGATACGTTTCAGAATCATATGCAAGATGCGGAAGCTTTTTTTGAAATATGGTTTGACTATACAAGCGTTAGTCAATGAGGAGGATAAAGATGAAAAAATATTTTATAGAAGAACAAGAAGTGGAATGGGGTAAATTTCTCAATGCATTAAACAGTGGGGATTATACCTTGGCAGAAGCTACAGACGAAAAAGAAGTTTTGAAAAGCGGAAATCCAGAGAAGGAAATTTTAGATTTAAAGGAAAAACTTTTGGAAACAGACTATAAAGCGCTTAAGTATGCGGAAGGAGTGCTAACGGAGTCAGAATATGAGCCAATAAAACAACGGCGCCAGGAATGGCGACGGAGGATCAACGAACTGGAAAAAGAGCTGCAGTCAGGGGGGAAAGAAAATGTCGAAAACGAATAAAAGTGTAACGGTACATTACGGCGGGGTGCAGAATATATCGGTAGTCTTTGAAAACGTATCGCTGCGCGGCGTGGAAGCATTGCAGGCACATCAAACCGCGTTTTCAAAAGAAGCAAAGCCAGAAAAACAACCGGAAATACTATTGCAAGAGCAGTGCGATAAAGAAAAAGAAGAATAGGGATAAGGGGTGAAAAACAATGGAAAAGAAAGAAAATAGCAAAGAAATGCTTAACGACAAGAAAATCCAGGGAACGAATATAATGGAATCGCAAAGCGTGGAGTATAAGGATCGATGGATAGAATATTCGGAAACGCCTGAGATTTTTCCTCAAGAGGCGGTTGCGTCGCAGTCGTCGGAACGGAATAGCAAAGCCATAGCGTTAAGTCCGCAGGTAAGCACGCGGTTTGCGGTCAATGAAGCATTCACGATGGTAACGGAAAGGACGGAAGTAAATTATCTGCCGAAAAAGGGCTATAATGCGGAAGCGGCGTATAGCGTGCAGGAGAGCGGAAATAACGGCCAAGGTCGGGTGTGTCTTGCTACGGGAATATTGAATTTTGTATATAATGACGTGGATTGGAATGGAAACCGATTACCGGTGAGTATTTTTCATGTCTTTAACACGCCGGTGGAGGGAGAATCCGAAAATTTCTATCCTACGCTGTATAATTCTGGATATGCAACGGAAGATGCAGCGAATCGTACGATAGGAATGAGGTTCGGTAAGAGCTGGAAGTTAAATTATCAACAGTATCTGTATGCCTTGAATGAAAGCGAGTATGTTTATTGTGACGAATACGGCTCGGAGTACATATTCAAGAAAAAGGAGACGGAAGAAGGGGAAAAGGTATCGGAAAACCTTTACACGGATAGTTCGGAAAAAGGCTACGAGCTAGACATAAAGACGAATATCGTCAAGCGGGACGGAATGTATTACGTATTCGATAAGAAGTCCTGCCTGTTACAAGAAATTCAGGACGAAAGCGGGAACAAAATCCGAATCGGGTACGAAGGTGCCGCAGAAGGCGAAAGCGGGAGCGAATGGAAGATCAAGGAACTGACGGATGGAGTAGGACGGATATTTACTTTCAGTTATAATGCGGACGGAACGTTGTCGACGATAACGGATGCGGCGGGAAAGAATACTGTTTATACCTATACGAACGGCCGCCTGACGAAAATCACGAGACCGGACGGAACGATAGACGCATTTTCATATTACGGAGACGGAATGTTGAATAAGGCGGGAAAAGGGAGCGCGTCGGGAACGGAGCCGGAAGGGATTACGTACGGCTACGGAAGCGGGTATAAGGTTTCCCGTGTGCAAAATTTTCTTGAAAATGATCGATTTATCAGTATAGATATAGCGTATGAGACGAGCAGGAGAGTAAAGATTACTTCTCCTTCCGCACAGGTAACGACGGACGAAGAGCGGATAGAGACGTATTATAGTTTGGACGGAAAAGGAAGTATTATCGGGAAGTATTCCCAAACGCAAACGGGAGAGGTATATGTAAGCGGAGAAACGCAGAACGGAGTGGCCGGTTCAGGTGATTCGCCCGTCATGAATTATTTTGCGGACAATTTAGTGGCAGGAGGAATGGTTTACAGGGTTCGCAATGCGGGAACGGGAAGCTTGGAAGATGAATACAGTGCAGATTCATTTTTAGGAAAAAGTTATGTTGTGAGAAGCAACGAAACAAACGGAATCAACTGGGTGATGAAGAAGCACGATTTGAATCCGGGAACCTATACGGTGTCGGCATATGTGAAACCGATAGGCGAATTGGAAACGACGGAAGGGGGAGCGTGCATAAAAATAGACGGAGTGGATGCAGATTATACCAAAGCGGGATTTTGTCAAAGTCCGTATATCCGTAACGACGATCAAGGATTCATTCGTATTGCGCAAACATTTGTCGTACCTGAAGAAATAGGCAATTATACCGAATATAGAGTATGCGTAGGCTTATATTTGGCGAAAGGAGCCGTGTTAGTAAACGGATTTCAGCTTGAAAAAGGCGAAATCCCGTCGTTGTTAAATATATTGTCTAATGGTAGTTTTGAGCGAATATCGGATTCGAAAATTGTAGATTGGCAGGGAGAAAGTACCAACGAAACGCAAAATATTACCACGTTGACGCAAGATACAAACGGTTTGTCGGGACAGTGTCTGAAAATGACTTCCAGCGACCCGCAGCATTTTGGCGGGTGTCAGAGAATCAGGCTGGAAAGCGCGGCGGACAAGTTAGAGCGTTTTATCCTTTCGGGGTTTGCGAAAGCGAACGTGGCGGAGCTTGTCGAGGGACAGAAATTTGAGCTTCGTGCGGAATTGTTCTATGAAGGCTCGGACGAAAATATCCCGGACGAAAGCTATGCGGTATCGTTTGACGCGGGCGTGGAGGACTGGCAGTTAAAGAGCGTATCGTTTGAAAAAGCGGCGTACCGTCCGATTTCCTCCATCCGTGTGGTATTGGATTTCCGTGGCCATGAAGGAGCGGTATATTTCGACAATATTCAGTTGGTGGTAACGGACTCGGAGAGCGTGGGGGTAGAGTATTTCGAAACGGCATTCGAGGAAGCAGAGACGGACGAAGGCGGGGAGAACGAACCGAAATCGAGAACGGATAAATATGGAAATGAATTAGGAACGGTAACGAGCGACGGGTATCGCGCGTTATATACGACGAGCGATTACAGTCTGAACGGAAACGATTTAACGGCGCAGAGCGACGAACGCCTGAATAAGACTTTATACGACATAGAAGAATCTACTTCCCATGTCGTGGCGGAGCACGCGCCGTGCAGAAGCTCGGTGTATTACGAGTATTATGACGGAAGCGATAATCTTAAAGCCGTAAAGACGGAGCTGGACGGCAAAGAGATTAAGACGGAATATACGTATTCGTCTGATGATTTGACGCAGATTAAAACGAACACCACGACGTATAATATCGCATATACGTCGGCACATAACGTAGAAAGCATAGGGGTATCGGGACAAACGCCGCTGGTAAGTTACGAATATAATGAAAAATCGGGACGATTGAAAAAAGCGACATATCCGAACGGAAGCGTAATGGAATGTACATATGACCGAGAGGGACGAGTGATCTCGGAAGTCTGGACGAAAAACGGAACACAGGAAGCGAAGTACGAATATACGTACGACCATGAAGGAAACCTGATCCGAAGCGTGGATTACGGACGGAATGTGCTATACCGCTATACCTATAAAAACGGGCAGTTGGTGGAGAGTCGGGAATGTAAGTTTACGGTAGACAACCTGGGACGGATTATACGAGATCCGGCGGCTTCGTTGCACGAAAGGTATAATTATACGCAGACTGAGGACGGAATCATAACGCCGGAAGAAATTCGAATCACGGAAGGAAACGACGGATTAGGCAGAAGGGATTACCGTGAAATTCGTCTGGGAAATAAGCTGTTCACGGAGAAATACGAATACCATAACGGGAAAGTCGACGCGCATCAATTTGAAAAGATGGGCGGAGAACCTACGACAAATCTGGTGTCGGAGATAGAGTATTCGGACGGAAATCGATTAGGATATGAATACGACGCGAACGGGAACATCAAGTCGGTATACGAGAACGGAAATTTAACGGAGCGATACGAATATGACGGTCTGGGACGTTTGACGCGAGCGGATAATAAAGTTGCGGATAAAACGGAGTTCTACGAGTACGACGAATGCGGGAATATATTGAGGAAAGAGACATACGGATATACGTTAGGAATGCCCGAGGACGTCGGAGAAAAAAAGAGGTATCGATACGAAAGCGAGTGGAAAGATTGTCTGACGTATTATTCGGGGTATGGGGATACTATGACCTATGTCGGTGGAAATCCGAATATGTATCACGGATATACGCTTGAATGGGAGAAAGGCAGACAACTCAAAGGGATGAGCAAGAGCGGGAGCAGTTTGTCGTTCGAGTATAACGCAAACGGAATCCGGACGAAAAAGACAGTAAACGGAGTAGTACACAGCTATTACTTAAACGGGACGAACGTGTTATTGGAAACGATAGAAAACGGTAACGAAGTCGATGTGTTGGAATATGTGTACGACAATAACGGAGAAGTATGCGGATTGAAGCATAACGGAAGTGTATATCTGTATGTAAAGAACTTGCAGGGAGACGTAATCCGAATACTTGACAGGGACGGGAAACCTGTGGTAAGATATGTATATAACGCGTGGGGAAAGATAGAAAAACTCCTTGACGGAAATGGGCGTGATATATCGGGCGACGTAACGCATATCGGGAATAAAAACCCTATCCGATACAGGTCATACTACTATGATACGGAGAGCGAACTTTACTATTTGCAAAGCCGCTATTATGATCCGGAAACTTGTAGGTTTATTAATGCGGATAAAGTAATAGGGTATAATAATGGAGATTATAGCTATAATGTTTTTTCGTATTGTGGTAATGATGCTATTAATCGCTGCGAAGTATGTGGATATTTTTGGAAAAAACTTTGGAAAACGGTAAAGAAAGTTGTTAGTACAGTATTGCATGTGGTGAATACAATTGCTGTAAAAATAGGAATAAATACCGCGGCGATAGGAGCTGTTTTCTTGGATATGAAGAAAGTAGATGGCATCTATCATGCTAATTTTAATGGTTGGCAGCAATATTTTGGATATAACGATTTCTATGATTTTATGTTTGACCTCGCTACAAGTATGAAAAGCAAAAAATTTCCATTCTCGTATGCAGCTAAATCATATATGTTATGGGCATGGAAAGGCGATTATATTAATTTAGGTGCGGGAGCTGAATTAGGAATTTACTATGGAGGAAATCCGCATTGGCTCGTAGATAAAAAATTGGCGATGGATATGACATTAAAATTGAAGTATGGAGGAAAAGAAATAATAGATTGGAGCGAAAGAACTTGGTGGATAACTGGATTTAATCCAAAATATTTAAATAAAAAGGCCTCGGATTTAACAGCTACCTATACGGTTAAGTTTAATAGTATGGGAATGTACAATAGTTTTATGAATTCTAATAGAAAGAGAGGCTGGAAACCTACCAATAAATCATTAATTTGTACTTATTCATTTATAAAATAGGGATGACTTTATGAAAAGAATATGTGAGTCAATAATATTTTCTGCGTTAATTTTTTTTAGTGCGTGTTCAATGGGAGGCAATGTTATGGATAGAGATCGAAAAATAGCAAACGAACGAATGGAAAGCCTATTAGAAGCAATACAAGATAAAGATAGAAATACATTGCAGGGAATGTTTTCAAAAACTGCAATAACTCAAGCGAAAAATTTTGAGAGCCAAGTTATGCGTCTATTTGATTATTATCAAGGCGAAGTTTTATCGTACGATGATTGGGGCGGTCCTGGCGTTTCGGATGAAATAGAAAATGGCGATAGAAAAAAGAGTATGGATTTATCTTGCGATGTTGTAACGAATGTACGAGAATACCGTTTTCTATTTTTAGATATTACAGTTGATGATTATAATCCAGATAATGTAGGGATTTGGTCGTTATATGTAATAAAAAAAGAAGATGATACGGATCCGCAGATGGGATATGGCGGAGATGGTAAATATACACCGGGGATTAATATAGGCATAAAAAATATTTATGTAGATTGATACCCATTGTAGTATATCAAGAAATAATATTCAGGAAATAGAATTTTAATTGAAGTAAAATTATTTGCTTATTCTAATTAAGGGAACAACAAAGAGACTCTTTCGGTGGATAAATTGATGCGTATATAAATTTAGATTATTATTTTTTGAAAAATTAATTTTAGACTAAATATGTACTATGGTCTGAAATCCTTACGGGAAAAGGGATAGAACGTGAATGGAGAAAGGTAATTTCATCCGATTATGCTCACCAAAATAGCTTGAACTTCTTTATTATGAAAAGAGTGTTCAGGCTATTTTGGTTTATAGAAAAATTTAAACTAATTTATCTTAATAAGATGTCTGGTTAATATTGACAAACATGCGAATTTATTATATAATATAAATAGAATAATTAAAGGTGGATAAAGTATGGACAAAAAAATAGTAGGAGAAAGATTAAAAATATTGCGTGAGGGAATACATTTGTCGCAGGCGAAATTAGCCGAAAAGTTTGGAGAAGTAGACCAGCCCTCTATATTCCGTTATGAAAACGGGTTGAACTTTCCGCCATATCATATTTTAATGCAATATGCGGACTTTTTCGATGTATCGCTGGATTATATATTCGGACGTACGAATAATCCACAGGGAAAGCTCTATACCTATCAGCCGAAATTTATGAAAAACGAAAAAGAGATAGAAGAGGTAATCGAAATGTGTTTTGACCCGAAATCTCCTGCTAATGCAAAACTGAAAAAAGCGTTATTGGAATTATTGCAGGAGAGTAAAAGATAAAGAATAAAGGAGCAAACGAAATGAAAGCGGCAATATATGCCCGGTATAGTTCGGATAACCAAAGAGAGGAAAGCATTGAAGGTCAGATACGCGAGTGCATGGAATACGCAGAATACAACGATATAGAAATCGTCGGACAATACATAGATCGTGCTTTTTCGGCCAAAACGGACGATCGCCCCGATTTTTTGCGAATGGTGAATGACAGCAGCAAAAGGTTGTTTGACATTGTGCTTGTGTGGAAGCTGGATCGTTTTGCGCGGAATCGGTATGACAGCGCGTTCTATCGTTACAACCTCCGAAAAAACGGCGTTCAGGTTGTGTCGGTAAAAGAGAATATTTCAAACGGTCCCGAAGGAATTATTTTGGAAGCGATGATCGAGGCGATGGCGGAATATTACTCTGCGAATCTGGCTCAAAACGTCAAGAGAGGCTTTAAGGAGAACGCCCTCAAAGGAAGGTGGAACGGCGGAGCGGTTCCGCTTGGCTATAAAGTAGTAGATCATAAGCTGGAAATAGACGAAACAACGGCACCGCTCGTTTATACGTTGTTTCAAATGTGTGGGGACGGATATACGGCAAAGGAAATTTATCAATACCTGGAAGAGAAACAAATACGCCGTCCGAACGGCAAGGAAATCGCTTATAACAGCGTTTTATATTTACTGTCTAACCGTATATATATCGGAGAATACAAACATTCGGGAATCGTGCTTGAACACGGAATACCCGCGATAATTACCGAAGAACTCTTTGAAAAGGTACAGGACAATATAAAGAAGCACTCTATCGCCCCTGCCGCACATAGCGAAAACGATGATTATTTGCTAACCACACACCTTTTTTGCGGAAATTGCGGGGCAATGATGACGGCATATTCGGGAACGAGCCGAACAGGGAAGACATATCGCTATTATATCTGCAATCGAGCGCGCAAACACCTCTGTGAGAAGGAGAAGGTAGAAAAAGAAAAGATTGAAAACTTTGTGGTCTATAAGACAAAGGAACTATTACAAGAGGACGAAACGATAGAACGTCTTGCGCAGTTACTCTACACCCTGCAATATGAGGAAAGCACGATTTTACCGCATCTGGAAGAACAATTAAAAGAGAAAGAGCGAGAGATCGAAAACATTGTAACGGCAATTCAGAAGGGAGCGGCATCGGATACGTTGATTGCGCGGTTGACGGAGATAGAACAACGGAAAAAGACGCTTGCGGAAACGATAGAGGAAGAGAAGAAAAAAACGCCCGTTTTTACGAAGGACGAGTTCAAAATGGCGCTATGCAATTTCCGAAAGATAGACATCGGGAAGTTGGAAGGCCGCCGGAAACTGATCGACACGTTTGTGAACAGCGTCTTTCTCTACGACGATCATCTGAAAATCATCTATAACGGAAAGGAAAAAGAAGAGGCCGTTTCTCTTGAAGAATTGGAAAGTTCGAAAATATCCCAAGGCAGTCAGCCAAATTTGACCGATTTTGAGGGTTTTTCCCTTGAAATCGGTCTTTTTTTTGCGTTTACGGTTAAGTGCTTACTACCCAAAACAGCCTATTTTTTGCATTTTTGGGTAGTAAAATTGGGCAGTAAATTGCCTTCAATACCTTACTTTACGGGCTTCTGCGAGTTGGGTTTCCTCAGAATAGTGGGAATATACCTGCACAGTAAGGGAAGAATCTATCCCCGAAATCTTATGTCCAGCCCACAAACTGACAATAGGAGTAGGCACTCCGCATTCTTGGCAACGGGTTATAAACGTATGCCTTAAATCGTGACAATGGTGGTTAGGCATAATTTTACTTACCCATTTTGTCAAAATATCGGGGCGAATCGTCTTTATCTCCGCGAGGTTTATAGACGGAAGCACATCGGCAAGCATGGGGGTGATAGGGATAGAACGCTCTTTTACGGTTGTGCCTTTACGTTGTTTTGCTGAAATAAGCCGAATCCATTCCCCGTCAATTATTACGCTGGAAAGCTCCGAACGCCGCAAGCCCGTATAAAGAAGAAATACCAATGCTCCGAAATAAGGCGTCTTTTTAGCTTTCTCGATGAATTCTTTTTCTTCTGCACGAGTGAGCGCCCGCCCGTGCTCCTGCTCGTATTTGGGCAAAATAACGCGCTCCATGGGGCTTTTAGAAATAAGTTCGTCATCTACGGCGTAATCGAAAGCTGATTTCAAAAGCTGATAAATCTTTTTTGCCGTTCGGTTGTTCCCTTTCTCGGAATAACCGTTGATAAATTCCTGTAATTCCTGCCGTGAAATATCTTTAATTTTTCTTTCGGGAAATGCGGGACTGATATATGCGGTAAATGTTTGCCTGTAATCCGCATAAGTAACGGCTTTTACAGAGGGTTTCTTTACGGTTTCAAGCCATTTGCACATATATTCGACGAAACATACAGGGGCTTTCTTTTTCGGCGTTTCCTTGCCTTCCAGAGCGTTTTCCAAAGCCTCAATGTATAACTCCTTGCAAACGGTGAAATCTTTATGAGTGACTTGAATATTCAACCCATGCGCGCGGGTGCGAATCTGATATAATCCGTCATCGGTAATACGCGGGCGGCCGAATATTCCGTGAACCTTAAAGGCTCTTTTTACATTTTTGGGCATTCTTTTCCATTCCTCCTGAGTGAAATGCAAAACGCCCAATTTCCTTTTTTCTTCTTCCTTTTTCTTTTGTGCCTGTATAAGTGCCTGTTTCTGTGTTTCCGTCAACGGCTTCCCTTTCGGTCTTGCCGCTTCGATAAGCGCTTCTCCGTCGTTTATATCGACAATTTTTAATTTTATGTCATCGTGTTCCATATTTTATAATGCCATTCTGACTTCAACCACCTTTCCCAAAATCAGAAAGTCTGCACCTTTAAGAACGGGTATCGGCTCAAAGGCGGGATTTTCGGGCATTAGAAATATATTGTCGCCGTACATTTTGAACCTTTTGACTGTCTGTTCCCCGTTCAGCATAGCCACAACTATGCAACTGTTCGTCCGCATATAGTCGGGATTGTATCGGAATACGCGCATATCATTAAAGCGCTGTTTACCGATACGGTACCAAAGCCGCAAAGCGGTTTGGTGCCGTTCGCCCTTGCAGGGGGCTTTTAATCCTAAAAAATGAAAGACAAATTTTAGAAATTCAGTGGCTATGTCGGTGCGGAACAATGAAAAATGCTCATGTTTTACCTCCTCGTAATAAGATAAACAAGACGTCGCACCTATCGAAAAGGAAAACGAACGGGACGAAAATTACAAAGCGTCAAACCCACAGATAGACAGCGAGCGAACGAGAACCAATTATCGGTTTACGCCGTATTTCGGAAAAACTTATACGGAGTTCATAAACGGCAGAATCAAAGAGTTAGGCTTATCCCCGCGCAAAGACGCGGTGGTGATGAATTCTTTCGTCGTGGGTTCGGATAAACAATTTTTCGACGGGTTATCAAGGGTTGAACAGTATAACTTTTTCTCGGACTGCTACAAATTCTTTGCGGAGCGTTACGGCGAAGAAAATATCATCGCGGCGGTAGTACATAACGACGAAACAACGCCGCATATGCACTTAAATCTTATGCCTATTACTTCAGACGGCAGACTTTGCAGTAAACAACTTTTCGACAAACCGCAATTACAACAACTACAAACGGATTTTTACGAAGAAGTCGGAAAGAAATACGGCTTACAGCGAGGCAAAGAAGGCAGTCAGAAAAAGCACCTTTCCACCGCAGAATTTAAGGCAAAAAAGATAATCGAACAAGCCGAAGCCATACGAGAAGAAAATCAGGTATACGCGGACGCGCTCGAAGAAGCGAAAGGCGGAGATATTCCACGGAAACGCGGCAAGTTACAAGAACAAGTAATCGCTTTAACGGCAGAGAACAACGACCTTTCAAAACGGCTTACAAAATCTATGGCTGAAACGCTCGAATATGCTCGAAAAGCAGAAACTTTGCAAAAGGAAAAGGATAATAATTCGCATTATACAAACGTCGGCAAAGAACTTGCAAAAACCAATCCGAAAGAATACGAGCGTATCGTCTACGGCAAGCCGAAAACAATCGGGAACTTTTTCGATTCCGTTCTTTCTATGTTCACGCTGGAAGTAACGCGGCAAGTCCCAAGATTACAACAAATAGAAGCGGAAATCGAAGAAGAACGCAAAAAGCAAGAAAAACTCAATAATAACGACAATTATAAGAAATAAAGGGATATTTTCTGCCCCGTTCACAAAAAGAGCTTGACTCCTGAGAGTAAAATCGGTATAATATGTATCAATACGATTTTATATTTTCGGAGGAACAGTTCAATGGAACGG
>OJMG01001920.1_pt1 | contig 18457 bp, 8 predicted proteins | sample 1597141 | NCBI WGS metagenome assembly OJMG01 (sample SAMEA2452119, study PRJEB22498) | human gut metagenome | biome: human feces; feature: human gut; material: feces | place: Australia | collected 2012 | reverse complement strand
TTCCATCATGATCAATGGCACAAGAACCATACATTATTTCATCACATCCGTCACCGTCCACATCGCCTACACGAAGATTATGGTTACCCTGCCCGGCATAGTCTTCACACCCCGGATTATTGCTGTCGAACACCCAGTGCTGTTTCAAGTTCTTGCCATCCCAGTCGAATGCCGCCAGCACAGTGCGGGTATAATATCCACGGCACATCACCACACTGGGATGTACTCCATCCAGATAAGCTACACAAGCCAGGAAACGGTCACTGCGGTTGGCACGGTTGTCTCCCCAGTCGGTCAGCTTACCACGAGCCGGAACATAATCAATTGTTTTCATCGCTTCTCCTGTCAGTCCGTTGAATACGGTTAAGTATTCGTTACCGGTCAGGATACGTCCTTGGTTACGAGGTGTATTCCCGTGGGAATTTCCGTCTGTGATACCCGGTTCACGGTAATCAGCCTTGGCATCACCTATTATCTTTCCTTTTCCATCCTTTGTTCCATCAGAAGTCTTCATGACTACTTCTGCTTTACCATCTCCATCCAAATCAAACACCATAAACTGGGTATAATGTGCTCCGGCACGGACATTATGCCCTAGGTCAATACGCCATAGTTTTTCTCCGGTCAGACGATAACAGTCAAAATAAACATTTCCGGTGTAACCGTCATGTGCATTATCATGTGCATTGGAGGGGTCCCACTTCAAGATAATTTCATATTCACCGTCGCCGTCCACATCACCTATAGATGCGTCATTAGGACTATAGGTGTATTTTTGTCCCGAAGGAGTCACACCTTCCGCCGGTCTGTCCAGAGGAATATCGATATAACCTGACGGAGCATTAGCCGGCAAAGTATAATTTCCATTCAACTTACCTGTTTCAACCCCATTTATCACCGGTTTTACAGTATATACCGCTTTTTCATTACCTGAGTAAGTATCCCGGTAAAAAGTACCTGTAGAATGGGGGACTTCCGCTATTTTCTCTCCATTTCTATATACATTGAAAGAAGTATTGATCGGATCGGAAGACAGGTAACGCCACGACACCACTACGTCCAATGGATTTTCACGAATGGCCACAACGCCACGCCCCAACTGCTCTTTTTGCAGTTTGGAATAATTGTAGGCCGGTTGGGCAACCGTACCGGTTGCCACACACAGAGCTGCTAAAGCACTCCATAGTTTTTTTTGTGTTTTCATTGTTTATCTTGTTTCTCCTTGTAAATTATATTTTCCTCCACCACATTCTCCGCATTTACCACATTCTTCACAAACTTTGTCACTTCCCCCACAGTCACATTCCTTATTTCCACGTTTTTGATAGGAAGGCGGGCATCGCCTTTCAAATCATAAACAGCCTCGGTACGGTCGCAAGTCACACTATCCATATAAAGTCCGTTGATGAATGTAATGCTATCCTGATAGGTAGGTACCAAATCACGCCACTGGTAAAGCACATCCGTATCCACTTCGAGTACACGTTGCATCTTTCCCGCCTTCACATTTTTCATCCAGATATTTTCAATAAATCCACCACGACGATGATTGGTTTTGGCAAAGAAAAGACGGAATACAGAATCGGGAGCCGTACAATTGTGCATGTACACATTCCGTACACCACCAGACATTTCACTACCGATTCCCAGTAACGTATGTCCTTTCAAGATATCACAATGGCGTATCACAATATTCTCACAAGGAGTATTCAGACGCCATGCATCCTGGTTACGCCCTGCCTTTATAACCACAGCATCATCTCCCTGATCGAACACACAGTTCTCTATCAGGAAGTTACGGCTCATTTCCAAGTCAATTCCATCATTATTATGACCATGAGCCTTTACATCCAAATTACGTACGATACCACCATCACACATATAAAGATGTATCGTCCAAAAAGGACTCTGGCGAATCTTGAATTCATCCAGCAACACATTTTTACACCGGTTGAAATGAATCAGATGAGGACGAAGATGGTTTTCTCCTTTTGCCATCTGACGCTGTTCTACAGGTACATCGGTAGAAGCCATCGTATATAACTCTTTCAAAGCATCCATGTGAGGTTTAGGACGTTTGAACCAGATTTTCCAAGTATCCATGATAGGAGCCAGTGTCCCTTTTCCGGTAATAGCAATATTCTCACAATCCATAGCATACAGCAACGGAGAATAGTTATAACATTCCATACCTTCCCATGAAGTCATCACAGCAGGCAGATAATCAGAGGGATTATCTGTAAAGCGTAATATGGCATTTTCTTCCAAATGAAGATTTACATTACTTTTAAAATGAACAGGTCCTGTCAGCCATTCCCCTTCAGGAACAACCACACGACCTCCTCCGGCCTTATTACAAGCTGCTATGGCTTTGGCGATAGCTTCCGTATTCACTGTTTCCCCACCTTTCACCGCACCATAATCCACAATGGAAAAATCTTGTTCGGGAAAAACACATTCTTTGATGGGTTCCATAGCAAAAGGAGCATCGACAACCACCGTTTTATACTTTGGAGCCGGTGCCGTACATGATACGGCAAAAGCTACGGCCGCAATACCAGCCAAGGATTTTAAAAAAGTCTTCTTCATTTTATCAGTTGTTTTTCATTGTAATTTCCGTATGCACAAATATCCTGAATATCTTTGTTCACCCTATTTTATCCGAGGCATATAAAGGCATATCTGATCCAATACCACACCTTCATCCAATGCGGTAAAAATTAAACGATGGGAAGCTTTCCGTGCAACAGGAAGAATCATCCGGCGAACAGCCTGATTACACAAAACATTCTCCTTCCATTCTTCACTGCGTCCTTTAGTTTCATACGAAACAGCCTCCGTGGCACTTCCATCCAAAGAAATGGTAAAACGCAACCGTTCTCCTTCTACCGGATGATTAGGCAACAACCGTACTTCCACCTCGACAGAATCCGTTTCCCATGCAGCAAATTCAAAAGTCAGTTCTTTCTTTTTCTCCACCGCTACCGCCTTTCCTTCATAGCCCAGCCCTTCACAAATAACCGATGCCCCTTCAACACAATCAGCGCCATTCCATGTATAAACTGCCTGAGGTTTTTCAAGCAGCCCGGACGATAGTGCTTTTCTTTCCACCCGGTTGAAAACCAGAAGTCTGCGTGGTTGGAAATCCATCATACGGTTCCATTTTGTTGTGTTATAGGTTTTTGTCAATGAAACTATACTGTCATACGCCCTGTCACTATCCGCCCAATCAGCCTTTCCATGACGCGCCAACTGGGCTGTCAGCAATTTGTTATTCATTTGAGCAGCCGCCTGAATAGGATACTTCACCAACTGAAAATAAGTTTCTTTTTTCTGTGCAGGAAGCGCATGCCATTCCTGCTCCACCTTATCTGACAATTGTCTGTATGCGGCCAGACGTTCATTGATTTCCTGCTCACACCAAGGCAAATCACTGATCACTTTAAACTTAGGATCCTTCTCTTCCGTGCGGGTATTCCCCATAAATTCCGGCTTACGGATATAAGCCAAACGATAAGCTTCCTGCATGACGGGCTGTAACCGGTCAGCCCTATTTTTTCCAAACTCACGCTCCAGGAAATGACGTTGATGGGCAGCAACCCCCTGCTGCTTCACCGCTTCCAAGTTCCATGCCATATCCAGGAAAAGTTCTACCTGATATTCAGCCGGTTTAATATCTCCGACATTCAATATCCACATTTTCTGTATACCCCGCTCGTATGCCAAAGACATTTGCTGGTATACCAAGGAAGGATGGGCAGTTCCCAACCAAAGATAATCATGCGGACGCCCCCAATAGGACACGTGATAATACACTCCGTTTCCTCCCTTACGGGCACGCTCTTCCGCTGTAGGGAAATGACGGATATAACCATAATTATCATCACACCACATCAGCGTCACTTCATCGGGCACTTGCAGCCCGGCATGGTATACATCCAAAACTTCCTTATAAGGAATAAAGACTTGAGGCACCTGGGTCACATCCTTATTTACATATTTAGTCAACAAATCGCGCTGGTCCTTCAATACCTTGGTCAAAACAGCTTTTTGTTCTTCTATGGTCTTAGCACCATTCATCGCACCATCGTGCACGCCACGCATACCTAAAGTATACAGATTATCCAACTCTGCCACCTCCTTTACGCGTTGCTCCCAAAAAGACAAGACATGAGCACTGTTGTGAACATAGTCATACTCTCCCACTCCATCCCGTTTCCACTCACCATTGGTATTCCGCATCATCGGTTCACAATGAGAAGTACCTATAAAAATACCAAACTTATCAGCCACTTCTTTATTGCCCGGTGTAAAATAAAAAGGTACAGAGCAACCATGCATAGCCGGCCAGAAGGTATTGGCACGCAGACGAAGCAATAACTCAAAAATCCGCTCATGTGTTTTCGGACCGATTTGTCCTTTCACATCACTTGGTTCGTATGTCTGCCAGCTCCAAGGGGTAAGCCCCCAGTCCTCATCGTTGATAAAAATTCCCCGATACTCTACAGAAGGAGACTGCACATTCCGATAAGAAGCCGGTAGTTGAAAAATCTCTTTCTTTGCAGGCGTCGCATCTGCCCACCACTCCCATGGAGAAACGCCTATCAACCGTGAAAGTTCCATGACGCCGTATGCAGTACCACGCTTGTCACTGCCGGCTATAACTAATTTACCAGTGGAAGAAACAGTCAGCAGAAAAGCTTCTTTTTTATTTTTTATAGGAGATAAATCAACACCTGCCTTATCGATCAAATCACTTTGTCCGATGGTTCCGACTATAATCATTCCTTTTTTACTTTCTGGAGTAACGATTATGCGGGTAGAAAAAACAGACTCTACATCACGATTGAGCAAATTCAAAGCTGTATGTACAACTTCTTCCTCTGAATTGCCACAGGCAACAGTCACCGGTTCGCCTGATTTCAAGACAAAAGGGTTCTGTCCATATACAGACAATACTGCTAAAAAGAAAGCTAGAAAAGATATGAGTTTTTTGTATTTCATAGTTTTTATTTTCAATATTGCAAAAATAAGACGAAATAGGATTGGATTCCATAGAATAAGATACAATAATATGGAAATTCGTCCATAAAGCCTGTATTATTTATCGTATTTGCAATGTTTTTATGTCGAAGAATGCAAAAGTTCCAATAAACAGCTGCCACACCTACAGCTATAAAAACAATGTGCCAATATATCAATAGCTATGTAAAACATGACACAGCCAATTGATACATTAGCACATAAAAATAATACGCCACCTTATCAAATCAATTTAAGGCATAGGCGACAATCCTTCCCACATTACATTCCATTTTCCATCTTTCGGGAAACCAGGATTTTCTACTTCACAGCCGTCCCAACCGGCGCACATTAATGCAATGGCAGTTAACAAACCACCATTACCCGGTAAATAAATACGCAAACGGGGATCTTGATAATTATGTCCGTTCGGCAAATATGTATTGGTACGTTTATTCATAAGCAATGCCTCCACTGCTTTTTCCGGCTCACCCAATCGAGTAGCATTCATCGCTGTCATAGGATAATCCCAACCCCAAGTCTTTCCCCAATTCCAATTATCCCAGATCCACTGAAGTGTATTCTTCATGTAATCTTCACGGATTAATTTATTCATAGGCAAGATGCCTACGGCACCTAACACTGCCATGTGGTCACTGGTAAAACGGATATCCTTATAAGTATCTATTGCATTTTCCGCAGCCAGATACAACCCATCCTCATTATAAGCCAGTGGAGAAAGCTTGTCTATTAACTCATCCCATTCCAAATTACGTTTTTCACCTGCACGCTCACGCCATATCTGCGCTATCTGCATGGCAAAATGCCAATAAGAAAGTTCAAAAGGAGGATTTATAGTAGTACTCGCATTCAATGTTTCCTGAGCCGGAATCGCTCCCTTTAAAATAAACCGCACTCCCAATTCATCGTATGTGGCAAAAGAATACATGAACTTGGCTGTTTCTTGAACCAAATGGTTATATTTCTCTATCACTTCTTTGTCTGGATTAGAGCGATAAAGAAGTTCTGCCAGATAAATAAAATGCGGTTGTTGCCAAATCAAAAAACTGCCTACACTGGAAGGTGCCTCCACACCACTAGGATCAGTCATTTTCATCCATCGGATTCCATCAAAGCCTTGCCGACGAGCCACTTCCCTTGCTATAGGTTCTACCGTTTTATACCATTCTAAAGTATGACTGAGTAATTCAGGATGTCCCCAAAGCGGTTGCCATGCCTGATGCCACCAGATCATTTCAAGATGATATTTTCCAAACCACGAATTGTAAGTTAGCCCCGTCTCTTGTGGAGGAGTACTGCCCGCACATTGAATAGCAAGCAAATATTGACTAAGCACTACCCGACGTTCCAATTCTTTAGCACGCGGATCCGTGCAATGAGAAAAATCTACCGCAGCACCTTTTTCCCAGAAACTCGCCCAATGATTCTTAGCCAAGCTTTCAACTTCCGAGAAATTAGGGAGGGCAGCAAGCTGGTCTGGCTCATTAACAGTAAAAGCACATGAAAACGAAAAAGTATCTTCTTGTGGAAGCAGTACAAAATAATTTTTCTCTTTTTCTTTCAATAATGCCTTGCCTTCCCATTTTAATTCTACATAATATACCGTAGAATCCAACGTACGTTTTAACACAGCACTTTGCGTGTCCTGTTTAAGAACCTCGGTAGAGTGTTTATCATTGGCATCCCAATCACATGCATTATCGGTATGAATACCTGTAGGATAAGGAAAATGTAATTTTATCCCTGTATGCAAGTGACTGTCTATGTGGGCTGAAATCATATCCTGTGCCGGATGGCAAACCGTCCGTACATCAAAGTCATTACCTTTCCAAGTAAACCGACTGAGTATCTCACCTTCCCATAAATTCAGAGTCTGGCTGATTCTGGTAACATCGGAAATAGCAGCCTCATCCCCCCATTCAAACCCGATCACTCCTAAATGTAACCGATGTGGATTGGCACGAAACCAATCAGATGCATTCTTTTGTCTTTTATCTTCTTGAGATTGAACGGCATACAATTCTTTATGTCCTCGTCCAAAATCATATTCACTCAATGTTTCTTCGTGTCTATAACCGTCCATATTAGCAAAACTATGCCATCCCCATTGACTTTGCGTACCCAGAGGGACACCTTTTTTATAAGCATCAGGAAAAGTTTGCAATCCTGTAACATCTACCGTAAATGCAAATTCACCATTCCCTACAGAAAGCGAAGCCAACGAATCGAAAGCTGAAAATTGGGGATTATTCCGGCTCACTAACGCTTTACGGTCTATCGGAACTTGCTGTACGGGATGAGTACAAGCAACGAACATCACTAATAAAGAACAACATAATAATATTCTCATTATCTAATTTTTTTACACTGTAAATAGATATTCATTTTTACGACTTCCTTATATCCTATGGCATAGGATGTAATCCCTCCCAACGCACATTCCATTTACCATCTTTGGGAAATCCCGGATTACTGACCGAGCAACCGTCCCACCCGGCACACATCATAGAGACAGCTAATAACAGCCCTCCATTACCAGGCAAATAAGAACGAAGACGAGTCGAACGATAATTGTTACCACTAGGCAAAAGCAAATCCTCCCGGTTATCCATAGTTATGGCACGCAAAGCAACCTCAGGCTGCAACAAGCGAGTAGCATTCATTGCCAGTGTGGGGTAATTCCAACTCCAGGATCCTCCGGACCAATTCCAATTTTGAGCCGCACGCACCAAAGTCTTTTGCATTTTTTCTTGATCAATGAGCCGCGACTCAGGCAACATGCCGTAAGCCAGCAAATTTTCAGAAGAAGTCCCTGTAACATAAAAAGGATCATGTTTACGCTTACTTTTCCCACCTTCTGATGAAGAAATAGAACTGCCCGTTTCTTTAGGACGCTGACCATTGATATACCCACCTGCCGGCATTTCCGGTAATTTCTCTGCAGGAATACCATTCACGAAATCAGGTATTCCTCTACCCTTCTCCGCCGGTAAGTAAATACCGTCAGGACTGCTGGTAAGAGGAGCCAACTTTGCAAGAATCTCATCCCACTCCGCATGACGTTGCAGCCCAAGTCTCTCCCGCCATTTCTGAGCTATGGACAAGCCGAAGTGCCAATAGGCCATTTCAAAAGCAGGATTAAGAGTCGTCTCTTCATTATAGGATTCATTAGCTGCACAAGCTCCTTGAATAATATAACGATCATTATCAGAATCATAATTAACAAACGAAGCCATAAAAGCAGCTGTCTGTTCTACCATATCGGCATACTCACGAAGAAATTCTTGAGAAGGACATGCACGATAGATAAGTTCTGACATATAAATGACATGGGGTTGTTGCCAGATAATAAAAGAGCCGACATCCGATGGTGCCTCATTGGAAGACGGATCAGTCATTTTCATCCAACGTATGCCATCAAATCCCTGTCTGGCTGCAATATCACGTGCCATCGGCACAGCAGTCTTATACCATTTCAATTGTTTCTCCAAAAGATCTGCTTTATTCCAAAGCGCATAATGAAAACTGTGCCACATTACCATCTCTAAATGATATTTACCATACCATGTATTATAAGTCAGACCGGTTTCAGCAGGAGGGTAATTTTGCGCTTCCTGCGAACGGAGCAAATATTGAGACAGCACAACCCGACGCTCCAAAAGCGAAGCACGGGGATCCGTACAGGAAGAAAAATCAATAACACCGGATGTCTGCCAATAATCCATCCAACAACGGTTGGCCGAAAGCAGATTAGCTTTGTAATCAGGCTGAGGTACTACAGGTTGGTGCTTATAGAATCCGACATTGAAAGTCCACTGCTTATCGGAAGGTATCAATTTCAACCTGTTCTTCCCAGTTTGAGAAAGAACAGCTTTACCACTCCAACTGATTTCCACATAATAGACAGTAGAATCTACTGTACGACGAATAAGAGCCCGTTGAGGTTCGGAAAGAATTATGTCGGTGGAGTGACAGTCATCGGCTGTCCAGCAAGTAGCATCGTCAGCTGCCTCACCTGTAGGATAAGGGAAACGGATGCCAACTGCCAGCTTTGCCGATGAAGACACAGAAGCAGAGACAATGTCACTATCGCCATTACAAGAAGTAGTTACCGTAACCGGAAGTTTTCTCCATAGGAAATGGGAATGAAGTTCTCCTTTCCACATGTCGAGAGTCTGGTCTATTTTAGTAATATCGCTCACCAACAAGCTGTCAAATCCTATATTTCCCAAATGCAGGCGGTGCGGATTGGCACGAAACCACTCTGCCGCTTTGGCATTACGTTCAGGACCTTCTGGAAATTGTACGGCATAAATCCCATGAGGATGACCGGGAAGCGGATGATCCTGTAGAGTTTCAACTATCTTATAGTCCTCCTTGTTAGGAAAACTGTGCCATCCCCATTCGCTATAGGTACCTAAAGACAAGCCTTCTTTATAATATTCGGGAAAAGTCTGCAATCCCGTAGCATCGGCAGTAAAAGCGAACCGCCCATTTCCGACTGTCAAAGAATGAAGAGAATCAATTTTTGTAACATGAGGGTTATTACGCATCACCAATGCATGACGGTCAATAGCAGTATCGGCACAAGCTGTAACCAGCAGCATTGCTGCCAATACAACAATAAAAAATGTTTTATTTCTCATCATAGACACTATTTAGTAAGATACTGAATAAATGTAGACATACCATTCATATATTCCTTGATGGAAATGACTTCAGAAGGAAGAGGAGCATTAGAGAAGCCCGGATTCTCTTTCGAAACACTAGGCAAACGACCGGGTAAATAATCTTTTTTCTTCAAAATAGTGAGCAGACTATCTACTTTTTGTGTATCCGCTTGCTGCATTTTACCACGCATTAAATGACTTAGTAAAGTTCCAGAAATATCCGTTTGACCTATAAACGGAGAATCTTTTGTCACTTCCTCTTTGGAGAGAGAGAGCAAATGCTGATACTCATCTTTTAAAGATTGCAAATCAATAGCCCGCGTAGAGCTATAATGAGTTATGAGTCCATGATAATCATAATCCACCCAATAATGATCTGGATCATTATGAAGGTAAAGAGGTCTGTTAGTGCCTACTTCTACAAAAGTAGGACACAATATCTGTCCCGGTTTTACAGACTTACCCAATTGTTTCATTTGCGCGTCGTTATATCGGATAGATTCTAGAAATTCAAATGCATCCGGAATACGGGCTAAATATTTAGTATCCCCAGTCCAACGATAAAAACGCATCAAGTTGCGACACATCTCGGCAGTAGCTGTAGCCGCATAACCTGCCGGTTCAAAATCACGAGCATGACCTGGAGAGTAATTGAGATCCAACTTATGCTGCATAGCCCAACCTGCCTGAGGCTTTCCTCCCTGCAATGCCAAGACACAAGTCATAGCCCGCTGAAGAGGCTCCAATGCCCGAGTTTCACCTAATAAAGTGTAACAAGCCAATAAAAAATTAATATTGTTAGTATGAACTCCATCATTAATGGTAATAAACGAAGTATAGTCTTCCTTATCACCTTTCACATATTCATAATGGAGAGGATAGCGCTGCGGCCACCCACCAATAGGATACTGACTCTCCAAAACAAAATCAAGACACCTTTCTACCGGATATTTATACTTCGGATCCAGAGTCAGTAAATACATACGCAAAAGGAACATTCCACTATCGTAGGTAGCCGCATCATCATAAGTACAATTTCCATAATAATGAGCATGTTCCTGAGCACAATGAATATATCCTTTCTGTACTTTGGAATACCATTGCTTAAGCGAAGTTTCTCCGGAAAAGTCCAACATATAAGGCCATCCCCCACTTGAATGCTGTCCCCAGATAAGAGCATCTGCCGCTGCTTGTGCCGCTTTCAGGTAATAAGATTCTCCAGTCAATTGATAAGCATTCAAAAATACATTTCCCATAGCAGGTGTACCAGCTTCTATCCATATCATACTTGGTTTAGCTTCCAGTTCCCCCCAACAACGGGAGAAATCAGGACTGTAATTCCATAAATAGCCACCACGGTTGCTGACCTTCTCTACCATGAAACGTGTAGCTTTCATCATAGCCACTTTTATATCAGAGGCCGGAATGTTTTTCTGTGCTCCAGCAGACAACAAAGTAATGAAAAGCATTACCGCCATACATATCATTTTCATACTGTTTTTTTTATAAGATAGGAAGAGAAAAGAAACAAAAAATCATCACTATTCTTCCCCCTTCCTATATAGAAATGTTTATAATTTATTGATTAATAAGCAGGATGTTGTTGACCGGTTAACCCAGGATTAACATCAATAATGGCTGTGGTGCTCAAAGTATAAAGTTCAGCCTGATTCTTGATAAACCCACGATATAACTCGGTAATCCAGGCGGGCAACGTGTTATTGTTTTCTTTATAACCCAATATCTTGGATTGTCCGGCTATACCGGAATTAGTTTCTCCTGCAATATTGGGAGTAATAAACATATTTACCCAATTCCAAGTGCCTCCATACCGGGCAACCAGTTCACTCATTTCCGTTTCTGTGGGCTGATGATCGAAATCTATATAAGTAAGACCTACCAAAGGATCCTTCCAAGATGTAGAAGTTGCTTCTTTATATGCCCGATAAGTCTTCACCTCATTATAAGGAACCTCACGCATAGCCAGTTTCTCGGTATTTGCTTTTGTTTCAGCCAAAGTTTCAGCCAACAAGTTCCACCGGATAAGATCAGTACGCCGCCATCCTTCTGTAGCTAATTCAAAGGCACGTTCCTTCACAATCGCTTTAAAAAAAGTATCATAAGTAGAGGGTGTGGTACCTATACGAGAGGCATCTCCTGCAAAAGCACGCAGACGAACTTGTTCATAAGCTGCCTTAGCTGCTTCCGTGGGCCCATTGTTCAAGTAATTTTCGGCTTCTGCGTACATTAACAATACATCCGAATAACGAAGTATAGGCCAATTGACATCCGTTTTCAAAGTGGCCGTACGGGGACCGGCTTTCCAATTGCAGCGCCATTTTCCCAAATTCAAAGCGCCATAAGGCACAGCAATATCGTTACCAGCCGCATCAATACTGTAATTGCCCACTGTAACATCCCGACGGGTATCATCATCGGCAAAAGAAAGATAAAAGGTAGGATGAATCAGTTGCAAAGGCAATGTTTTACCATAAAGGGCATTGGAAGCATGAATGCAAAGTCCATTTGTATATCCCACACGACCATTGGTTGTATTGCCAAACTCAGCATATTCAAACATTACCTCTTCAGGGTTATAAACGCCACCCTTGTTCAAGGCTCTAAACACATCCTCATATTTAGAAAGCAAGCTGTTTTCACCTTTACTAATCACTGCTTTACAAGCTTCATCAGCAATGGTATATAATTTTCTTACACGCGATTCATCCAAAGGACGGCGCATCTGAAGAGTAGATTTATCATAAGTATTCAGATCCCAATGCAAAGCATAACCTGCTGCATAAAGAGCTGTACGGGCCAATAATCCATAAGCAGCATTCTTGGAAATCCGCTCAGGAGTAGAGAAAAATCCTTCACTATACCAAGGAAGTACTTCGACAGCTTCTTGCAAATCGGCAATAATGCCATCATAAATCTCATCCCGATCAACACGGGAAGAAGAAAAAGTCGTCATATCCAATACAGGAACAGTAGAATAAGGTACATCCCCAAAATAACGAATCAAATTCAGAAAGCAAGTAGCCCGAACAGCCAGACATTCAGCTATATAAATGTGACACTTTCTCTCGTCCTCTCCCGAAAGGCTCATTGCACGTAATCCTTTCAAGCATGAATTACAACGCTCAATGCTGGAATAAGAGGTAGTATAAATGCCTGTGGGACAACTTTGATCATTGAGCACATAATTGGCCGCATAATTATTAGCATTCGAATTACTCTCAGTAGACCACATTTCATCTGTTCCATTCTGAGCCTTATACCAAGCATCCTGCATCCAGACACCTGTGTAACAAGCAAGAACAGCCATCTCAGCTTTATCAATGGAAGAGAAAACACTTTCACTGTCTGTCTTCGATTTAGAAGGAAGATCCAGAAAGTCAGAACAAGAACTGAAATTGATCGCCAAAAAGGCAACAGCTATATAATATACTATTTTCTTCATAATACAACTCTCCTATTATTATAATGAAAGATTAATGCCAAATACAAATCCTTTGGAACGTGGATAAGAAGAATCATCAATACCCGGAGTTAAAATAGAACTTTCCTTAGAAACTTCGGGATCATAACCTGAATAATTCGTAATAGTGAATGGATTATTCAATGTACAATATAGACGCAAATTACTGATAAAAGCTTTACTTAACCACTTTTTCGGGAAAGTATAACCTAAAGTAATAGTGCTTATGCGAAGATAAGAACCATCTTCCACAAAACGATCAAGCGGAGTAGTAATAGCTGCGCGGTTGTCATTATGAATACTCCACAGAATGTTCAGATCATGCTGATTAGGATTAAGCTCAGCTATACGGTTGAGGTCCGTAGCTTCTTTTCCAGTACGGGGATCCAGCAGAGTGAAACGATTGACAGCATCCGCAAGCATATTTTGGTACGGTTGGTATGGACCGACAAAACGCTGGGTAGACATATTAAAAATATCATTACCATAAGAGAATACCATAAATACAGAAAGATCAAAGCCCTTATAAGAAAAAGTATTTTTAAAACCTCCGGTAAAATCCGGATTAGCATTCCCGATGACTGTCATATCATCAGAATTATAAACAGGTGTCCCCTTATCATCCGTCTGCCCCGTAGTATTTACATACTTGATATCACCCGGTTTATATTGAGTTTTTACAGATCCTTTCTGATAAATAACACCATCTTTCAAAACATATTTATCACCATTCTGCACAAAATCGTCGGTAGTATAAACTCCATTGGTCTTATACCCATACATCTCACCTAAAGAATGACCTACGATGGCACGGTATAGAACAGAAGAATTGGTACCACCACTGACGCTAGTCTGATAATATTCATTCTCACCGTCTATTCTCAAGACCTTGGAACGATTGAAGGAGATATTGAAATCGGTAGTCCAAGTAAAATGTTTGTTGCGGATGTTCGTACTGCTTATAGCTATCTCAAGACCGCGATTACGGATAGAACCGATATTCTGATATTGGTGCGTATAACCGGTTGATGTCGGGATAGCCACTTTCATAAGCAAATCATCGCTCTTATTGTTATACCAGTCCAATGTCAGGTTAACTCTGTTTCCCCACAAACCCAAGTCCAGTCCGATATTCGTAGAAACGGTTTTCTCCCATTTTAAGTTATTATTACCTACTGTGCTGCCAGGTGCCAAAGCCGCCGTTTCCTGATTGCCCACAGGATATACCGTAGCATTATAGGCAGTAGCATACATATAATTATCAATATTACAATTACCGGTAGTTCCATAACCTACTCTCAATTTGAAATTATTGACAACATTTCCAATAGCATTATCTTTCCAGAATCCTTCTTCAGAAACGCGCCAAGCTGCCGCTGCTGAAGGAAAATAGCCCCAACGATTACCCTCGGCAAATTTAGAAGAACCGTCTGCACGTAAGGTTGCTGTAAAAAGATAGCGGTCATTAAAAGTATAATTGAGACGACCGAAAAAAGACAACAAAGCATTTTCTTCTAAAGAAGACTTCCATGTATCGGGAGTGGCCATACTAATATCATTAAGACCGAAATTAGTATCGGGAAATGCCTTATAGGCAGTTTCTGTACCAGATGTATTTGTATAATATAATTCGTGTCCTAACAAAACGCCCAAATCATGCTTCTCAAACGTATGTTTCCAATTCAATGTATTAGTCCATTGATAAGCATATCGTTCCTTATTATCAATACTGCCATAAGGTCCGCCTTTGAGTTGAGCATTGGCCGTACGACCATCATCGAAATTAGTTGTTTTGATTTGGGCCCAATTATAACTACCAGCTGTACGGAATGTAAAATCCTTCAAGAAATCAATGTCCACACCGGCATTAACACTAAAAATACGACTAAGTTTTCTATTTATTATAGCATCGTTGGTTATCAATGGGTTATACACATCATATTCGTTACTGAAAGTACGGAATTCGGTATTTAACTCTTCATTAATAAGCTGATCATCAGTAAACAGGATTCCGCCAGTTTCAGGACGCAAAATAGCTTGTTTTAATCCGGAATAAGAACCTCCACCTAATGTTTTGGCGTAATTAAAAGAAGAATTCATATCAAAACGTACATTTTTCCATAGCTGGGAATTTACTTTAGTACGAATCGTATTACGGTAATATCCGTGATTTTTTACGATACCGTCTTGCGACATATTATTGTAGCTTACCAATACTTGAGTTTTTTCCGTTCCGGTAGAAAGAGATAGATTATGGCTTTGAGTAAGAGCACTTCCACCAAAAATTTTATCTTGCCAGTCTATTCCGGAACGTCCGCCATAAGTTTGCTCTATATCAGACCATGCTCCCGTATAAAATCCATCATCCGTATAATCCCCTCCAAACATACGTGCATACTGGTTCATTTCTCCGGCAAGAGTCCACCATTCATACTGATATTTGGCATACTGTTCAAGATTGAGCAAATCCAGTTTCTTGCCCAACCAATCCACAGATACATAGCCGTTGTAATTCACAGTTGTCTTGCCACTACTTCCACTTTTGGTCGTAATAAGAACCACACCATTTGATCCACGCGCTCCATAAATAGCTGTTGTCGAAGCATCTTTTAAAATATCAATAGTCTTAATGTCATTTACATCAATATTCTTCAAACCATCTTCCGACTGGAAGCCATCAATAATATAGATAGGTGTAGTAGACTGAGTAATGGAAGTACCTCCACGAACGGTAATATTCACTTCAGCCCCAGGAGCTCCGTTCTGTGAAACAATATTCACTCCGGCAGCTTTTCCTGCTAGCGCTTGAGCCGCATTAGTAACAGGAACTTCCGCTAAATCTGCACCGGTAACTGAAACAGAAGAACCGGTCAAATCACGTTTTTTCACTACTCCATATCCTATAACAACCACTTCTTCAAGGGTTTTAGCATCCTCTTTCATCACAATTTTGAAAGAAGATTTTCCATTTACACTTATTGTTTCAGTTACATACCCCACATAACTGACAATCAAAGAAGCATTACTTGAGACATCATTCAATATAAAATTTCCATCAAAATCCGTAATAGTTCCATTAGTAGAACCTTTGACCATCACCGTAGCACCTATTACAGGCTCTCCTTTATCATCAACCACCACGCCCTTTACGCTACGACCTACCTGTTGTACGATGGCTACCTCTTTCGTTGCGGAAGAAATGGCAGACTTTTCAGAAAGAATAATATTCTTATCCAAGACTTTATAGGTCGTATTTGTTCCGGAGAAAAGCTTCTTTAAGACTGAAAAAACATTCTCATTCTTGACATTCAAGGTTACTTTACGTTTCAAATCGACCTGCTTATTATTATAGAAAAAGGTGAAATCCGTCTGTTTTTCAATTTCGGTCAGGACTTCAGAGACCGTCCGAGTCTGAGAACTGATGTTCAACATGGTTCTCTGTGCATAATTATTGCTAGCATATAACAAGCTGGCAAAACTGAAAAGAACAAAAAGAGTTATTTTCAGAGACAAAGGCAGTTTACATACTGGTTTCTTCATTTTCGTAAATAGATTTAATTTTAACTTCATAATTTGATTACAGATAAAAAGTAGTGTGTTTTTTCTGTAGATTGTTTTACGTAGGATGTTTCAACATAGCTTGTTATTTTTAAAAGATTAATAAACTTCTATTTTCTGTTTTTCTTGATGAATATTATTACTTTCTGCATACTTAAATTTTATATTTGAAGATACGCTGATATATTCCAGAATTCGTCCCAAGCGTTGTTTCTCAAGTACACCGGTAAAAGAGGCTTCAAAACATTTGGGATTCTTTACTACGAAATCCACATCAAAACGTTTAGATAGCATTTTAAGAACTTCCTTAAATGGAGTATCACGAAAAATAAGTTTTCCGTCTTTCCAAGAAGTGATAACCTCTACATCTGCCTGATCAATTTTTATTTGTTGCTGTGCAGCAGTATAAACAATTTCCTGTCCCGGCTGAATTTCCTGTTCCGTCCAATTACTTTTCTTATTTTCATATGCCATGGCAATGCTTCCTTCCACCAAAGTTGCAGTTATTGTTTTATCATCAGCATAGGCTTCCACATTAAATTGGGTACCATAAACTTTTACAACAGCTTTCTGCGGCGTTCGGACCATAAAAGGCTGACGGGAATTCTTTGTTACCTCAAAGTAGGCTTCGCCATTCAATTGGACATTACGACTTTTTTCGTCAAAGTGAGAAGGGTAAACAATAGTTGAATTGGAATTAAGAATTACATGAGTTCCATCCGGCAAAATAGTAGAAGTTATCATTCCCGGATTAGTTCTTATTTCAATAAGCTGAGCTACCTGCTCTTTAGTATCTGCTATAAAGAAATGTTGCATCAGAAAAGATACAAGCAAGGGAATAAATAAAATGGCAGCAGCACGCTGGAACCATTCCCACCCTATCTGACGCTTCTTAGCTACAATCCGGGAGCTCACTTTTTTCAGGGCTTTCTCTGTATCAATCTTTTTTAATATCTGAACTGAATCTATGGCAAGGTGAATTGAGAATACCTGTTTTGCTACTCTTTCATTTTCCTCTGAAGCATTTACCCAATTCTCTACCAATTGATACTCTTCCTCAGTCACATCACCCTCGCAATAACGCAAAAGCAAATCTTCTATTCCATTTATATTTTGTTCTTCCATCCTATTTTATTCTTATTCTCTATTTAAAAGACGCATGAGAAAAAAAGATTCCTAAACGAAAAAGCTTCTTTTTTAGATTTTTTTCCGGGAAAATAATATCTTTGCTTCGCTAACATGATATTATGAGAATTACATCACAGGAAGATAGCTCCTTACTCTCCGCCATCAGTCAAAGAGATAAAAAAGCTTTTGACGCATTATTCAGGAAATACTACTCTGTTTTATGCGCCTATTGCCATCGTTTTGTCGATTTGGAAGATGCTGAGGAAATCGTACAGGATGTATTATTATGGGTATGGGAGAATCCGGATGCACATACTATAATAGAGTCTTCTCTTAACAGATATCTTTTTAGAATGGTTTATCACAGGGCTATATCACAAATCCGGCAACAAGGCACAAGACAACGTGCAGATACTCTATTCTATGAACAGATGCAAGAGATATTACAGGATATAGACTTTTACCATATAGAAGAACTCACCAAACGGATAGAAAAGGCAATCGCAGCACTTCCACCCAGTTATCGCGAGGCTTTTTGTATGCATCGTTTCCAGAATATGAGTTATAAAGAAATAGC
>OJMG01001901.1_pt1 | contig 18603 bp, 20 predicted proteins | sample 1597141 | NCBI WGS metagenome assembly OJMG01 (sample SAMEA2452119, study PRJEB22498) | human gut metagenome | biome: human feces; feature: human gut; material: feces | place: Australia | collected 2012 | reverse complement strand
ACACCTCATAGAATCCACCTGAATCGTCCGCGGGTTATATTCCACGACTGTCACTTTTGCAGTTTTTTCCGCCGTCCGTCCTCTTGTATCACGGATCTTCACCGTCACGTCCATGATCCCGTAGTCTTCCAACGTATATGACTGTGGCAACGCAGAAGGTGTTCCATAATATGTCCTGTCATTCAGTTCCATATTGACTGATACAATATCCGCACCGTATGACTTTGTGATATTCGCTGCGGTAATGGCTATATTGCTGTTATGTTCCACGAACATCCCCCACGCCGTAGGGACACGCCCTTTTGTATCTGCGATGGATATGGAATTGATCACCGGGACACAATCATCCGGGACTGTCGCCCTCACCGCAGTATCCCTTGATTGATATACCTGTGATCCAAACAGCACTTGAACTGAAAGTGTGCAGGATCCCGCTGTACTGTTTTTTATCTCTTCATTCCAGCTTTTCGGTATGGTGTAGCTTGTATTGATCTTTGTCGCCCCTGACGTTTTTTTGTCCAGCGTATACGACTTTGATCCAATCGCCCACTTGAATCTGTACGTTGCATCAGATGATAGTTTCACAGAAAACAGTGAATCTTCATTTGCATTTTCTATATTGATAGGAACTGCCGTCTTTCCATCAATTTCAAATTCCGAAGCCCCCGGATTAAATCCGTATGGTGTAAATGATCCCAGATCGTAAAATGAAAAGGTCATTTCTGTTCCTTCTTGTGTCGGATTCTGACCGTATACAATTTTGAAGAATGGTTTTCTGATCGTCAGCTTTGTTCCAATGTTCAGTGTTGCTTTTTTTACCCATGTTCCTTGTGCTACGATGGTATTTAATGTAAAGTAGGAATTCACTGTCCATCTGTATTGTTTTCCATCAATGATCATAACTGATGGCATATCTTCTTTTTTTACGCCCAGCAACCAATCATCTTCATTTTGCGTGAATGTTACTGATGTGATTGTTGTTACATCTCCGCTGACATTCCCGGTGAAGACAGCCTTTGCATATATACTTGTGACTGGTACTTCTCTTCTTGTCGTACTCATACTTTTACTACCTCAAATATTCCATCATCGTCGATCAGCTGTCTGTATTCCTGTTTCTGTTTTTGCCTTTTGACGCTCTGTGTTGCCGTTTCTTCCACCTGCTCCGCTTCTCTCCATTTCACACCCATCCCGTACTGTGTGGATATGAAATCAAAGTATCCGCCGTCGTCTGCTGCTCCGACTGACCATCTTCGCACCGCTTCGACATTTTCAATGTGTAGCTTGTTGTACTGCACATATGCCACCGGAACGCCTTCCTGTCTGAATTCCAGTCTTTTATCGGATAGTAATGTCGAAAACGGCAGTACCCCGCCATCTTGCTTTTTTCCGATCTCCATTCCATCATCCGTGTAATGGAAATATGTTTCATTCTCTCTTCTGAATTCTTCCAGTTCGTCGCCCTGCGATGTCACAGTTTCTTCGACCGACTTGATAGACATATCAAATGAATTTGCAGTCTGATTCAGTGCTGTTGAATATTCATTTGTCATTCTTTCAATGGTCTTTTCATTCAGCTGCGAAGCATAGTCTTTCGCTTCCTGTTCTGCTGCATAGGTCAGATCCCTTTGTTCTGTTCTGACCTGTTGAACCGATGTCATGATCCCGCTTTCTGAAGATTTAATTGCAGCTTGTGCCTGTTCGATCGTCCAGTATCCTTCATTCAGCGTTTTCTTCGTCCTTGCCTGTGCCTGATCCACTGCATCGGACTTCATTTTTTCTTCTGTTTCTTCCTGAAGCTGTGCAAAACTCTTTGTCACATTAGAAAGTTCACAGGTGTTTTTATCCGGATGCTGCGGATATTCCGTCATCTTTACGATCCGCTGCTTTTCTTTTGTGGCTTCCGTTTTTGAAATCAGATGCACCGTATCACCGATGTCATATTCCAGAATGCTGTATTCCTTTTTCTGCGATGCCAGATCCGCAACGTCAGCTGTATATGCTGTATACGGCTTCGATGCTGTGTCCAGCTTCGCAGTCGCATCTTCAATTAGATTTTCCGTGATGGTATATCGTTCATCTTTCCAATAGCGCGGAATCACTTTATCTGAATACTGATGATTGTCAATATATGGAACCCCCAGCATAATTTCCGGTGTGATCCCATCTTTTCCCACTGGATAAATTCTTGTGTAGAAATCATATGTATCTGATTTCAGTGTCAACTTCCGCAGGTTTAGTCCTTCTATGAAATATGCTCCGCGATCCATCCCGATTGCTTCATATAGATCTATTCTCTTCTGGATGCTGTCGATCTTGCATTCGCATCTGTATGTGTCCATAACCTCCTGAAGTACATCCCAAGCATTGCACGTTTCATCAATGCTGACTGTTCTTCGCTTTGTTACTGTGCAAATTCCGACCGTCCAACCCGTTCCATCAAAAGCGAATTCCAAGCAGGCACGCGCCGTCTGTGTTACACTCTCAAATCCATACAGAAATTCCTGTGATTCCAGTTCTTCTATATTCAGCTGTGCTACATAACTGTTTTTATTTTCTCCTGTGTTTATTTCCTTCAGAACATATTCATCATCTTTTGTCCTGATATAATATTCAGCCCGCAGATTTTCAATTTCTGATCCTGTTTTCGGATAACTGAATGAAATCTGCTTATCTCCGGATGATAATGTTTTTTCAATTTTCAGATCATCCGGATCATCTATTCCTGCAATTCTCCTGTGCTGATCATCATATATCTGAAGCATATATCATCCCCCTTTATAACCACATCGGGGAATACCTAACTATCACCCTTGCGCCATTCGTTGAAAACGCAAGGTCATTTCTTCCCGTTTGCAGTTTAGGGAACGCCCACAGATCCACGGATCCGAAAGCGTTATCCCCTTCCTTTGTTATTTTTCCGGTCTTCCCGTTAATCACAATCGTTTCGCCATTCATCAGGCTTTCAATAGTGTACGGTTCCCCGTTTAGTGTTATCTTATAGTTTGTCAGATCCGCTTTTGCTGTCACTTCAATAATGCAAGGTGTGTCCCGGCTTCCTTCTGCGTACAGCTTTCCTTCCAGTTTCTGATCAAATAACGCTTCCGCTTCGTCGTCAAAAAAGAATCCATCAAATTCTAATGTCAGAATTCTTTTTTCCTTTTCAAGCGTTTTTTCGTAATCATCGCCAGTCAGAAACCCTTTATATTTTCCTTTGAATCCTCTGATTTCTTCCATAATGCAGGACGACCTGAAATTCCGCATAAAAGATGACATTGTTCTTTCCAGTGTCGCCCTGTTCTTTCCCCTGAAGTATATGGTCATTGTCATAGAACCCAGTGGAATATCTGTGTCGTACTCTGTCGGAAGAAGTGCTTTTGACATCATTTCATAGTTTGCCGTCATCTTCGGGGGCTTTGTTTCTGCCGTCAGCAATGTCGCCCCGTATCTTCTGACGTCAATCCCGTTTATGATCATGCTTTACCTCCTCCGTTTTATTTCATTTGTGAATTTTTCTTCCACTTTTGAATATACTTTCGTTGCCACGACTTCGCCGTCCATTGTTACATAGACATATACCGTTGTTCCTGTCATAATTGCATCCAGCTTTTTATCCAGCATGTCGCCCAGTCTGTCATAGAACTGTTTCAATGGAAGGATGGCTTCTGCTCCCGCTTCTCCTCCTGCCAGCAATGTGTCGCCTGCTGCCCCGAATGCGGTCGGTTTCGTCATGATACCGCCGTTCTTATACCAGCTAATGCTGAAATGTGGAACTGATGGCGGATTCAAACTGAATGATCCGCTGATAGACGGATGCGGCAGTTTCAAATGCGGTAATGACCAGCTGAAGTTGAATTTTGATCGGATCGCACTGATCGCATTTCCTACCGCAGTTTTTGCAGCATTGATCGGTGTTGTGATCGCTGTCTTGATTGCGTTCCATGTTGAAGACGTTGCTGATTTCACACTATTCCATACAGAACTTATCGTTGACTTAATCCCATTGATTGCGGATGTCACTGCTGACTTTGCGGCATTGATCGGTGTTGTCACCGCTGTCTTCACTGCATTCCATGCCGTCGATGTTCCTGTTTTGATCGCATTCCAGATTGTTGTCACCGTTGTCTTTACTGCGTTGAATACAGTCTGTACCGTCGTTTTGATCGCATTTACGACAGTCTGCACCGCCGTTTTGATCGCATTCCACACTGTTGTAATGACTGTTTTTATTCCATTCATTACAGGCGTGATCACGCTGTCTTTCATGAAATTCCATGCCGTCTGTACCGCGGACTTTATTGCATTTATCACGGTCGTGAATGTTGTTTTGATGGTGTTCCATACCGTCGTGATCGTTGTGCTGATCGCATTCATCACTGGTGTGATCACATTATCCTTCATGAAATTCCATGCCGTCTGTACCGCAGACTTTATTGCATTTATCACCGTTGTGAATGTCGTCTGAATCGCATTCCATACCGTCGTGATCGTTGTGCTGATCGCATTCATCACTGGCGTGATGATATTATCTTTCACAAAATTGATTGCTGTCTGTACCGCGCTTTTGATTGTTTCCCATACGCTTATGATCGTATCTCGACAATTTTCCCAGATAAACCGGAACGGTACGGTTATCAATTCAAATGCGGCTTTGATAACTTCCACTATGAACATGATCGCAACCTGAACCACATTCTTTATTGTTTCCCACACATTAGACACGACATCTTTTACAGCATTAAAGATTGTGCTGATTGTATCGTGTACGGTCGTGCAGAACGCCGTCACGTTTGTAACAATTCCATTCCACACCGTTGTGCAGAATGTTGAAATCCCATTCCAGATTCCTTCAAAAAACGAAGATATTCCGTTCCAGATTCCTTCAAAAAAGGTTTTCACTCCATTCCAGACAGTTTCCCAGTTAGTTCCAAACCATCCAAGAAAAACATCCGCTACGCCTTTGACTGCTCCGATTATTGTTGAAAAATATTCTTTCAGACCATCCCAGACGCTTGAAAAAATTCCTTTTACAGCTTCCCACGCACCAGACCAGTCGCCACTGAATACAGCAGAAAATACATCCCATATTCCAAGAATGACATTGAAAGCTGTTTGTAATGCGATTGCAATCGTATTGAAAGCAGCTTCCAACACTGGTGCAAGTAAATTACAGAATCCGTCCCAGATTGTTTTTATTGCTGACGTCACATCGCTAAATGTAATTCCCAACGCCGACAGTCTTTCACTGATTCCTGCCGCAAATATCGTGAAGGCATCTTTGATCTTCTGCCAGATCGCCGTGATCGTATTTCTGAAATCTTCATTCGTATTCCATAAGTGAATAATAACCGCCGTAATTGCTGCAATCGCTCCCACTACAATCGCCGCTGGCGATGTAATCAATCCCAGTGCTTTCGTGAATACTCCTGAAAATCCGCCTGCTTTTACAAGTCCGGCTGACAGCGTTCCAAGTGCGCGTGATACATTTGCGCTGAACGTGATCACTTTTCCCAATCCCATCAGCATCGGTGCAAGTGCTGCCACAAACATTCCGATGCGAAGAATTGTTTCTTTTTGTCCTTCGTCCATTGCGTTCAGCTTGTCCACAAAGTTCTGAATATGTGTCACAATATCACGGATTTTTGGCATCAGAATTTCCCCGAAGCTGATAGCAAGTTCCTGAAGCTGTGACATCAAGATCGTGATCTGCCCCTGAAGATTGTCGTTCATTGTATTTGCCATCTTTTCAGATGATCCGTCACAGTTGTCGATCGCTCCTGCCAGCTTTTCAAAATCTTTATCTGATCCGTTTATAATCGCCAGCATTCCGGACATTGCATTCTTTCCGAACAATGCCGCTGCTGCCTGTGCCTGTTCCGCTTCTGACAGTCCGCCCAGTTTCTGCCGCAACTGTTCCATCAACTCACGCAATGAAAGCATCTTGCCGGAACTATCTGTCAATGATATTCCGTACTTATCCATTGCAGCCGCAACAGTATCTGTCGGCTTCGCAAGGTTCGTGATGGCTCCTCGCAAAGATGTTCCTGCCTGACTGGACTTGATACCTGCATTCGCCATCAATCCGATCGCAAGCGCAGCATCTTCTGCTGTGTATCCTAACGATCCAAGAACCGGGGCTGCGTATTTAAACGTTTCGCCCATCATCGACACATTGGTATTTGCATTCGATGATGCTGCCGCCAAAATATCAGAAAAATGACTGGAATCTTTTGCCGAAAGTCCGAAGGCGGTCAGGGCGTCCGTTACGATGTCAGATGTCGATGCAAGATCTTCACCTGATGCTGCCGCAAGATTCATGATGCCCTCTAAGCCGTCCATCATGTCCTGCGTCTTCCATCCAGCCATCGCCATATACTGCATACCCTGTGCAGCTTCTGATGCGCTGAACTTTGTTTTCGCGCCCATTTCACGGGCTTTTCCTCGCAGTTTATCAAGATCCGTTCCTGTTGCTCCGGAAATTGCTGATACTTTCGACATTTCACTGTCAAAATCTGCTGTCGTCTTAACAGCCGCAACTCCAAGCCCTGCGATACTGGTCGATAATGGAAGAAGTTTCTGCCCTACACTCGTTAATGTGCCGCCAACCTTTTCTGCTTTCGCTGCATATTCATCAAACGGCGCACGCGCAAGTTCTGCGTTCACATTTTTCAGTTCCGCTTCCATTTCAGTCAGCGCAGCTTTCGACTGATTCACTGCTGCTTCCTGCTTCGTGATCGCTGTTTCTGTTTTTGCAATCTGGCTTTCACTTGTGGACAGCTGTGAAGACAGCTTTTCATATTCTGCCTTCAACTTCTGTGTTTCTTCGCTGTCTTCCCCTGTCGCTTTCGCACTATCTTCATATGCTTTTTTTGCTGCTTCAACCTTTGTCTTCAGCTGATCGTGCGCTGTTTTTTGCAATTCCAACTTCTGTTTTAAGTTGTCATACTGCTGTCCATTCTGCTGCACGATCCCCTTTTGAACATCTATCTTCGATGTCAGTTCGGTCACTCTTGCACGCAGGGCGTCCTGCGCGGATCCGCTTAACTTTGCTTGTGCCGCAGCCAGTGAATGCTGTGCCGTCAGGTTTTTCATTTCTGCTGCTGCCTGACGCATTGCCTGCTGATACTGCGACGTTTCTGCCCTAATCTCAATTAAGGTCTTAGCCATGTTTCGCGTTCCTTTCTTTACTTCTCATCGACCGTCCTAATCTCGAATGCCGCATGATCCAAAAGGCTCATGATGTCCGCTTCCATGCACTGCTGATATGAGTTTTTCATAAGATTGATACAGATCTTCACTATCCGATCCACATTTTCCCTGCATATCTTCCACAGGTTTTCACCCGGATCTTCATCGTTATATCCATTTTCTTCGTCATATTCGTCGAAAGCAGATTTTTCTTTCTGTATCTTTTCAGGATGTTCTGGATTAAGATCCAGAAATTTCTTCGTGATCACATCCTGCATCATGAAATGGATTTCTTTCACAGCTGACAATACATCTTCCGGATCGGCTTCTTCCACCTCCTGCTGTCTTGCCCCGAATACCGTCATTAAGATCTTCGTATTCGCTTCAAAAGCATCCCTGATCGAATCACTGTCATTCCGTTCCATGATTTCCGTATATCTGCGATACATTTCCACTGAAATCGTCGTGCAGACATATTCTTTGTGTCCACACGGCAGAATCAGTTCCGGCATCACTTGCCATTTGTAAAATTTTTCGCGAAGTCTTCCGTTCTTTTATCGACCTTTTCACCCACTGACACATCCATCAGTGCAAATTCCATCACGATCGAATCCGGTGTCATTCCGGTTTCAGCATCCAGCATGTCATCTGTTGTGAACTGGTTTCCGTACATTTCAACAATAACATCCATCATGTCCATGAACTGCTGTCTTGTGTACAACGCCCGTTTCGCTTCTGTGTCCATAATGCTGTCGCGCACTTCCAGATAGTGCAAATATGCCATCGTGGACATCTTCTGCGGCATCGTATATTCTTTGTTGCCGATGATAATTGATCTTTTCTTTGTTTTAGCTGCTGCCATTTCTTTTCCCTCCTGTTTTATGCTGCATCCGGTTTTTCCTGAACTTTTGAAAACCAGTCTTTGATCGCCGCCGCTGCTTCTGTATGTTCCGCAAGAAGATTGCTTTCATCAACGCTGCATTCATATCTTCCATCCATCTGACGGGCATAAAAATCACCCTTCAACGTTGCTGTCTGCGTTGTTTTTGTTTCCCCTTCTGTTTCGTAATTATCTTCAAATCCTTGACCGAATCTTCCACAGTACAGCCATTTGAATTCATACTTGCCATTCAGCTTCTTCGCACGCCATCCAAGCGCAAGTTCCGGTGCTTTGTCATCCTTCGTCTTGATCAGGAATCCTTTTTCATACAGATGCCCGAATACCTGTGACTTATCCTGTGGTGCCAAACTGTTCACTTCCAGTTCCACGCTTGTCCCTTTGTATGACATGTTTACATCTTCAACCGAATCATCACTGTAAATTTTTTCAGTTTCAAATTCATCGCTGATCTTTCCTGTGATCGCGCGTGCCAACTTTGACGGTGTTTCTGCCGCGTATTCCGTTTCTGTATTCGCTGTAACTTTTGCGATATGAATATCTCTGAACGATACAGTCCTGCTTCGCACGATCTTCTCTTTTTCTGCTGCCATGTTTATTCCTCCGTTTCCTCTGCTTCTTTTAAAATTAAAAATCGCATCGCATTGATGAAGATCCCCGTATCTGTTTCAATCTGATCATTTCCTTCCTGAAATAGAAATCCGTTTTCCTTCATCAGTTTTTTTATTCTTTTCACAAGTGCCTGCTGATCACTCCGTGACCAGATATTCACTTGTATGCTTGCCGCTTCAATTTCACATTCATCATCTGAATGTGCATTTTCTGTGTCTTGTAGCTTCCACAGTGTCACATGAAGCCGTTTCAGGCTTTCGTCATACCATCCTTGCTGTACGATTGTTCCTTCATCTGAAATCGGCTTCAATGCTGCCGCCGCCAATCCAATAACATCCACTGTTTTATCCTCCCAGTTTTTCGTTCAATGCTTTCTGGTACTCTTGATCAGCTATCATGTGATATTCGCTTTCGCACTCCGATTTCGTATTATTCAGGAAGTCCCGTGGCGGCATTTTCGATGTCCCCCACTCCACAAACTTCATGTAAAACCAGTTTTGCGCGTCGCCATTCAATTCCCATCCGACTTCGCCTTTTTTGGTCGTTACCTTTTTAGGAATGTTATCCCGCGCATGTCCCGGCGGTCTGTATCCATTCCGTCCTGACTTTGAATTGTCAGCAGATCTTGCCATGTGTGCCTTCATCTTCGGTTCTGTAATATCGGCGGATCTCTGAAATATTTTTTTATTGATCGCTCCGATTTCAGCACTTGACGACAGGGCTTCCACGCCGCGCTGTACTTCTTCAAATCCTTCAAATCGGAACGATATTTCCATCTCTGTTTCCTCCTGTCAGTCGCGTCTGTTGGCTTTCAGTTGCACATACTGCCTGTCATTCTGTTTGAAATCCGTTGCATAAATGTCATATCTGTCGCCTTCAAATTCGATCAAGAAATCTTTTGCATGTGCTTTAATCTCTTTTATACGTCTGCAATATCTCACTTCAAATACGATTGCATTTTCCAGTCTGACATCCAGTGCTTCATATAATTCCTGCCCGTAAAGGTTTCTGATCTCACACCATGCTTCATAAAACAGTGTCGGTTCTTTTTCCTGCTGCCGTCCGTTTTCCAGACTTTTGTTCCGCTTATAAAATTTGATCCTTACTGTTGCCATGCTATCCCCTTAACGTTTCTTTCAGCATCATTGACTGAATCGCGTACCTGATGCGTTCTGTTGAATCAGATGTGATTTTCCCGTTGTTGTACATTCGATCCCTGTGATCGTATAATTCCTTCACATACGAACAGATCAGTATTTTCTGCCTATTTGTTGGTTTTTCCGGATCGAATGACGGAATCAGTTCCTTCATTTCGTCGATGACAGCATCATGCATTAGTTCGATCATGCTGTCATCGTCTGTATAATCGACGCGCAGATACTGCTTCAATTCCTTTAGGCTCATATCATCACGCCCCTTTTTTATTAGCCAGCCACAGCAACGCTGATTTCTCCTTTAACAACCGCAGTTTCATCGACAGACTGAACGTCAAATCTGTCACGAACCTTGATTCCCGTCAGATCCTTCGCCCACAGATCTCCCGCTTCAGTAGAAAGTTCAATCGTCATTTTCTCGCGGTCAAACAGGGTAACAGCTTCCTTCAGATCTCCCATGTATACCGGATATTTGTAACCAGTCACATCGTTTTTGTCAGCTCCTGCTCCGCCTTTTAATACATTTGTGCTTTTCAGTGTCTTATTGCTCACAACCTTTACCGGATACTTGCCAAAAAGAAGTGTCTTTGTTGCATCTGTCGGATCCGGCTGCATGATGTACTTGCCATCCTTATCCTTCAGCTTGTCCATGTAGTTAAAGCCATCCTGATTCGTCAGTACAATAGAACTTACTGCAATCGCCGGATCCAGCTTCACGTTGAATACATCTTTGAAATCATCAAAAGTCGCAACCGCAACTTCTTTTCCTTTTGTGATTGTGTTAATCACATTCAGAATTGCGGCATTTCTTGTCGCTCTTGACTTCTTTGCGATCCATTTATTCAGGTATGCAAGGATATTCACAGCAGTATCCTGAAGCAGTTCGCGTGTTGTCTTCAAAATTCCGCCCTTTTTCTTGATTGCATACTTGATCTGTTTCAGGTTCGGTGTTTCTTCCTCTTCAAATTCTCCGCCTTCATCCACATCGCCCCAAGGTGTACTGTCTGCATCAACCTCGATCACACGGGATCCACTCATTGTTGCTACTTTTTCAACATTGACGTACTGTTCCAGATCGTTTTCTGTTCGGCGCAGTTCAATGATGTCTGTGCTTACATCCTCCGGAACCGTAAACCCTCCATCCTCGTCTTCACCTTCCTTCATCATGTTTTTAAAGCTGTCCATGATCTCCTGATCTTCTTCCGGCATAGCACGTTTACGAAGGCCACATACGATCCTGTTTACAAACGCTTTGCACACCTGCGCTTTGCTGTACTTTTTAGACTTCTGACCATCTTCAACTTCCTTCACTTTCCCATTGTGTAAAGAATCCTTGATTTCATCGTCATCGTCTTCTTCCATTTCCATCAGCATGTCGAATTCTTCCTGCATCTCACGAAGTTCCGCCATCCGATCCTTCATTTCCTGTGTTTTTCCCTGTCCCTGAAGACCTCTGATCGCATTTTTCTTGTCATTGATCTTCTTCAGCAATGCCCTTGCTTCTTTGCTCATTTTGTTTTCCTCCTTAGATTCCGAAAAGTTCCATTTCTTCGATGATCGCTTCTTCTTCGGCTGTAATCTTCGCCGTCACATCATCTGCGCTTTGTGTTTTAATGCCTTCCGGTGCTTTTTTAAAATTCTCCATCATCCAGCCAACACAGGCGGCGACCGCTGGACGTTCTTCGATCTGCACATCGAAGATTTCCTTTGCTTCCTCTGCCGTCATCCATGTTTCAGCATTGATCAGATCTGTGACCTGTTCTTCTGTCACACCTTCTTTCACCCGTCCCATATATATGTCCGTGATGCTTTTCTGACATTTATCCAGTTCACTGATCAGTCGCTGAAAATCATCCGCATTTCCATACGCCCATGACAACGGTTTGTGAATCATGATCTGCGCTCCCGATGACATTACAATCGAATCACAAGCCATCAGTATCACGGATGCGATCGACGCAGCCATTCCGTCCACGATGCCTGTTTTATGTCCGGTATGCCGTGATAAAATGCTGTGAATCGCTATCCCGGCAAATACATCACCGCCGCCGCTGTTGATGTACACCGTCAGTTCTGCCCCCGGTTCAATCTGATTCATAAAGTCTGATATGTCCTGCGGGCATGTATCTTCATCGCACCATGCTTCCCATGTCGAAGAAACAATGTCGCCGTATATATACAGATCCGCTGCATTATTCGATACATTTCTGAATTCCATAAACCCAGTATTTTCAATCTTCTTTGTTTTTGGATTTCTCCGTGAAAAATTGAATTTATTCTTCATCGTTTCCCCCTCCTTCCTGCGATTCTTTTTCATCAGGTTCTGTTCCGGTCGTGTCTGCCCGATCTCCTTCTTCCGGATCCTTCTGCGTTTTCTGATCCGTTTCCGGCTGTATAGGAAGCACGCTTTGCTGCTGTGCATTTCCTGCTTTTTCGTACTGCTTTCCAACTTCTGTGATCGGAATATAATTTCCGTTCACGATCAGCTGATCGCCGCCTTCTGCATCCATCAGATCCAGTTTTCGTCGGCATTCATTCACTTTTTGAATTCCGTTTTGGACACCTGTTGCGAAAATCTCCATCTGTGTCTTGCTGTCAGTTCTTAGTAAAACTTTTTCGTTCAGTTTGTAATATTTTCCTTCACTGAAAGCTTCTTCATCTGTCAATAACTTATAATTGACTTCTTCTTCGTACTGCTTTAACACAAAAAGCATCGTATCTGTCAGGAATGACAACTGCTGCATTTCGCTGTTGCTGTACGAAGATTTTGTATAATCATTGATCTGATTCGGCTTGATTCCGAATGCAGCTGCAATCTGAAGTGCTGAATATTTCTTTAATTCGATGAACTGGCTGTCCGAAAGTTTAATATCCAGCGGCGTCAGCTTCATCCCAAGTGGAACCGGAATGATTTTTCCGGCATTTTTTGCACCTGATCCGAATTCTTCAAATGCCTGCACCAGTTTTTCTTTCAAATCTTTGTTCAGATCTCCTGTGTATTCCAGCGTTGCTTTCCCAGTCAGTCCGCTTTCATATAAACTGTTCAGATAGTCCTGTGATGCCGCTGCGCCCTCCACAGTTGTCTTCAATATTGCCTGCACAGGAAGCCCCGTAATACCATCCAAGCTGTGTGATGTCTTGAAATGCAGGACTTCATCTGTCCCGAACACATATTGCTGCCCGCTGTATTTATCGTTGTAGACGTACCAGATCTTTCCCCTTCCTCCGAAGTATCCTTCATCATCCACTACGATCTGCACGCAGTTCGACGGCATGATCCACAAGTCCATGACTTTGTATTCTCCGCCGTATTTTTTTCTTTTGAACTTCGACCTGACATATACATACGCATTTCCGAAGTGGTTTCGGTTCATCTCCACAGCATTCCAGAAAGCTGTGGGCGTCATAAATGGATTCGGTCTGTTTTTCAGCAGTTTCGCAACATCCGACAGTTCTGGTTCAATGATCCCTTTGTCTGTTTTTTGATAATATTTCCACGGTATTTTTGCCAGCGTTTCAGACATCATTTTCAAGCATGTGAAGTACGTTACTTCCGCCATCACATCCTTGTTTTTTCTTTTCACACCAAGCCATTCAAGAAATGATTCTTCCTTCATCGCTGGCGATGTTTCCACGGTGAAGTTCATTTTTTTCGCAATCCATCCTTTGAACTTCTGCCATACATTCAACCTGCATCACCCCCTCGCCTGTTTTTTCTTGCTTGCTTCATATAGTTTCAGCCATTCTTCGACCGATTCTGCTGTATTCTGTTTCACTTCGCCTTTCATTGCAGCTGTCCATGCGTCAATAATTGCATCTATCACGTCGATTCGTTCCGTCTGATACTCTTTGTCGATCTTGATTTCTCCGAAACTGTTGGAAGTTGTCTTTGCATTCGCGATCGACCATTTGATCATCGCGTTTCCATCGTGTTCCACATTTCCGGATTCAATTTCAAGTTTGAAATCAACCGTTGCATCATTCAGTGCCTTTGCTGACTGTGTTACAGCCACGCTGTCGAATCCCAATGCTTCCAGATCAGTCAGGAAAGCTGACGCATTATGCGGATCATAAAGAACAAATTGCACATCCAGTTCATAATCAGTGATAATTTTTTCCAAGTAGGTTAAAATATACCGATAGTCAGTTTTTACCCCGCCCATCGTTTCTGTTACCGTCACAAGTCCGTCGCGGATCCATAAGTCATATTCCGTCCGGTCTGTTTTGATATGTTCTTCAACCCTTCTTTTCGGTATGAAACTGTGTGCATGAACAAAATATTTTCTGACATCATCTTTCAAGAACGGAAATACGATCGCCAATGACGTCAAATCTCCACCAGCAGAAAGATCCAGTCCCACATAGCACTTCTGTCCCCGAAAATCTTCTAGTGTCTTCTTTGTTACGCCATTTTGCCACAATTCCATGTCTTTCAAATAGACATCATTCGTCCATTGAATCCACATGTTCAGCTGCTTCACAATGAAATCGCGCAAACTGGATCCGCCCATTTCTTTCGCTGTTTCAGCAATCGGAACCATGTTTTCAAGTGCTTCCGGATCATATTGCAGGATTGGATTCGCCTTGATCCAATTCTTCGGTGTCCACATGTCGTCTGTTTCATCCATTTGTGCGATGTATATGAACTGTGAATCATTGTGTGCAATGCCTTTCAGCACCTTCACGCAATATTCATACAATGCATAACATGGTGACTTCAGATCGAACCCTGCTGTCGTGATCACACTGATCAGCGCAGATTTCATCTTCTTGATTCCGCCTTCCAGAAGTTTGTACATCTGGTCGTTTTTGTGTGCATGGTATTCATCAACAATTCCAAGATACGGGCGGAATCCGTCGATCGACTTCGTATCTCCTGAAAGTGCCTTTATTTTGCTATGTGTCAGCAAACAATCTATTGTGCTGTTGTGTTCGTGTATGTTGAAGCATTCATCCAGATCAGGATCTGACCGGATAAACTTCACAATTTCATTGAATACAATCAGCGACTGATCTTTTTTCGTTGCTGTGCAGTATATCTGACCATATTTGTACTTCTCAAAATTTCCGTAATATGCAGCCAGAATTCCATTCAGAAAAGATTTACCGTTCTGTCTTCCAAGTTGCACATATGATGTTCGGAACCTTCTGTGTCCGCCTGTTTTTGTCCGCCATCCGTTCAGATTTCCAAGAATAAAACACTGGAATGCGTAACATTCGACCTGTTCTTCCTCTTCACCTTCTGCGATGGTTAATGTTTCAGCGAATTCAATGATTCTTTCCGCCTGCTCCACATCAAAATAATATTTATATGGCGCAGCCTTTGACTTTTCGATGTCATCCAGATGACGCTTGCAGGCAAGTTTTACCAGATCCCCGGCAATTATTTTTCCCGCAAGGACATCCGCAGCGTACTGTGTTGTTCTGTCCTGCATCGCATCATCACGCAAACTTGTCTTTAAATTTGTTTGTCTTCGGTGCTTCCGGTGCTTTTGGAATAATCAGACGGCATCTTGACGATACTGTCAGTCCAAAATCTGCTGCACCCTGTCGGCACTGTTTGAAATACCTGTCCTGAATGATCGCCAGACGTTCCACCTGACTGTTCACAACCTCATGTTCTGCCATGATCGGATTGCCTTCTGCATCTTTTTTCCCTGTGTCGTATGCCACAGTTACCATCAGTGGCTGCTTTGCAATCGTTTCTGTCACTTCTCTGTATTTCTCCTGCGCAATCACTAACCGCGCCAGTGCTTCCACGTCCAAGTTTGAAATCAGGTCGATCGCCCGCAGTTCTTTCACTGTTTTTCTGAATGCCTTTTTCTGCGTAGCTGTCAGGTATGACGGCGGCGTCACTCTGTCCGACGGTGCTTTCACTTCCGTCCGTTCTCTTTCTGCGATCTCTGCCTTTGTCAGATGTTTCTTTCCTTTTGCTTGTACCAGCGCGATCGGCTGTCGTTGTCCTGCCATTATATCGACCTCCTTTCCCGCTGCTTTCCCTTGCGGATTGTGTCAGAATCTGACACATGACCGTTTGCCCTTATACCTGAAATTTCCGTGGGGAGTTTTCTCCACAGAATAGAGGGGGCGCGACTAATCCAGCCCGGTCAAAACTTTTTCGATACCCCCTGCCCCTTTCCAGTGCTGCCGGATAATGTTCCGCAACAGCTCCTGCGTCTGTCTTTTCGTTGCTTCGTCCTTCTTGTACAGCGCACTGATGATACCGTGGTTTCCATTGCTTAACGGGAATAGGTTTTCCACATTCAAACGCTGCGTCCAGTCTTCTTCTATCTCCGTGATGTGGTGTACCATGTCAGCCACAACAATCTTGTGTTGAACATAGTACGCATACATGTCCAAGTCGTCATATAAAGACAGTGCAAACGCCCGTACTTTGCGCCATTCTGCCGACACATAGAAAGCCGCTGCTTTCTTATTTCTTCGGCGCAGATTGTATTCCATATGCCTTGACATCTTGTCGCTTTCCTTTGCTTCACAGTCCGGACACAGGCGTAATTCCTGCGGTATCAATACCCCGCATTTACATCTGTGTAATAGCACTATGTACCACCTTCTTTCGTGCTATATATGCACTGCACGCAGGCATCTTTGCAGATGCCCGTTGCAGTGTTCAGAAGGGCGTGGAAACGGCAATAAAAAAGCGACTGCACATTTCTGTACAATCGCTTCTTGCAACTTTCCACGCTATCAGTTTACATCTTTCATCCCACCATTAAAACCCCAGCTTTTCCCCAACTTTTCCCCAAAAAGAAAAGCAAAAAGGATTTCTTTTTAATATTTTTCAACGCCATCTATCCCGAATAACTTCACTGACATTTTCCTGATCAATTCTTTTGACCATCTGGACGGTGTGTTCTTTCCGCAGTTCTGGATGTCTGCAATCTCTTCATACGATACCCCATCAATATAATGCATCTTAAAGGCATCGTATTTGTATACCATTTCTTTCGTTTCATATTCTGCCCGCAATTCTTCCATTGTTCTGTCAATATTCGCAATCATCATCGCTGTCTTCATTTTTGATCTGCGAACACTTCCAAGATGTGCGCCTTCTCCTCTGAATACATCATACTGTTCTTCCTTTAGTTCTTCTTCCTCTGATACTGCGTTTTCAATATGTCTTTTCATTTCGATGTATTCTTCCATCAGCATCCGTGTGTTGTGCAGCACCTGCTGCCTGCGGATCTGTCTTTCCGCTTCCAGTGCTGTCTGCACCACCTTCTTCACGAAGGTTTCTTCATTCTTTTCCTTTTCCTGCTCCATATTTGCTACACCATCCTTCCTTTATTATCCTTTTGTCGTCTTCTTTTTCGGCGGTCTATACTGCTGCCGTTTTGGTCGTTTTACCATCGGAATCCCTCGCCTTCTGCGCTCATTGTTTGACATCCGGCTTTTCTCCTCATAATATCGCCGCCATAACTCTCTTTTTCTGATCTGTGTTTCTGTCATCGTATTATTTTCATGTATACGCCTGAAAACCTCTGATATTTTGTCATCCACCTGCCGTATATTCTCCATCATTTCCGCAAATGTCATATTCAGCTTCACGGCTGCATCACTGATCATTTTCAATGTTTCTGCTGCCTTATCCGGCGACAGATTCCATTCTGCTTCTGTTTTTCTGATCACTTTTTCCACTTCCTCCGGTTCATCCGGCTTCTGGTCTTTTTCTTCGATCTGAATTCCGCCTTTTTTATATTTTTTCATTCCGATCTTCATTTTTGTTTCTTCGATTGCCTGTCCTACTTTTCTAAACGCTTCTTTCAGCCCCATATCGTCACATCCTTCCTTTTCGCCTAATTGAAAGGTAATTCTTCGTCGATGCCTTCCGGTATATTCATAAATCCATCATTTTCCGTCTGATCCGGTTTTTGATGTCCTCCTGCTCCGCCGGATCCCTCTGCTGTCGCTTTGCTTTCTGCGAATTCAATGTCTTCCGCGATCACTTCCGTCGTGTATACTTTGATATTGTCTTTATTTGTGTAGCTTCCCGTCTGGATCCGCCCGGTCAATACAATCTTCGTTCCCTGATGCACATACTTTTCCACAAATTCCGCACTTTTTCCAAAAGCAACGCAAGAAGGAAAGTCAGCATCTTGCTGACCTTCCTGTTTTCTGCCCCTTCGATCGACCGCAAGCGTAAATCTTACAATCGCCATCGGATCCTGTCCCTGTGTGTATCTCACCTGCGGATCCCGTGTTAAACGTCCCATCAAAATCACTTTGTTCATGTTTTTCTTCCTCCTGCTTTATATATCCCACTGGAATTAGTATTCTTCTTTCTCCTTTGTCTTCAACGTCGTATACTTCCCCTGTTGCAAGTACAATCTGTGTTTTGCTCATTCTCGCCTTTCTAACAGCCTTTCGGTCATCTGTTCATACAGCTTTTTGAATATATCTCTTTCCGTCCTTGTCTTGATCAGTTCTTCATTTGTTTCCGTCTGTACTTTTTCTTCCGTCTTTTTCTCCTCTGCTTTTTTCTCTTCTTTCTGATCAGTGACAACTGTTTTGTCCTTCGTCGCCCCCCCGCATCGCCTAAACCGATCGAGATCATCAGTCCTATGTCGATGTTCTGCATCTCCTGCGCTGTACACACCCCGATGTATTTTCCAATGCGTTCCACAGCGACTGTGTGGATCTGTTCACACAAAACAGTGCTGACGCGCCCTGTTGATCGGATCGTGCAATGTGTCGGAAGTTCATTCTTCGGCTGCGTTGTCAAATATACAA
>OJMG01001900.1_pt1 | contig 18603 bp, 23 predicted proteins | sample 1597141 | NCBI WGS metagenome assembly OJMG01 (sample SAMEA2452119, study PRJEB22498) | human gut metagenome | biome: human feces; feature: human gut; material: feces | place: Australia | collected 2012 | reverse complement strand
CGCGAGCTGGGTTCAGAACGTCGTGAGACAGTTCGGTCCCTATCTGTCGTGGGCGCAGGATATTTGAAAGGCGCTGTCCCTAGTACGAGAGGACCGGGATGGACGAACCTCTGGTGCACCAGTTGTCACGCCAGTGGCACAGCTGGGCAGCTATGTTCGGATCGGATAAACGCTGAAAGCATCTAAGCGTGAAGCCGGCCTTAAGATAAGATATCCCACTGAGTCAATCAGGTAAGACCCCTTGAAGACTACAAGGTAGATAGGCACAATGTGTAAGCATGGTGACATGTTAAGCTAGCGTGTACTAATCGGTCGAGGGCTTGACCAAGCAAGTCGATCTTTGTTCCGCACTTTCGTTGTTCAATTTTCAGGGTGTGTTTATAACTTCATATGCACCATTAGCTCAGTTGGTAGAGCAGCTGACTCTTAATCAGCGGGCCCCGGGTTCGAGTCCCTGATGGTGCACCACGAAGAAGCACTCCATTTGGGGTGCTTCTTTTTGTTTCAAAAAATACTATAAAGAGGAAATCCAATTCCTCATCTCCATCAAAGTTGTGGCATATAACGACTCGATCTTCATAGACAAATACAGAGTTGATGAAGGTATTCACTATGCGCTGCATATAATTTATATCCGCCCGGTCACCTTCGGGAACCTTTGAGAGGAAGTACATGATTTTCTTTTCGTCGAACTTTTCCTGCACCAGCTCCTGCTTTGCAATGGCGTACTTGATGTTCTCCAATTCTTCCTCTCTATCTCTTACCATTGCCGCAATGGTGGGTGATGCAGCGCCTGCTTCGAGTGTGGCAACAAGATTACTGATCGCTTTCTCGCACTCTCTCCTGCACGATTTTAACCCGTCCAGGATCGCGATATCTTTCTGCCTTTGCTGCCATGCACAAAGGTCTGCGGCAATTGACTGGATGTTTTCTTTGTGCAGTGCCACATCGAGGGTCGTATCGATCACGAGCCGCTCTAAGAAGTCTTTCCTTACTGGCCTCTTGGGGCAGGCTTTGCTTTTATCCCGGCTGTTCTTGTGGTGAACGCAGCCGATGACAACGCCAAGAGAGATAGAGAACAATCGATTCTGAGGGATGATGTATGGCTATTTGTGGTGGATCATCGACTCGGAAAAGAGAATTTCCGCGGCTATTGGCAATAGCGGCAATGTGATTTATGTCAATGTACTGCTGCGTATCGTCATAGCTGCTGCGCATTCCTTTAAGCCTGCCATATATGATTGGGTCGATTTTATCTGGGAACATATTGAACCGTTTGTGCTGGAGCAGCGAGAAAAGATAGATGCCCAAAAGGGAAAATACAGTCGCTTTTATAAAAAATGTGTTGACAATGCAGTGTGCTTTCGGTATAATAATAAAGCTGACCTTCGGGACAGTACTATGGCCCGTTGGTCAAGCGGCTAAGACACCGGCCTCTCACGCCGGTAACGCGGGTTCGATTCCCGCACGGGTCACCACAAAAAAGCTTTTCATTATGAAAGGCTTTTTTTCTTTTGCTTTTATATTACCCACGTTTACGTGTCAATTCGATTGCTTCTTTACCTGTCATATGTTCTATATCGATTTCAATACAGGACAGGGCATTCCACTCGCGTTTAATTTCTTTTTCCACTGCGGTCACATCATTATTATACTTCAAACCAAAAACTTTTGCCGCGTGAAAAATTTCTTTATCTGTATTTAAAATTCTTGCTTTACCGAACAGAATAACGCTGTTAAAATAAGTTGTAAGTTCTTCTTCAACAACATCGTCTTTATCAACAACGCAAAGCGACACTTTATTACACTTATTAATTTCGTCGATTTTATAACCGCTTTTTGCACCATGAAAATATATTTTATCATCGGCATACACAAAATTAATCTGCACGGTAACTTTTTGTGTCAACAAGACTGTTAAAAAAGTATGAAGAATAGTTTAAAATTTGAATAAACTATGAATATTTCGTTGATTTTTTAAATTTTTTATGATAGAATGTAATCTACAAAAACAAAAAATTAATGAAAGGAAATTTACCATGGAAAAACTTTTCAAACTAAAGGAACACGGTACAGATGTCAAAACTGAGATTATTGCCGGTATTACAACATTTCTTGCAATGGCATATATTCTTGCCGTAAACCCATCATATTTGGGTGGAATTGACGGAATGTCAGCCGGAGCGGTATTCTCGGCAACTGCAATTTCAGCAGGTATAGCTACATTATGTATGGCGTTCTTTGCAAACTATCCTGTTGCTCTTGCATCAGGTATGGGACTAAATGCATTCTTTGCATTTACAGTATGCGGTGCTATGGGTTACAGCTACAAAGTTGCATTGACCGCAGTATTTATTGAAGGTATCATATTTATGTTGCTTTCACTATTCAAATTCAGAGAGGCTCTTGTAAACAAGATTCCTTCAAACCTTAAATTTGCTATCACAGCAGGTATCGGTCTGTTTATTGCTATCATAGCATTGCTTAATGCAAACGTTGTTGTAGCAAGTGAATCAACAACTGTTGCACTTGGTGAACTTTCTTCACCGACTGTTGTACTTTCGCTTGTAGGCTTGCTTATAATCGGTGCTTTACAGCATTACAAAGTTCCGGGCGGAATACTTTTAGGTATACTTATAACTTGGGTCCTTGGCATTATAGCACAGCTTGTAGGTTGGTATGTGCCAAATCCTGAGGCAGGCGTATATTCAGTTATTCCTCAATTCTCACTAAGTTCTTTTGAGGCTCCGAAGATGTTCCAATTTGACTTTGGATTTATAGCAAAGAATGTTCCTGCATTTATACTTATCGTATTCACATTCTTGTACACAGATATTTTTGATACAGTAGGTACACTTATAGGTGTAGCGGAAAAAGGAAAACTTCTTGATAAAGACGGCTCACTTCCAAACGCAACAGGCGCTCTTATGGCTGACGCTGTAGGTACTGTTGTAGGTGCTTGCTTCGGTACATCAACTGTTACAAGCTACGTTGAATCAAGTGCCGGTGTTGCGGCAGGCGGCAGAACAGGTCTTACAGCAGTTACAACTGCAGTATTGTTCTTCATATCATTGATATTTGCACCAATCTTTACATCAATCCCTTCGTTCGCAACAACTCCTGCTATGCTTTATGTTGGCTTGTTGATGCTTTCATCAATCAGACAAGTTAAGTTTGACGGTGATATTGCCGATGCAATCGGTGCATTCTTGGCAATCATTATGATGCCGCTTACTTATTCAATCGCTAACGGTATTATGTTCGGTATCGTATCATGGGTAATACTAAAGCTTGTTACAGGTAAGGCAAAGGACATCAGCGCTGTTATGTGGATTTCAGTTGTATTATTTGCAATCTACATCGGTCTAAAAGCAGCAGGCTTGGCTTAAGACACTTTGTTAATTTAAGAACACTCAAATTTTGAGTGTTCTTTTTTTATTAATTAATTGCAAAAATATTCAGTGTGTGGTATAATATAAAGCACAAATTAATGAGTAAACGGAGAAAAACAATGACGTATTTTCTTAAAGAAGATTATGAAATATATGATTCATTGCCGTGCAGTGCGGTGGTGTTTTCTGTTGATGATAATTACAAAATATATTACACCAATGACACATACAACAACGAAAATTTTAATCAAGATAATATTATAGTTGAAGAAGAATGTCGCAAATTATTTGACGATACAATCCGAAGTGCCGACACTCCCAAGCGACTGTATTTCAAAAGCAAAAACTTGAGCGGTGACAGTATATATATTTGTATGTTTGCCGTAAAGCTTGATGATAAGCACATATTTGCATTGTTGTTTGACGACTCTGAAAACAAGAAGAAATTTATGGAACTTGAAAATCAATGTTCAAAGTATATCATCGCATTAAGTGCGACAAATGAGTACTTTTTTGAATATGATTCTCAAAAAGATACAAACACGATATTTTATATGTCGTCTATCGACAATGAAATGTTGGAACGTCCTGTTCAGAATTTTATGAAAAATCTTGATAATAATACGTATATGTTTCAGGAAGATACAATACTGCTCAAGTCTTTAAAAGGGAGACCCGTAAAAGGCGAATTGACGATTGACGCACGTATGCGTATGAATGACTCAGAGCCGTTTGAATGGTACAGACTTGTATTGAAACCGTCCGAGAAAACGAACACATATATCGGCTGTGCACGAAACATAAACGAAACAAAGAAAAAGGAAGAACAGCTGAAATTAAAAGCACATATAGATCCGCTTTCAAAAGTGCTTAACAGAGAAACGGCAATCGAGAAAATTCGAGAGAGATTGAAAACTCAAAAAATGAACGAAGAATGTGCATTTATCGTTCTTGATATAGATAATTTTAAAAACATAAACGATACATTCGGTCATTTGTACGGTGACGCGGTTATCGCGATGGTTGCGGGAAGTATAAAGAGTACGCTTGACAGCGAGGATATAATCGGTCGTTTCGGCGGTGATGAATTTCTTGTGTATATAGATAACACAAAACCGGAAAATTTGGAGAGAAAACTTGAAAATATACGTCTTGCCATACTAAAAATGCGTATAGATAAAAATGACGAAAAAGATATTTCGTGCAGTATGGGTGTTACTTTGGGACGTGGCGGAGTGAAGTATGAGGACCTTTTCAGACAAGCCGACAGTGCTTTGTATATGGCAAAGACGAACGGAAAAAATCGCTTTGAATATTTCAACGGTGAATTTATTGATAAAAATGCTTTGACATACGCCGGAATTATGACTGAAGAAGATGAAAGCGAAGAAGTTTCGGAAAATCACGATATAATAATGGTTGCACTTGAAATTGCGTCTAAATCAACCGATTCGGATAATGCCATATTAAATCTTATGCGTCATATCGGTGTTGCAGTTAATCTTGACTGTATTCAGATTATGAAATACGATATGATTAACGATAAAGTTGAAATAGAATTTCAGTGGTGGAAAGAACATGACGGTGATTATAATGTTGTGTTCACCGATAAAAAGAGCGGTTATTACGAGCATAATGACCTTGTTTTGTTTAAAAAGAAATTTCAAAAGGATAATATATTTAAGTATACTCCTGATTTTAAAGAGGGATTTACGAAAAAATACAGGAACATATTTGAGGCGGCGGAACACGTTCAAATGATATATTCATCAAATACCGAAAACGAAGATGTATATTATGTTGTCTGTTATCAGTGTTGGGATAAGCAACGTATTTGGGAAAAGAACGAATTTGACAATATGTTTGAAATAACAAAGATACTGTCAATGTTTATGAAATCGTCACACAGCATCACGGAACGTGAAAAATTTCTTCAAAATAAAGTTGATAATGACGCTTATGGCGTATTTACGTTGAGTAAGTTTGAAGAAGAAGTCGGACGAATTACGAGAAACGCTCACGTGACAAACAAAAAAATCGGATTTGTGTATTTTAATTTCAACAGATTTTATGAGTTTAACCGTATTTACGGTCGTGAAGCGGGTGACAGAGTTTTAAAACAATTTGCGAAGTTCTTGCTTGTTAGCTCTGAAGAGGTATGCGTGAATTGTCATTTGAACGGAACGGATAAATTTATCAGTTGTTTTATGTTTGAAGAAGGCGTGGATTTAGAAACGAAAATACAACAAAAGCTTGAAGCTTTTTCCGATACGGTCGGAAATTATAAGGAATGTCCTGTTGTGATAACCGCGGGTGTCGCGACGATTAATCCGGGTGAAAACGTTACCGAGGCACTTGATTTGGCTAATCATACGGTAAAAGGTGTAAATGCAGAAAAAAGCATTTGCATAATGGCTAAGGAATAGTAGCTACTTGATTTTAAAAGTAATATATGTTAAAATGTAATATAGAAAGTATTTAATACAAGGAGGAAATTTAAAATGGATTTAAGATGTGCATCAAACCCAAAAGATGTAAAGCATTACACAACTGAAAGATTAAGAGAGGAATTTCATATCAGCGGATTGTTTACTCCGGATAATTCAAAAATGGTATATAGCCATATTGATCGTATTATCACAGCCGGATTTATGCCTGTAAAGCAAGAGCTTGTATTGGAGGCAGGTAAGGAACTTGCCGCTGACTACTTCCTACAAAGACGTGAAATGGGCTGTATCAATATCGGCGGAAAAGGTATCATCACAGTTGACGGTACAGATTATGAAATGAACCCTCGTGACGGTATCTATATCGGCAGAGGCAATAAGGAAATTACTTTCAAGTGCGTTGACGAAGCAAACCCACCGAAGTTCTATGTTTCATCATGTCCTGCTCATAAGGAATATCCGACAGTAAAGATTGATATTACAAAGGCTAAGAAAGTTCCTTGCGGCAGTGTTGAAGATTGTAATAAGAGAGTTATCAATCAATATATCCACCCTGAAGTTATGCAGAGCTGTCAGCTTGCAATGGGTCTTACAATGCTTGACGTAGGTTCAAACTGGAACACTATGCCTTGTCATACACATGACAGACGTATGGAAGTTTATCTATATCTTGATATGGGCGAAAATGACGCAGTATTCCATATGATGGGCGAGCCTGACGAAACAAGACATATCATTATACATAATGAAGAAGCTGTAATTTCACCAAGCTGGTCAATACATACAGGTGTCGGCACAAAGAATTACTCATTTATTTGGGCAATGTGCGGTGAAAACCAAGAGTTTGACGATATGGACTTCATTGAAACAAAGGACTTGAAGTAATAGGAGAAGTAAAATGTATATTGGAATGAGAGGTCATGACTTCGATACTAATACGCTTGACGCTTTGTGCGAAAAGTGTAAAGAGTACGGCGTTGGCGGTGTTCAGCTTGTGCTTTTGAGATCGTTGGCTGATTTTAAGAAAGGTAATTTTACACCTGAATATGCTAAGTCAATCGGCGATAAATTGCGTGAAAACGGTATTCGTGTGCCGATTTTGGGCTGTTATATCAATCCGTCTGACGCAAACGAGGAAAGCCTTAATGAAAGCCTTGATTATTTTATCGAGAATTTGCATTATGCAAAATATATCGGTGCGGAAATGGTCGGTCTTGAAACTTGCCGTTTCAGTGATGACGATGAAATAAATAACTCCGAAGAAACATATCAGTATCTTTTGAAGAATATGAAAAAACTTGTTTCTGCGGCGGAAGAAATAGGCGTAAATGTGGGTATTGAGGGCGTTCATTTTCACGTTATAAATACTCCGACAAAGATGAAAAGATTGGTCGATGACCTTAATTCACCAAATGTCAGAGTTATATTTGACCCTGTTAATTATATCAATACCGCAAATTATAAAAATCAAGATGAAATTATTAATACTCATTTTGATTTGTTGGGCGAGAAAACAAAGTTGCTTCACTTGAAAGATTTTAAACTTGTTGACGGTGAAGTTACTTATGAATTCCCGTGCGACGGATTGCTTAATAAAGATTTGCTTTGGGATAAGCTAAAGCAATATAATCCGGATATTGCAGTTATTCTTGAAGAAGTTAAGGAAGATCACCTTGCAAAAGTTAAGGCTGCGGTTGAAAAGAGATTTGTATAAATAAAAAGCCTTGATGTGGGCGGATGACTCACATCAAGGCTTTTTTACTGTGGTATAACAGGTAGACGGTGGGGATAATAATATTAAATTGTATGAAGTAAAAGAAATAATCAGCTTATAAATTCTTTTTTGAATGTTTGGGGAAATTCCGTTCGTGCAATAAATCTTTTTCTTTCTGATTAGCAAGTAAATAAGATTAAAGAATATGTTCCACAGACTATAAAAAGCGTAAAATATCTTGTTGTTGCCGAAACGGATAACATTGTCGGTTTTATGGGAACTTAAAATAATCGTTTGAAAATGTTGTTCATTTCACCACAGAAACGAGAAAAAGAAATAGGTAAACAATTTGTGCGATATGGCGTTCAAAATTATAATATACAGTAAGTAACCGTCAATGAAGATAATCTTAAAGCGGTTGGATTTTATAAACACTTAGGCTTTTAAATATATAAAAGAACAGTCTGCAACGAAGAAGGAAATCCCTATCTGCTTTTGTATATGAATTAGTTGGGATAAAGTTTTGAATTTAGAAAGGAAGAATTATATGATAAAGATACTTTTCGTCTGCCACGGCAATAGTATAAGTGTAAAAGACGTATCGCCTTTTGATTGGGTAAATCGGGGCAAATCGTGACTTTAGGAAAAGTTACTTACTACGATTTTACTACTATTCAGCAAATGAAAAAATATATATGTACATATCCTATTTTATTGCGATTAGACACCATATAGGTGTCTTTTTTTGAGCAAATAAATATTATTCTGAAATTCATAAATTGCACAAATTTCGAGAATCATTCCAACAAAAATTCTAAGATATAAGTGCTCTTTATTTGCCGATATTAGTTGCTATTTTCTGAGTTTAGAGTTATATATGTAATAACAAAAAATTATTGTATATGAAATAGGAGACAGTAATATGGCTAATCAAATGGATATAAGTAGTATTAAAAATAGCATTCCAATAAGTGAAAAATATATGTTGACAATATATGAGGCTTCTGCTTATTTCAATATCGGTGTAAAAAAACTCAGACGGATGGCAGAAAACAATAAAGGTAGATTCGCTTTCTACATGGGAAACAGATATTTGATTGTAAGAACAAAGTTTGAAAACTACATTGAGCAGTTGATTATGGACGAATTTGATGTGAATGAGGTTGGTTAAGGCAGGTTATAAGAAAAGGATCTTTTTATATTAGATAACAAAAAGTTTTACAAATATATACATCTTGTAACAATATCACAAAGTGATTACAATAATTGTTTCGAACTATACCGAGTATCTTTTCTGTGCGTGCCGGATTCGTTTGTGACAATATCGCTCCGTCTGACTTTTTCTTGCTGTACAGCATTAAACATCTCTTTTGAAATGATGGGCAGATGATCGTCATTAAGTCTAATTTGCTCATGAGAATGATTTTTATTTTGAACCCTTTTATATTTTTGCGTGTAGGCAGTATAGGTTTTATAGACAAGCACATCACCGATATATTTTTCATTATTGAGCATAGTATCAATAGTGCGTTTGCACCATTTATCTTTGCCTGTTGTAGATTTAGTACTTTGTCGTTCGAGTTCAGAAATAATTCTTATAATGCTCATACCAGAGAGGTACATTTCAAATATATTTTGAACGATTTTGGCTTGTTCTTCGTCTATAGTAAGTTCGCCGATTTCAGATTTTTTATAACCAAAACAAGGACGTGTATAGATTTTAGAAGTACCGTCTTTTAATCTTTTATTTATAGTCCAATTCTGATTGTCTCTGCAATTTTTATTTTTTGAGCCTGCTATAGCTACCATAATATGCCTTTGTCAATAAAAAACTGAGCCACCTCGCTGAGGTGACCCACAAAAGTTAGACTTTTTATAGCCATAGTAGTTTTAATACTGCTATGCTATTTTTATGCAGCTAAAGTGTTGAGTCTATATTCTACAGGACTCATCCAACCGAGCTTTTCTTTTATTCTTTGTTCGTTGTAATACTTTATATACTTTTCAATTTTGTTTTTCAATTCATCAAAACTATAATATGTAGTTCCGTAATACATTTCTTGTTTTAGTATTCCAAAGAAATTTTCCATTACAGAATTATCATAACAATTTCCCTTACGTGACATACTTTGATAAATTTTATTTTCTTTTAGCCTAAGTGAATATGCTTTCATTTGATATGCCCAACCTCTATCAGAATGAAATGTTCTTCTATACAGACAGTCTGAGGTTATTTCTATCGCTTTCTTTTGAGCAGTTAAAATGTTGTTTGAAGATGGACTTTTGCTTATGCTATAGCTTAAAACCTCTCCGTTGAACATATCAAGAAACGGATCTAAATACAATTTCTTTATTGCCATTCTGCCCTTGCTGTCTATTTCAAAATATTTAAATTCAGTAGTATCAGTCGTTATCTTTTGATGTGGTATAGATGTATTAAATCGTCTGTGTATTCTATTTGGTGCCACTTTGCCAACATTGCCTTTATACGAACTGTATTTACGACTTTTGCGTGTAAACGATGTAACTTGAAGTCCGAGTTTTTGAATTATTCTTTGAACTCGCTTTTTGTTAACGTTAAATCCCTGTTTGCGTAATACCGCGTGTATTCTGCGATATCCATAGTCTTTATGCTCCTTGCGAATTGCAATGATTTTTTCTTCAAGCTCCTGATTCGGATTTACTCTGTCAAATCGCTTTTGCCAATACATATATGTAGCTTTCGGAAAACCTACAACAACGAGAATATCATTTAATTTGAATGGTCCTCGGAGACTGTGTATGATTCTCGCCGTTTTTTCAGAAGAGCTTCCTCCTCCAAACGCAGTCTCCTCAATTCTTTTAAATATGCATTTTCTATTCTTAATTTAAGCAGTTCATCTTCAAGTTCTTTGATATGTTCTGCACTTGTATCTATCGGCTTATTTTCAATATTTGGAGTAGAATTATTTTTTGTGCCCAATGTTTTCTTACGACCTTTCTTTTTGGGTCTCAATGCATCAGGTCCTGCATTTCTAAAATCATTTACCCATTTAGCCAATAACGCAGGGGTAAAGATACCTTGTGAAAGAGCTAATTCCTGATATGAGACTTCACTTGATAAATACAATTCTACCATATGAAGTTTAAATTGAAAAGAGTAATTGTTATTTTTTCTCGAACGCATTAATCCATCATTTCCAAACTTCTTATACAATGCAACCCACTCTTGTAATCTGATCTTTGTTGATATATTGTATTTTTTACAAAGATAATTATAGCCACCTTCACCATTCAAGTATTCTTGTACAACTTTTAATTTGAATTCATAACTATATTTTGCCATGAAAAAACCGACCTCCTATTCATTAGATTTTTGGTCTAACTTTTGGGGGTCGGTTCACTCTAATGGCTCAGTTTTATTTTAGCAGACATATTTTTGTGTTCATATAGATGTTTTTTGGGAAATTTTTTATTTATAAAAAAATTTGTTGTTATAATGAAAATATATGCTATTACGACATTTTTTGAGATAAGTTTACATTATACACATATTTTTTCTCTTTTATTTATATGGAGGAGAAATAATATGGGTATTTTATGTGATTTAATAGTATCAGCAAAAGATAAAAATAAAGATAGCTTAATGGAAATTATAAATAAATTTAGACCGTTAATAAAAAAACAGGCATATGCCCTAAATTATGAAGATGCAGAAAATGATTTGATAGTTGATATGATAGAATTAATATATAATATGCCTTTTTTTCAGCATGATGGACAGGCGGTTACATATATATCAACATCTATCAGACATTCATATGTAAAATTTTTAAAACAAAGAATACGTTTACGTGAAAATGAATGTATATATGATCCAGATATAATAAAGAACATAGAAAATCTATCAGAAGATTTTGAGAAAAAGGATCTGGATTTAATTTTTGCAATTAGAAAATTAAATTATAATCAAAAATGGGTTATTATATATAAATTTTTTTTTATGTTTAAAGATAAAGAAATAATGAACAAATTAAATATATCTCGTCAGGCTGTTTATAACAATAAGAATAAGGCTCTGAAAAATCTAAGAAAAATGTTAGAACAATAGTTTTTTTGTAGTTAAAGTCGTTTTGAGGTGCTTTTGGGAAAAAATACACGATAATTAACATAAAAGGTGTAATATATTAATTGGATTCACGATTATTGAATATTTTTGTATAGTCAGCTGATAAAAGATTAATAAAGGACAGAAAATCAATAATTATGACTCTAGACAAAACCATTCAGGAGAAAAAAGAAATGTCTATTAGCAAATGGATTAGTGACAAAATATGCAGTTATTGTAATGTTGATAAAAAGAATTATCAAAAGATGAAATATGGCATTGATATTATTTATATTAATATTAGCAAAACAGCTTTTTTGATCATTTTATCAGTGATATTAGGAATAGTAAAAGAAACATTATTATTATTAAGCGTGTTTACATGTGTTAGATTAAGCGGATTTGGTTATCATTCAAATAATACAATTAAGTGTACTGTTGTTGGTATTATTGGATTTATTAGTTCTGTCTATATGGCAATTATGTTGAACCCCATTAATATAATTGCGGGAATGGTGGTTTACTTAATTTGCTTAATTATTTTTTTGCGTTACGCTCCAATTGAAACGATGAAACGTCCAATAGGCAATTCACGGAAGAAATTTTTTAAAAAGATTACTGTAATTACAGCAACCTGTTTATTTATTGTTGCATTCTGTATAGGTGAAAATGTATATAGAAATATAATCATTATAGGAATATCATTAGAAGCAGTGATGATATTGCCTATAATGAAAATAATAATTCAATGAAAGGGATTTTTAGATATGAAGAAAATGAATAATATTATCAATAAGTTATTAATACCATTATGCGGTACAGTTGTAGCTGTATGTATATTTATAGCAAATGCTTCTCCAAACTTATGCTTAGGAATTTGGGGATATGAAGAAGATATGCCTGATGAACTAAAAGACAAATATTAATCTACTGTATTTATTATAAGTTCGGATAAAAAGAAATTATCCTGAATCTTAACATTAAAGAATACATTACTATAATTGTTACAAATATTTTGAACAATAGATAATCCTCTTCCGTGATTCTCTCCTTTGGTTGAATAATTATTTAAGAAAATTTTGGAAATATCAGGTACAGTATTGCATGAATTTTTTATGACATATATTATTTGCGTTTTTAAAGGAATTATACTCAATATGACATTTTTTGATTCGGTTTTGACAGCTTCTTCAAATGCATTGTCTAACAGTATTCCTAAAATTCGAGACATATCTAAAGATGATATTTCAGATACAATATTAATGTTTTCCTGAATATCTATATTAAAATTAATGGAATTGTTTTTTGCTTTCAGTACATAACTATATATAATGCCTTGTATTATGCTGTCTTCAATTAATGTTATAGAGTGTGTAAATGTTACATCTTTTAAAATACTATTATGAAATGGTAGTATTTCTTTATAAAAAAAATCCTTTATCATTTTTAAATTGTCAGATGCTATCAATGTGCTCATTGATGAATATATTTTTATATAATCATGTTTAAAATCTATTATTTCATTATACATATTTTGTATCTCACGTCTGTATGCAGAGGTTATTTCCTGTTTTTTTTCTAATTCAATTTCTTTTGATTTATTAGAAATAATTTTTAGTTCTAACCAAATGGAAATTGTTGAAAAAACAATAGATGTCAAAGTTAGGATATTACCAAATATCAATACATATTTAGTAATGCTTGTATCTACTGTAGCTATGGCAAATTCAACTCCGGCGATAATTATGACTAAAAATAGCACATTTATAAATATTAAATATATTGTTTTATCTGGTTTAACATGGTTAATAAAATTCATTTTTTTATGATGACGGGTAATTTTATAACTTAAAAAATATATAACACAAGAAATGATTAATGACGAAATAATCCATTCTATAGAAAAAAAGATATTATAAGATACCATTTCTCTTAAATGTTCAATTTGATCAGGTGAAAATTTCATTGCATAAAATACCATATTGGTAATAAATGTAAGCACAAGAACCATTAAAAAAGTAAGTACACAAATAAATATATTTTTAATCAATGGTATTTTGGCATGAGTTAAATATAAAAATAAGGTAAATATTAAGCCTGGTATACCCGCAAATATAAATGTAAGAGATATAATTAAGTAGGTAATTCCCAAACAAGAAAATAATTTGCCGAATGAGATTTTTTTCGTTGTTAATGAAAGAGTTAAAACGTAAGCGATGCAGGTAAAACCAAGTGAAAAAGAAATTGTGTTAGATAGAAGTATAGTAATCTGTGATAAATTCATTTTATAATCTCCTTACATCTTGGTGAATAAATACAATGATAATTGTGCGATAATTCAATGGTATGTTTCTTTTTGTCAATATTGACTATTTTATTTTTGTTTACTATAATAGATTTGTGACAGCGAATAAATCGGCTGTCAAGTTCCTTTTCAATATCTTTCAGTAATGCATAGAAAGTAATCATGCCATTATCATAATATAAAATCAATTTATGAGTGCTTTTTATTGATTCTATGTAGCATATTTTATCGAACGGGACAGAAAAATTTTTCTGTTTATTTTTTATATTTAAGCACTTCATATAACCTTTTTGTTGTCTTGTTTCTATATACTTTAAGTTCTCACAAATTCGTTGTCTTAATGATGCCAAATTGTTTTTTATGATAAAATCAAGAGCCTCTAATTTATATTCATATGTAAGTGACATCATTTCTTCATAATTAGTAATGAATATTATAGGGCTCATATAATCATTTTCGCGTATAATTGATGCAATATCGAAGCCGCTTTTATTATTTTGAAGTTTTATATCAAGATAATAAATTGTTATTTCAGAATTATTGTGGATATAATTTATAACATTGTCTGGATTAGATGTCGTCAAAACAATTTTAGAATTAAAGTGATTATTAACTATATATTTTTCAAGTATAGATTTTATGTAATTACAAAATTGTATATCATCTTCACATATTACAATATTCATATTATTCTCCTATATAATAATTAAATTTTATTTAGATTATTATAACATATAGACGTATTTTTGTCAATTAATGTATTAGGATGAAAAAATTTTAAAGAATACGGACATTTATATCCATTTGATAATATAATTGATTTTTCTCTTTTATCGACACCGATAATTTTCGTTCTATTAATAATTATAGATTTGTGACATTGAAAGAAATCTGTGTTTAATCTATATAAAATATCTTTTAATTTACCGTAAAATTCAACTACATATGAATCAGTATGAATTTTTAGTTTATGGTGTCCAGAAACAGTATCAATAAAATAAATGTTTTTATACTCTATAGAAAAATTGGTACTGTAGTTTTGAATATTTAAACAGTTGATATACCCATTGCGTTGACGTTGTTCTGTAATTAGTATACAGTCTGTAATTCTTTTTTCATAATTTGAAATATCATATTTTGAGATATAATCAAAAATTTTTAGTTTATACTCAAAAGTTAGGCTTAATTTATCTGAGTAATTAGTTATAAGTACGATGGGACTTATTTCATCTGTTTCACGTATAACATTAGCAATATCAATACCACTTATAAATTTTTCATGCAGATTAATATCTAAAAAATACAATGTAATTTGATTATTTTTATTTGCATAGTTTAATACGTCTGCTGAATTATTTGTAGAAAGTATAATTTCACTGTTTAAATTATTTTTTATTAAGACCTTTGTTATTACTTTTTCAAGTTTATGTCTGTCAGAGATGCTATCTTCACATATTACTATATTCATTACTATACTCCTATTTTTAATATTTAGTTTTCTCTATAATAATATATTTCCTAATTGGTATAAAAAACAACATCATATTAAAACATAGTATTTCCTTGGTTTAAGAATTATATAGTTTGTTGTAATAAGAGATAGTCATTATTATAATTACTGTTGGATATGCTTATACTGGAGGAATTCAAATGAAAAAAATTAAAATAGGCAAAAATATGAAAGAAGTTCGAATTATGCGTGGCCTTACACAAGAAAATTTGGGAGAAAAAGTACATTTAAGTACTAATTATATTGGGTTAATTGAAAGAAATGTCGATACACCGTCACTTAGTGCGATTATAGATATAGCTAATGAATTAGGAGTTAGTTTAGACTATTTAGTCGGAACTCATATTAAAAAAAAGAAAAATTATCAGGAATGTCGGAAATATGAAAATCAAATTATTGAAAAGGTGAAATGCTTAAATAAAATGCAACTTTTGTATGTTTTAGATACTATAGAATTATTAAATAAATACAACTGGGGTGACGAGAAAATAGAATGATAAATGAAAATACAAAAAAAGATGATGTTGGATTTTTTAACCGCTTATATAATCAATACTATCAAAAAATATATAAATATATTCTTTTTATAACTGGTGTAAGGTTTTCGGAAGATATAGTACAAGAAACATTTTGTACAGCATGGGAAAAGTTATATGAGATAAAAACACACCCATCACCTCAAAATTGGCTTTATAAAACCGCAAGGAATAAAATAATGACAACAATGAAGAAAAAAATGAATATATGCGAAACACCTATACCAGAATGTGAATTAGATACATATGAAGCTGTAGCATATGAGGAACAATTTACTTTTGATGACTTGAAAAATGTTTTAACAAGTAATGAAATAAAAATGCTTAGACAACATTTTATAGAAGGATATAGTATAAAAGAAATATCAATAGCAAATTCTATGAAAATAGGGACAGGGACGATGAAATTTAGCAGAATGTATAAAAAAATAAAAAATTCAAAATGTTAGAACGAAAATATTTATGCGTGTTTTAAATATCGCTAATAAACTTTACATTTTTATTTGAAAAATACTCTTTAATATATAGTTTTAAAGAATCGCCGCATGCAAGCGAGCCTGCTTCGCCGATTAAATCTGCATTATCAATTTTACCGACATTTCTAGGATGTCTGTAATGTTCAAGTACCTTTTCTGAATATTCCCACATTTATATCACCTCGTATCTGGTTGAATTTTCCCTATAATATTTTATTACAAAAGGTGAGAAATGTATATTGTACTATTTTTTATGTTGAAAATAACTCTTCATGACATCAAGAAAAAATTTTAAATCTTCTTCACTGCTAGTATCCAAATATTTCTGAATATCGCTGCGATAATATTTTTGCGGCTCTTGTTCACTGAAATCAAACAGCTCTCTTTCACTTGTTTTTAAAGCCTGAGCGATCCTTTCTAAAGTTTCTGCTGTCATAAAACGTTTACCGCGTTCAATGTTGCTTAAATTAGGGGTATCCATATTAACAAGTTCTGCGAGCGACTCCTGCGAAAGCCCTAATTCTTTGCGGCGTGCTTTTATTCTTGCTCCTAGTTTTTCTTTTAAAGTGTGCATATTAACCCCTTTAATATAAATCTTACTTTTATAATTGCTTGAAAATAAGTTGCTAATATGCTATATACATGTTATTAATATAGTAAATTATGCTAAGTAGACGTTGAGGTATGAATGGGAATGCTAAAAGATATTTGTCAGGATATATTTTCTGTAAAAAATAAGTATGTAGGAGATTTTAAGTTCAAGATTGTAAGAATTTTGGGTTTAAAGCTTTCAAAATCACTTGGATATCAGACAAAAGGGAAAAATAATAAGATTTATATAAATGAAAATTCAGTCAGAAAAGAATTGAAAAAATGTATTTACGGGCTGCGTATAAATATAAAAGGCGACAACAACGAAGTAATTATAAATACTCCATATAAGTTTGATAATTGCAGCATTACAATTGAGGGGAATAATTCTTCAATATTTATTTCATCTGACGTTGATTTGAGAAATACATGTTTCGTTAGTTATAATTGTTCAAAGATTTTTATCGGTCAAGCCGTTACAATAAACGGGGCTAATATTTATTGTGCCTCAGATAATTCCTGTATTAAACTCGGAGATGATTGTATGCTCTCATGGGGTATTCATATAATTAGCGGAGATTTTCATAATATAACAGCGCCGGAGGGTGGCGAGATTATTAACAGGGGGAAGTTTTGTGAAATTGGAAAACACGTGTGGATAGGCCATGATGCTTCTATTTGTAAAAATGTTCGAATCGCAGACAATAGTATTATCGGGGCACATGCTGTTGTAACAAAAAGTTTTAGTGAAAAGAATTCTGTAATTGCCGGAAACCCTGCAAAAATAGTTAAACAAGGTGTCGAATGGCATAGAGAACGAGTTTAGTTTTCCAGCCTTTTTTGTTCTTGTTTTAAAAATTCGCAGTCAGCTTCCAGCCTTTTGTCTTCCATTGCGTCAATAAGTTCTTCAATGTTTTTAATCTGACCGAGTTCAAAACCTACTTCTGCAAGAAGTACACAGTCGTTGCAGAGTCTGTAATTTTGTCCGTAATGAACAGAGCCTGCAAGCGATTTTGTGTCTCCGCATGCTGCGCAGGTAAAGAATTCATTTTCGCAATCCGGATTTTCTTCTATATCATCAAGCCGCATCTGCTCAACTACGAGCTGCATTTCTTTTACGACTTCTTCTTTATTTTTCATCTTGTAGTCCTTTCTTTGAGGATGGCTCGGCGTTTTAGTATAAATCTGGAATTTAACTATTGCCATCCGATATTTTATCTACGTGCGTAGCACTAGTCCTTTCTTTGAGGGTGTTATTTCCCTTCGCAGAGAGCTTTCATCTCCTTAACGGCCTGTTCCAAACCTACAAAGATTGAGCGGGCAATAATTGAATGTCCTATATTTAGCTCTACAAGGTTAGGAATTTCGTGCATTCTGCGTACGTTATGGTAATTTAAGCCGTGGCCGGCATTTACTTTTAGCCCGAAATTCTGTGCAAATATTGCAGCGCCTTTTAAGTCTTCAAAAGCTTTTTCTTCCTCAAGAGTACCGAATGCTTCGGAATATCTTCCCGTGTGAAGCTCTATAAACGGTGCACCTGTTTTT
>OJMG01001896.1_pt1 | contig 18620 bp, 17 predicted proteins | sample 1597141 | NCBI WGS metagenome assembly OJMG01 (sample SAMEA2452119, study PRJEB22498) | human gut metagenome | biome: human feces; feature: human gut; material: feces | place: Australia | collected 2012 | reverse complement strand
GCTTATGAGTCATTGCCTGGCTCACACGAGTATGTCGGTGTTGTAGTATGCAGTAAGCCTGTAAGTGAACCACTTGTTGGTATCATGTATGCAGGTGAAGTAAATGATATGGCAAGTCCGTTCCCGGTTGATAGTATCAAGGATGCCATGAAAACGGCATTACCGACATTGGTATTTATGCACGACTAAAGAAGGAGGTGACAAATGAAAGAATCGTTATTTATCGAATATGTGAAAAAAATCTTCCCGAAGTTACAGACAATCATCGAGAAGGTAAATGGAAAGCGTGGAAATAAACTCACGTATCTTCATAAGACTATGCTTCGCAAGGAGTATTCGGCTGATCAGAAATGGGAAAGCGCATCAGTTAACACTACCTATGTGTCTGCCGACATGGTTGCTATGGATTCACCGCTTCCTGCAAAGAATCGTGATTCTATCGCACACGCCAACGGTACGTTGCCGAAGGTTGGTATGAAGAAGATACTGCGTGAAACACAAATCAATGCTATTAACATCATGAAGGCGCAGGGTGCTTCGTTCACTAGCATTGCTAATAAGTTGACCAACGATCCTGTTGCATGTTCTGTTGGTATTGACGAAAAGAACGAAGCCAATTTCTTGACTGCTCTCTCAAACGGTATCGTTATTGTTGAAGACGAGAACAACACCGGAACAGGATTGCGTATTAACTTCAACTATATGCCAGAGAATTGTTTTGGTGTTGAAGTTCCAAACTTTATTAGCTATGATGACATCAAGAATGTGCTCTCTAAAGCTGACGCAGACGGTAATTCGATCACTACTATCATGTTGGCATTGAGTACATATAACGCTATTCGACAAACACAGTGGGCTAAGGAGTTGGTAGCAAACTACCGTGGTCAGACAGTTGTAGAAGGAACGAAGTTGCCAGTCCCAACTGCTTCTTTGTTTGATGAAGCTTTTGCTGATGACAACAATGGTATCAAGTTCCTGAAGGTGGACCGTACTGTTATTTCAGAGAAAAACGGTAAGCGTAAACCTTACAAGCCTTGGAATGCGAATAAAATTATTTTCCTCACCACTGAAGAAGTTGGTGCATTGGTTTGGGGTACGTTGGCTGAAAAAACAAATCCTGTTTCAGGTGTGGTTTACTCAACTGTAGATGAATACAAGCTCATTAGTAAGTATTCCAAGAATGATCCGTTGCAGGAGTTCACAAGCGGACAAGCTCTAGTGTTACCAGTTATTGAGAATGTTGATCAAATCTATTCTTTGGATATTACCGATGGGCAGTTGGTTGACACAGAAGCTGAAAGTTCTGATACAGGAGATGAAAAAATCACCGTTTGGGGACAGGCCTACAAAAAACCTGAATTTGTGACTGAATACAACAAAATTCGTGGTAGCAAGCTGGCTGGTACTATTGCCGATGATAAGCTGATTGCCGCCGTGAACAAATTGAGTGACGCGGAAGAGGCTGCTTTGAAGGCTGCTGTTGAAACTCACAAGGCTGTCTAAGGATAGGAGGCTAAGATATGAAGACAATTCTGCAAGCATTAATAGACGAGATTGATTATCCGTTCCCTGTTGGCAAGTTTGAGAACAAGTTGTTAGCTCGAGGATTGAATGGAGATGATGAATGTACTTACGATGTAATCACAGGAAACTCGTTCAAGGGTGCTGTAGCTGATTGTCTTTATTCTCTGATTGAAGCTGTAAACTTTTCCGAATCAGACAAGTCTGTAAATCTCCCTGATAGGGACGTTCTGTTGAAGAAGATGAATGCTGTTTATAAATCCATAGGTGAGCCTGAGAAATGCTTTGGCGAGCCTGTGGTTTATATCGGAGGGTAATATATGGCAGTATTGAATCTGAGACCTCATACTCTACGCTACCTAATTGTCAGTGACGGTTACGAGGATGAGAATGGCGATTACCATGAAGGCGAAAGTTCGTGGTCAGATACATCAATTCCTTGCGATATCGTTCCGGCAGGAAAGGCTAACGAGATAGCGTTTGATGACGGTGTAGTCAAGAAGTATTCTTATACTGTCTATCTTTCCAAAGATAGCATAGAGTTCAAACTTGGAGATAGGATAAAGATTTGTCTTTTCGGAGAAACCGAGAGAGAGTTTGAGGTGAAAGGATTTCATCGTTACCAGCACCAGTGTAAGATGTGGATTTGATATGGGCATAAGAATGAATACACCGATGAGCGAAGTTCAAGCTGTCATTCGAGCAGAAGCAGAACGTGTCGAAAGGCTTACCATACGTGCGCTTTCCTATTTGGGAGAGCAATGTGTGATAAAAGCAAGAGATCGTTCTTCAGAAGAAAGCTGGTTTGACCAGACCGGTAACTTGCGTAGCTCAATCGGTTATGTCATTGCTCATAACGGAAGTATAATCGGTTATTCAGATTTTCAGCAAGTGAAGAATGGTTCAGAAGGTGTACAGACCGGAAAAGAGTTCGCAACCGAATTGATTAAGAAATACTCGATAGGGTATGCTCTTGTGGTTGTCGCCGGAATGAACTATGCCGAATATGTGGAAGCTATGGATAACAAAGATGTGCTTGCCACACCTGAACTGTTTGCAAGAAAAGAATTGCCAAAGATGATGCAGAAACTAAGTAAACAAGTAGCAAAATGAAAACGGTAATTGACATAAAGGATGATGTGTACAATGTGATTAAAGGCTCTGCGCTTGATGAAGAAGCCACAGGAAAGCTGTGCAAATCTTCCAAGCGTCCTGCTAATTCCGACAAGGAAGATATTGTTATCTCCGTAATCGGAAACAACGTAAGCCAAATGCAGGAAGCCTTTGTTTACGTCAACATCTACGTGAAAGACAATATCCGTGATGGTGAAGCAGAAATAAACGACACACGTTGTCGTGAGCTTTGCCGACTTGCGTCTGATTTATTGGAAGTGCATAACGGAGGCAGTTTCAGAATTACATTGGTTGAGCAGACCACACCACCTGTTAACGGTAAAGATGAACACTTCATCAAAAACAAGATTTTATATCAGTATTGTAACGAATAATTAAAATTGAATAGATATGGCAGGAACAACTGTAACAGTAGGTTGGGGACAGCCTAAAATCGAAGTCAAGAAACTTGGTGATGTTCCCGGAGAATGGAAAGCATTCGCAACGCCAGTTGAAGGAACGACACAGCTTACAACTACACAAGGTGATAAGATGGAAGCCAAGATTGAAGGTGGAGAAAACGAAGCAGTGAAGTATAAGAAGAATACCTATCAGCTTGTTTTCGATGTACGTCAGGTTCCAGAACGTGAAGACCCGATAACAGACAGTGATGGAGTAGTTGCTGATGAATATTCAGTTCGTATCACTCCTGAGAACGCAACCGCTATCGGTGCTTTGATTGACCGTGCATCTGTGAATGTCCAAAAGAAATTTGACGCTGAAAACGGACTTGTAAAGACCTACACGTTCGATGTTCTTAAAGCTCCTACAGGCGATTCTGTCAAGTTCCAAGTCATCACTGACGAATAATAATTTGACAGATTCAACACTGTAAAAAGCGTTTTTAGGTATTAGTTTTAGCGGATATGGTGTAATGGTAGCACGTAAAAGGTAGCTGTTCGATTCAGCGTATCCGCCCTAAGTTTAGACGATATGGACGAGCACAAGTTAGACATAGAAATGAGTATCTCCGATGCGATATTGGACAAACCGATTTGTTTCAATATAGGCAAGCGGAGATTTTATTTATACCAACCTACGCTTGGAAAGACTTATCTGTTGGCAAGGATTACAGAATCACTGGAACTGAACAACGATATTCTTTCCATGAATCCGTATATGGAAGCATTGAGGTTATGCAAGGAGAAACGTGATACCGTTTGTCTTGTCATAGCCTATCACAGCTTGCAAGGTAAGCGTAATGTGTTGGATAATGAGAAAGTAAACAAGCGTGCAAAACTGTTTTCGTCACAGCTTGATGATGCTGAATTGGCACAATTGCTTGTGCTCGTATTCAGTTGGGACAGTTCTGAGAGCTACATCAAGCATTTCGGGATTGACAAGGAACGTGCCTTGCAGAAACGTATATCGTCTGTAAAGTCTAACAAAGGAAGTATCTCATTTGGAGGTAAAAGTATCTACGGTTTGTTGATAGATACTGCGTGTCAACGCTATGGATGGACTTTTGATTATGTGGTATGGGGTATTAGCTACATCAACTTGCAGATGTTGTTGGCTGATTCCGTATCATCCGTTTATCTGAGTGATGAAGAGCGCAAGAAACTGAATATACGTGACGGAGGAGAGGTTATCAATGCAGATGACCCCAAGAACTTGAAACTGATAAAATCTATGAACTGGTATTGATGTATGGCTGGATTGCATTTTGACATAACAGGAGATAACTCTAACCTCATCCGTAAGTTGCAAGAGACAGAGCAAGGAGTAAAAAACGTATCTAAGGCTGTTGAGCGTGAGGGTGGAAACATTGAAGAGATATTCGAAAGGTTGACAAAAGCCGCTGCTGCATTCGGAGTAGGATTGTCTGCAAAAGAGTTTATCGCACAATCAGTACAGATTCGTGGTGAGTTCCAAAAACTCGAAGTAGCGTTTACGACCATGCTTGGTAGTACAGAAAAAGCTGATGCTCTCATGCAACAGATGGTACGTACTGCCGCTACCACTCCATTTGATTTGCAAGGTGTGGCCAACGGAGCAAAATCTTTGCTTGCATACGGTGTCGCTGCCGAAGACGTAAACAAAACACTTATCAGACTTGGAGATATCGCAGCCGGATTGAGTATTCCTCTTGGTGATTTGGTTTATCTGTATGGTACTACAATGGCACAAGGACGCCTTTACACCGCAGACTTGAACCAGTTCACCGGTCGTGGTATTCCTATGATTGGAGAACTTGCCAAGCAGTTTGGAGTAGCAGAAAGTGAAGTGAAGAGTTTGGTTGAAGCAGGTAAAGTTGGTTTCCCGGAAGTCCAGAAAGTTATCGAAAGTCTGACCAATGAAGGGGGTAAATTCGGTGGACTTATGGAAGCACAATCTAAAACTATCGCCGGACAGATTTCAAATATTGAGGATAGTATTTCTCAGATGTTCAACAATATCGGGAAAGCAAACGAAGGTATTATTAATAGTGCGCTTGGAGTGGTATCTGATTTGGTTGAGAACTACGAGCAAGTAGGGAAAGTATTGCTCGAACTTGTTGGGACGTATGGAGCTTACAAGGCTGCATTGATTACTATTACAGCATTACAAAAAGCACATTCTGTTGTGCTTGCACAAGCTGTAGTTGAGCAACAGTTAGCCGCTGCTGCTGGAATAACATTGTCTAATGCTCAGGCAATGGTTGCCGCAAGAACAAAATTGTTGCAAGTTGCAACAGCGTCATTGAACAAGACAATGATGTTTAATCCGTATATATTAGCTGCATCCGCAGTCGCTGCTTTAGGATTCGGTATCTACAAGTTGGTCACTTATCAGACAGATGCAGAGAAAGCCCAATCTAAGCTGAATGATGCAATCAAAGAATCTGAGAAAGCATCTTTAGGCGAACAGAGAGAACTATCCAAACTGAAAGGAGAATTATCAGCACTAGAAAAAGGAACTGATGAATACAATGCTGTCAAGGATAAAATCATTAAGAACTATTCCAAGTATGACAACCAGCTTGCAGACGAAATAGAAAAAGTTGGTTTGACAGAGCAAGCATATAACAGACTTACAGAAGCGATCAATAAATCATTTGGAGCAAGGCAGTATAACAAGTTCAAGGACGAGCAACAAGGAGAGCTTGATGCGCTTATGTCTGAAAACCTTGGAAAGATACAAGACAGATTAATAGAAAAACTAGGAGAAGAAACTGGCACTAAGTATTACACCAAGATACGAGATGCCATCTTGAAAGGTACTGTCAATTCAAGTATAAAAAATGGTAAATATGAGTTTTCAGGATTTGATAATGGAACTATTGAAGCTCTTGATAAAGTAGCAGGTAAAGATGGTGGAGTATTTGATGTAACAAACCGAGCTGTTGAAGGATATATTGTTAACATTCTTAATGCTGTAAAACTTACAGATGAGCTTGACAAGAAAGCACGTGTTAAGTTCGGAGTTGATAATACAACAGGATTGTCTGATTATAAAAATAGTGATGGAAAAGAAATTCCTCAATCAGTAATCTCAGAGGAGATTGATGATGTTACCAGTAGAATCAAGAATCTTAAACAAGAAATATCTGATTTACGTAGCGGTAAGATACAGGTTGAAGCCGGGAAAACGGTTGAGTCTGTAATAGAATCAAAAATAAAAGAGTTGCAACAAGCTGAGAAATCATTGGAAACTCTGACTGGCATAAAACAAACTACACGTACTTCCAAGAAAACGAAAGATTTTTTCATCACCGTTCCCGATGAGGAAGTTACTCTCATCACTCCGGAAGAGATCGAGAAGAACATCACCATGCATCGTGAAGCTATGGATCAGTATCTTTCCGAATATGGAGATTACCAGCAAAAGCGACTGGCGATAGCGGATATGTATGCATTGAAGATTTCTCAGGCAGAAACGGAAGGAGAGAAGCTTTCATTGCAGAAACAATCGGAAGAGGCCCTGAAAACATTAGATTTTGAGGAGTTTAAGAAATCCATCAATTTTGCTGATGTGTTTGGCGACTTGGATACACAGACTACGGCTTCTCTTCGTGCCTTGCGTGATAAACTGGGAGATTATATCAACGAGGCAGCAAAGGATTTACGTCCGGAAGACTTGAAAGAATTGCAGGATGCTTTCAAGAATTTGGATTTTAAGATAGCAGACCGCGATCCTTTTCATGAACTTAAAGCCGGACTAGAGGAATATAAGTCAGCTCAGGAGGCGGTTAATAAGGCCCAAGAAGATCTGAATACGGTGATGGCCGGTGGTACTGTCACTGTCAATGAATATGACAAGACCACGGGAAAGTTAGTTAAGAAAACACTCGACCAAACGCAAGCAGAGAAAAATTTGAACAGGGCTTTGTCTGAACGTCAAGTGGTATTGGCCAATTTGACAAAGGCTACCAACTCCTTGGGTTCTCATGGGGTGGAAATAGTAAATGCAGGGAATGAAGTGGTTGATATGCTTCAATCATTAGGAGTAGAAATTCCCGAGGCCGTTTCGAATACCTTTGAAGGAGTTGGACAGGTGATGAATGGCTTGGCGAGTATAGACTTGACGAAGCCTTTTTCTGCCATTACTGGAACCATTAGTATCCTGACTGGCATAGGTAAGACGATCGGCGGGTTGTTTGGTTTGGGTGGTGCAGATTATTCTGGATATGAGGAGATGAAGAGCCGGTACGATAATCTGATTTCTGTGTGGGATACCCTTATTTCCAAGAAAATGGAGTATATCGACATTGACTATGGCGTAGAAGCACAGAAAGCGGCCGATGAAGCGGCTAAGTTGGTTGAAACGCAGATACAGCGTCAACGCCAATTGGCAAACATGCTGGCAGGTAGTGGAGCAAGCATAGGTTCACATTCATTAGGTTATAGGATCAACGACCGCATGACCCAAAATGACTGGACCAATTTATCGGACTTAGTAGGACAGCGGGTAAGTGGAATCAACGATGTGTTGTCACTTGATGCGGATGTTATCGGCAAAGTGCTGCAAGATGAAAAATTCGTGTCTGTACTAACGACGGTTAATTCAGACTTTATTGAGTATATCCAGAACATTGAGAAATACGGAGAGCAGCTGGAAGAGATCGCCGAGAAAGAGAAGGAAGTATTTACCGGTATTAGTCTTGACTCTTTTGAGGACAGTTTTGTTGATATGCTTTCCGACCTGGATGCAAAGAACGAGGATTTTGCTGAAAACTTCGAGGGATATTTACAGAAAGCAATCTTTTCGTCCTTGGTCGCTAATCAGTATAAGGATCGGATTAAGAAGTTGTATGATTCATGGGCAAAGTATGGGGAAAGTGGTAATCAGTTGACTACAGATGAAGCACAGAATCTTAGAAATGAATATCAGGATATTGTGAATGACATGCTGGAGCAACGTGAACAGATTATGAAGGATTTTGGTTGGGATTCTTCATCCTCTTCTTCAGAACAAACTGCTTCAAGCCGTGGATTTGGGACTGAAATGACGCATGAAGACGCTGGTGAACTTAGCGGACGTTTCACAGCCTTATATGATGTAGGATTACAGATTCTTCAAAACATTACATTTTTACAGTCTATAGGGGTCTCTGCTGAATGTTGTAATACCGTTTTGCAAGAAATAAAAAACCTGATGGTTTCATCGAATGGGTATTTGGAAGATATTTCAGGATTCACAAAAAAAATGTTTGAATTGCATGGAAAGAAGCTTGATGATATTAACAACAATATAAGCAGGGCTTTATGATTGGAGAATTATATATAAATGGACAGGACGCTTATGGGCAATGGGGAATAAGCATGGATGACACGTCTTTATCTGCATTAATGGCGCCTCCACCTAACAAATCTTTGATAGAGAACAAGAGTCGCCTTGAACACGGAAAGAGGGTCGTTATTGATAATGTAAAGGTTGACGAGAGAGATGTTACATTACAGATAAATATTACTGCACCGAATAAAGATGTATTCTTTTCAAGATATATGTCTTTCTGCAATGAACTGAAGAAAGGTAAATTGTATATTAGGACAAAATACCAACCAGATATTACGTATAAAATGATATACATTTCATGCAAGCAATTTAGTCAATTCATGCAAGGTATAGGTAAATTTTCTTTGAGACTTAACGAACCTAATCCTGAAGATAGATATTAGTACTTTATTGTGATTGAATTTCAATCATAATTTATACATTTGCAAAATAGATAATATCGTATGAAGTTATACGAAACTGTTTATGATTGACATCAAAGACATATCCGGGAAGTTAAAGTTACAGGTTCTTGAATTAGAAGGGTCAGTTCATCGTTTTGAATTGATGAAGGAAGATTATATCCTGTTGAAATTTTCAGAGGAAGATCCTGTTTATTTTGACATAGGAGATTATGTGGAGACAGAAGAAGGGTGTTTCTATGTAACAGAACCGGTATATCCTGTATTCAATACATCTACTTCCGGATATGACTATGAATTGAAACTTGAATCCCATTATTACAGATGGAAGAACCATATTCTTTTTTATGATCGTCAAGGAAACAAGGAGGCATCTTGGAGCTTGACACGTGCCCCAGAAGCCCACTTGGGTATAGTCGTTTCAAATCTTCGTTCATTGGGATTTACCTACAATGGAAAAGAGTATCAAGCAGTCGTTGATAGTACTGTCAATGGAGAAGCCAAATTCGTACAGTATGAAAATACGAACATAATTGATGCTTTGACGAAAATGGCTGAAGCCTGGGACTGTGAATGGTGGGTTGATGGTGATAAGATTTATTTGGGGAGACTGGAATATGGCGATCCTGTAGATTTGGAGATAGGCAAAGAGATATATTCGATGAGCCGTAGTCAGAGTCAGGATATTTATGCGACACGCTTGTATGTTTTCGGTTCAACCCGGAATATACCTTCTGATTATCGTCAAGGTGAAAGCGGAACCGTAGTGGAGGGGGTAGTGCAAAAGCGGCTTATGCTGCCGGAAGGTACGCCTTACATTGATGTGGTAGAAGGTCTGAAGGAAGAACAGGTTATTGAATCGGTTGTCGTTCTGGAAGAAGTGTATCCTAAACTTATAGGCACGATCTCTTCTGTTAAGACGGTTGAACGTACAACGGGTGAGGGAGAGGAATCAGAAACCTTTATTGCATATCAGTTCACGGATGAAAGTTTTACGTTTTCCAAGGAGTATATTATACCGGGTGAGACCCTGAAGCTTCAATTCCAGACAGGCCCGCTTGCCGGTATGGAATTTGAGCTAAGTTTTAATCCTGATGAATTACCGGAAGAGAATCCGGATTCACAGGTGTTTGAAATTGTCAGAAATCAGAATTATGGGCAATGGTTACCTAAAGAACCACTTATACCTGGAGTCGGTAACCAATATTCCTTACTGAATTTTGATACGAAGTATGTAAGCGATGCACTAATACCGAAGGCCGAACAGGAACTTTTGGAAAAGGGACTTGCACTAAAGGATAAGATGGTGTCAGACCCATCTACTTACAACTGCGTAATAAATTCCTATCTAGCTTCGGGCTATGACGAAAACAACGGAACACTTAATCCGGAAAAGTCATTGGACCTGAAAGCCGGTCAAAAGGTCAACTTAAAGAACCCTGCCTATTTTAAAGATGGGCGTGTCACACGTGTCATAGGTTTTGAAAAGAAACTGGATTACCCGTATGACAGCCCTTCTTATACGATTGGTGAGACTGCCGCTTATTCCCGTTTGGGAGAATTGGAGCAAAAGATAGACAGTATCCAACTAGAAGGTAACACGTATGTGAATCAAGGAGGTGGCGGATCAGGTTTTTATGTTATCAAGAAAGACGATCCGACGGCTGCAAGTGATGAAAATGTATTCTCTGCCCTGCGTACCTTATATGAGATCAACAAGTTGAAGGTTGATGTGAACGACATGTTCTTACGTAAGGATATAAATGATACAGCCCACGGTATAATCCTTTTTGACAAAAAGATCGGTTCATCAGTTTATTTGGAAGGCTGGGAAGGAAAGGGCTGGGAGATAGAAGAAACTGGGGCGGCAGAGCTGGAATCTTTGCGTGTACGTTCAGATATATTTGTAAAGAACCGTATAGGTTCAGATACATTTGTTTCAGGGTTTCCAAACGGTTTTGGCTGGGATTTGTCGCCATACAAGCGTATCAATGCAGCAGAAGTTGAAGAAACAAAATACAGGCTGGAGATAGACGATATTATAGTAAGGGGAAAACTTCGCGTATTCGAAATGATCATATCTCAACTTCGCGGCGAGAATGACAATGTGATCTTTGCCGGCATGATGAAGGTGGACCATTACGATAAGGCATCGAAACGAATCTATCTTGATACGGACGAAGGTGTGATTTATAATCCGTTTCGTTCTGGCGACATCTTGATGGTACAGCGTTTCGGCGGACTGCCATCGGCCGGAAACAATTACAATGTTATCAAACAGTATGAGCTGCGAGTAACAGATGCCGGTGTCGGAAGCCTTACGGATGGAGAAAAACGTTTGGACTGGATCACATTCTCCAATTTCGTAGGAGACCTGGAAGATATTGCTGAAGGTGATGTCTTGACACGCGTTGATAGTGTTACGGACTCAACAAGAAAAGGTGTTGTTAAGATTACAACCATAGACGAAATAGGTGCGCCGTATATTGATGTTGTATATGGCATGAAAACTGATCCTGAGAACGCAACAAAAGTTCGAATTGGAAATCTTACAGCGATACGCACAAAATCTGGAATAGATCTAACGGATATTTGGGGTATTTATGCGAATGGAGCTTTCATTGAGAACTCGACCTATATACTCAATAATGGTAATACGGTAGAACAGGAATTTTCTGTCCTAAATGGCAAGCTTGAATCCACTATCGGGGAGATTCGTAATGACATGTCGCTGGAATCCGGAAATATCCTTGTCAATTCTACTTTCAGCCAGAACATGAACTATTGGGAAGCCGGAGGTACAGTTCATTTCTTAGCTTTCTCCGGTGCGTTCTTGATAGCCAACGGAGAGTTCATGGCTGAAAAGGATGCGATAGCTGACATTTATCAGGACGGAAACCGGAACGTGCTCCGCATACGGAGATCGAACGTTATCCAGAAAAATGAGGTCATGGATATACCGGTGCATGAAGAAACGGAAGAGGGCGAATATACCTACTCGTTCTCCTTCTACTATAAGGTTCTTACATCGGGAACACTTACTGCAGGTATAGAAGGAAGCGACTTGTATGTGAATGAATCGCTTTCTCCGACGGAAGATTATGTAAAGATTGGCCATGTCGGTAAATGGAACGAAACTGGAGATTTCAAGATCGCCTTTACAGGAGAGATCCTTATCTATGGAGTGTCGTTGTTCAATGATGCGTTGGCGGATGCAGAGATAAGATTACAGACGCAAATTACGCAGAATGCGGAAGAGATAAAGTTGACGGCCAAAAAAGAATATGTTGATTCGGAAACTGGCAAGATTTATACTAAATACGATGCTGAGTTCAAAGTAACGGCTGAACAGATTAGTCAAAGGGTTACAAAGGAAGAGTTTGATTCAGAAACAGGAAAGTTGGAACAGAAATTTCAAACATCTCTTTCCCTCAAAGCAGACATAGCTGAACTGAATGCATTCCATGATGAGTACGATGAATTTGAAAATCTTGTGCGTCGTGATTATGCAACGCAGCAATGGACATCAACCAAGATACAGACGGAAGTTGGAACCTATGTGGATGGAGAGTTACAGAATTATACTACCATAACACAGACCTCCCAAATGATTCAGGCGAAAGTGGAAGGACTGGCATCTATGACAGAAGTAGAACAAGCCTTGGATTACTTCCAGATTCAGGTCAACGAGAAGATTGAAGACGTTGAAGGTGCTTTCTATAAATTTGATTCAACCCGTATGATGTTGAACCGTCGTATAGAGACAGGTACTGGCAGTAGCACTTCAAACTTTACCTGCCAGGCAGGCATGTCTCCAAACCGAGGTGATAATGTAGCATTTTGGGCGGGTGGAACCTATTCTCAAGCAGTCAGCAACACAGCAAAGTTGGTTTTTCGTCATGATGGATCTGGCTTTTTGGCCGGAAATAACATTAGTTGGACTACTGCTGGGGATGCTACTTTTACGGGGAAGATACAAAGTACCAGTAATGGGAACCGTATAATTATTGACCCATCCAGTAGAAGTCTAAAATTTACAAATTCATCTAATTATTTAGCTGGAGAGATTTTATTTAACTCAAATACAGAATATCAACCATACCCAGAAATCAATCTTTATTTAAGAAATCCTAGTACTGGAGCAGTTGTTAGGCGAACTTCATTACAAGGAGGTGGACTTTTATTTTATGAAGGTACAAGCCAAACTCCTTTTGCAAGTTTTACTGGAGGGGCACTTAGGCTTGGAGATATTGGGACAACAGATCCTCATGTAAAAGGGGCTGTTTGGCGCGATGGAACGACATTGAAAATATCAAATGGTTAAACATAAAAAGTTGGAAGTTATGAAAGTGAATTTGAATCAGAAGTTTAAAAACATGTTTGGCAATGAAGTCACTAAAGATGATACAATTAAAGTATCAATCGCCAAGGCTTTATTTTCCGGAGTGGGAATAGGTAATAGTGATGATGAAAAATTCGCAGCTTATAAACTGTGTAACCGTCTTATAAACGAAAAAGAGGACGAAATGGAATTTGATAAGGACGAAAGAAAACTTATTCTTTCTGCTGCTTGTGCCAGCCTTGTACCAGGCGCATACGGTCAAGTTAGAGAACTTTTAAATAATGGAGAGGAATAATATGGCTACAAAATTATCAAGTATTACACGCACCTCATATAAGAGTGAAGTTGGCGACATGGAGCTTAGCTACAATATAGCTCAAAATACTGGTGAAAACCTACAAGATATTTACGCTTCATTGAAAAAAGGAGATAAAAAGCTGGGAAATCTTAGTAGTACATCAAACGGAGAAATAAATATAAGTATATCAAGAGATGTGCCAGAAGATATAGCGACTTTGGCTTTTACCACATTTATAAGTGACGTAAAACAAATTAAGAGTGAATTAAATGTAAATTGAACGAATCATGGCAGCAGGAGACATTATATTATCGGACGGTACGACTATCACACCGGAAGATTTACAAAAGATAGCGGCGGAAACGAAAAAGATTCTTGCTGCTGAATCAAAAGAACTAAGCCAGTATGAAGAGGTTAGTTCTTTGTCGAACTTGACATCCCTTCCTGGAATATTCCAAAGCGGATCAACAATGAAGTTGGTTCGTGTGGCCCTTTCTGTATTGAAAGGTATAGACGGGAAAACCGTGGAATTGTCAGCTTCTTCTACAGCTATCCAATGGAGGTATGTTGGAGAATCAGAATGGAATACACTTATTGATATTGCCTTGTTAAAAGGTGACAAAGGTGATGCCGGTGAAAAAGTTGTCTTACGTAAAAGCGAATCTGGTATTGAGTGGAAATACGAATCAGAAGAGGATACTGCGTATAAGACATTGGTATCAATGGATGATATCAAGCTGAAGTATTCAGATTTAAGCGAGGCGGACAAAGCAGAACTGACCAAAAAACCTATTTTGGCAAAAGTCAATGCACAGTCCGGCAGTACACCATCTGGGAGTTTTGCGTCAGATGGAGAGGATGAAAATGGTAATCCGAAATATATTCTGAATCTTACAGTACAAAAAGGAGATAAGGGTGAACCTCCAGTATTTGAAGTGGGATCAGTGACAACGGGTCTACCAAGCTCAGAAGCTTCTGTCGAATTAACCCCAAACGGAGAAACACCCGAAGGGAATCCGAAGTATATAATGGATATTTCGATCCCTAAAGGAGAACCCGGTCAAAATGGAGAAGGTAGTGGTAATGTGTATGCCACAGAAACAGGATTGGAAGCCGGTAAGACATATTTATTCAGACCAAGCGCACCAAACTCAGCGAGTGGTACATTTGTTTTGTATGAAGCACCTGATACTAGCCAGTTCATTACAAACGCTGTAAATAACCTTGTTAACTATTATCTAAAAGCTGAGACATATTCAAGAGAAGAAATAAATTCTCTACTTGGACAGATGAGCTCTATTAGCTTCGAGGTTGTTGACTCCTTACCAGCAAGCGGCAAGTCGAATACTATTTATCTTGTTAAGAAGGATGGCAGCGAAAACGATGTACATGACGAATACATTTGGGTTGAAGGCAAGTGGGAGATTATTGGTTCAACTGCAATAACTTTAACAAAAGAATCAATAGAGAAGGTCTTTACAGGTAATATCGAATCTCATACGCATAATTCTACCTATGAATATACAGAGTTTGAAACTGATGTATGGGATGGTTCCACAATATCTGAAAGTTTACAGGGAGCAGGTACGAAAGATGATCCGTATTTGATTCAAAGTTGTGCGGATCTGCTTTATGTAAGAGCTAATATTACGACATATAAAGGATCTGATTCTCTCATACAGTTTAAACTGACAAAATCATTAGATTTTGGAAATAAAACGATTCCAGTATTGGAAGAGCCAAGCGCTATTGGAAGCGCTTTAGAGTTTGATGGGAATAATGCTACAATATCTAATTTTATAACTGATTCTCACGTCGGCCTATTTAGTGCAGCATATCCTTGCTTTTTCCATAATTTTATCTTAAAAGACATTACTTTAAATTGTACTCCTGCTAGTGGTGGCGCTGCTCCTGGCTTTTTTTGTGGTGCTTATGATATGTACAATATAATAACAAACAATGTTATTATAGGGAAAATAATAATAGAAGGCGAACTTGCTGAAGATACAACGATTCAATCTTTTATAATGGCAGGAGCTATGGCTGTATCATCGGCTCCGTCTTTAGCGCCAATAGTAGATGACTATTTAGAAGCTAATGGCTATTATGTAGCCTTTGAAATTCAAATAGAGGATAATACCATAAAAAATAGTAGTAAGCTTATGATACTTAATACTCTTATGCCTCCTTCTGCGGATTCTATTGCAAAAGAACTAGTTGGATATGATTTTTCATCAACTAATGTTACTTCTACGGGAGATATAGAAGGTACATTTGAAGGGGATCTGTTAATTGCAACCGCTTTAACATACATGAGCGCTCCCTCAAATTTTTACCGAAATAACGAAAAGTCACATGGATTTATTTGTATGGATCTAGAGTCAAATACTTCTTTTGTCACTTCTCCATCCAAGACAACAGAAGAGATGTTAAGCGACTCCTTTGTTGAAGAATTAAACTCGAAATTTTCATCTCCTGTATTTGTAAAAGATAAAAACGGAGGTACACCTGTATTAGCTCCAAAGAACGCTAAGCTGAAGTATGATGGGTATGTAAGGCAAAGTGAATTTGAAGACTTTAAAGCTAAGATTAATCTTTCACCAGTTAATCCAGAAAGTCCATTTGTTGATATTGAGTTTATAGCAAATTATTTTCCTGAGCATAATTCTACCGTTGAGTTAACACAAGAACAATACGATACAATTCATAAAGAATTAATTAACGGAAAAATATTGCGTATAAATGCGATGTGTGGAATCTTTTTTGGTACTTCAAATTTATTTATAGGATCCGCTTCTGGATCTGATTTAGATAAGGAAGAGTACCAAAAAGCATCAGAGTGCTTTGTGAATATTTTGGTTGGAGATGTAAATGCTATAATTAATGCGGATAGTAATATCGGCGAAGGAGTTACGAATCAACTTTTTACAATAAAAATTTCTAAAACTGCAAATGCGACCGGTAAGCATATAGCTACTTTTTACAAAGCTAAAGATTTAGTTTCTTCTGATGAAGTTACAATAATTAAAAAGCTCACGCAATCAGAATATGACGGGCTTTCCACTAAAAAAAGTTCAACTTTATATTTAATCGTAGAGTAAAGACATGGGATTACATTTAGGAAATTCAGGAATAAAAAAGGTGTATCTTGGAAATAATGAAGTGCCCAAGATATATTTGGGCCCTGATTTGGTGTATAAATCAGAACTTAGTAATGGTATATCTATTGATGTTGCTTCTAATGGAGTTTATGTATTGGGTACAGACAATCTTTTGTACACAAGTGAGTTTTGGGATTCATATTGGAATGAAGAAGCAGTTGGAATTGCCTTGATTACTGATAATACAAGGTTTGTTATAGACCCGGAACAAAACGAAAATTATCTACCCTGGAGCAAAGGTGATGCAGAGGATTTGGTAAGCGGAGTAACAACTACAACTAATTTTTCAGTTGCTAGAGCAGATTACAAAGGCTTGGAAAATACATTGGCTATCGTAACAAAGTATGGAAATACTTTAGATTATGCTGCTGGATGGTGTAACAACCGTTTGCTTAAAAATAACAAGAAAGGTTATTTAGGCTCTTATGGCGAATGGGATGAAGTCGCCAAGAATAAAATAGAAATTGATGAATATATGGAGATGATAGGTGGAATTCCGGTAGCAACAGCCAATATTTATTGGACCAGTACTCAGTATAATAAGTATTCGGCTTTTACAAATGATGGATCTACAAATAAAGGGAATGATTATTTAATACGGGCTTTTGCGAAATTATAAATACTTTATGATATGGAAATATTAACATTATTATCTTTAGTGTGTATAATATTGTACACACTAGCAGTATACAAATAGTATAAAACTGGATTAAGCGCTTCTAAGGAGTAGTATGCTATTTGTAATGAAATAAATTATAAGATCATGAAAGTAATCTACAACAAATTAATCCCGTTTAAGCCGTTCGTAGCAATTAATCTGTTCGGCTTTGTATTTGCCCGTAAAGAGTATAAGCCGTTATATGAGCGAACTCTAAACCATGAGCGTATTCACACAGAGCAAATGAAGGAGATGTTTTACATCTTCTTCTACCTGTGGTATCTGCTAGAGTGGATAGTGAAGCTATTCATATATGGTAAGAAGTCATACAACAATATATCTTTTGAAAGAGAGGCTTATAAGTATGACAGATATGCTGACTATGTTCAATTTAGGAAGAAATATAATTGGATCAAACATTTATAATCATGGCACAAAGAGAATTACAATTTACACAAGAAGGTGATGTATGGGTAGCGGAAGAGACGGTAAGCAACGACTACTCATTGCATTTGGAGAGAAAGAAAGGAGGTTATTTCCACATCTCACAGCGGAGTTCAGACACCGGGACATTTGTCCCTTGTGCCTTGCCTCCCTGGTTGGAAAGGACAGGCCAGTTTATAGACCATTCTTTCGGTCATGGGGTATATCCCATGCACATTAAGATTGTGAGTGAGACAGAGGTTACAATGGGAACAATCAGGGAGGCAGAATCATGAAACTGAATTATATCCTGCTGAATGCCCTAGTACTCGGTCCGGCACCGCTCAATGCGCTCGGCACCGGTAATGGTAAGTTCGGTAAATCAGAATCACATCCCCCACATGTCCTGTTGGAAGATGGGGGCAGTGTATTAATGGAAGATGGCGGAAAGGTAATATTGGAAGAATATGGAGAAGGATAAGAAAATAAGTGAACTGGGCAAGTTGGAAACTGTCACGGGCGAAGAAGTTGCCTTGGTGGAGAAAGGGAAGAAGAACTATGGCCTTCCCCTGTCATTGCTGGCGAAAGCGAGTGACCTGGAAGAAGTGAACAGGAGTATTGAAGGGCTCCAGTCAGACATATCGGATTTGCGTTTGCAGAATGATTACGGCGTGGCTAGCTGGTCCGAGGATGACCTTGCTCCGGAATGTACCGGTTTCTTTGGCAGTTGGGAGTTCCTGAACAAATGGAACGTGTATTTGCTTGATACGACCGATAATGCCGGAGAGACGACAACCCCGGTTGGCAAGCTGATGCGTAATAACCTGTTCCGTTTCGAGGACGGTAGTTTTGCGCAGACGGTCGGTATCACTGAGGAAATGCGATCTGAATGTGACGTTGAGTTGTACTTGGACGAGGTGCACCA
>OJMG01001891.1_pt1 | contig 18638 bp, 14 predicted proteins | sample 1597141 | NCBI WGS metagenome assembly OJMG01 (sample SAMEA2452119, study PRJEB22498) | human gut metagenome | biome: human feces; feature: human gut; material: feces | place: Australia | collected 2012 | reverse complement strand
GCCGTTATGTATATTATTGCACAGAAACTGGTATGGAAATCAGTGGAAGACGGATATCTGGTAGGTTCACGTGGTTCCGTAGGATCTTCTTTTGTAGCGACCATGGCGGGAATCACAGAGGTTAACCCATTAAGTCCGCACTATTACTGTAAGAAATGTCATTACAGTGATTTTGATTCGGAAGAAGTGAAAAAATATGTGGGTGGCTGTGGACACGATATGCCGGATAAGAACTGTCCGGTCTGTGGACAGAAGCTGGTCAAAGACGGATTTGATATTCCATTTGAGACTTTCCTTGGATTCAAGGGAAACAAAGAGCCGGATATCGACCTGAACTTCTCCGGTGATTACCAGAGTAAGGCGCACAAATACACAGAGGTTATTTTCGGCGCCGGTCAGACGTTCCGTGCGGGAACCATCGGTACGCTGGCGGATAAAACAGCGTTCGGTTACGTGAAGAACTATTACGAAGAGCGTGGCCAGCACAAACGGAACTGCGAGATCGACCGGATCGTGGAAGGATGCACCGGCATCCGCCGTACCACCGGCCAGCACCCGGGCGGTATCATCGTTCTGCCGTTCGGTGAGGATATCAACTCCTTCACCCCGGTGCAGCATCCGGCGAACGATATGACAACCGACATCATTACGACCCATTTCGATTACCACTCCATTGATGCCAACCTCTTAAAGCTCGACATTCTCGGACACGATGATCCGACCATGATCCGTATGCTCGAGGATATCACGCACCTTGATGCGCAGACGATTCCGCTCGATAACCCGGAGGTCATGTCGCTGTTCAAGAGCACCGAGGCGCTTGGCATCAAGCCGGAGGACATCGGCGGCTGCCCGCTTGGATGTCTTGGCGTGCCGGAGTTCGGTACCGATTTCGTTATCCAGATGCTTCTGGACACGAAGCCGCAGTCGTTCTCTGACCTGATCCGTATCTCCGGTCTGTCGCACGGAACCGACGTATGGCTCGGCAATGCGCAGACATTGATCGAGGAGGGCAAGGCGACGATTTCCACCGCCATCTGTACCCGGGACGATATCATGATCTACCTGATCGACAAGGGACTCGAAAGTGAGCTTTCCTTTACGATCATGGAGAGTGTGCGAAAAGGAAAGGGCTTAAAACCGGAGTGGGAAGAGGAGATGAAGGCCCACGATGTGCCGGACTGGTACATCTGGTCATGTAAAAAGATCAAGTACATGTTCCCGAAAGCCCACGCGGCGGCGTACGTCATGATGGCGTACCGCATCGCTTACTATAAAATTTTCTATCCGCTGGCGTACTATGCGGCGTACTTCTCCATTCGTGCGTCCGCATTCTCCTACGAGCTCATGTGCATGGGACGCGACCGGCTGGAATATTATATGAAAGATTACGAAAAACGGAAAGACACGCTGACTCAGAAGGAGCAGGCAACTGTCAAGGATATGAAGATTGTCCAGGAAATGTACGCCCGCGGCTTCGATTTCGTGCCGGTGGACCTCTATAAGGCACAGGCGCACCGCTTCCAGGTCTACGATGACAAACATCTGATGCCGGCGCTCGACTCGATCGAGGGTCTGGGCGACAAGGCGGCCGACGCCGTTGTCCTTGCGGCACGAAACGGAAAATTCCTCTCGAAAGATGATTTCCGCGACCGCACCAAGGTCAGCAAGACGATTATCGACTTTATGGCGGACCTCGGTGTCTTCGGAGATCTGCCCGAAAGCAACCAGTTTTCGCTGTTCGACTATTAAAAGGAGCGTCCCCTTTCCGTTGCAATCCCGTGCGTCTTGGGGTATAATCAGACGTTGTGGAAAAGAACGAAAATGATTTAGATAAAATAAGGTGAAAAACATTGAGAAGAAGATTGGAACAACTGCTGAACGGCAGATTTGAATATGAGGTTCCCCATCTGCTGCTGTCCGAGACGGAGGTGGCCCTGACGCTGGACGAGGGGCAGAATTTCCGCGGAGAGCTGAATATCGGAGCGGAAGACGGGAGAAGAGTAAAAGGAATTGTGACCACAGATCATCAGAGAATCGTTCTGGCGAAAAATCAGTTCCAGGGAACGGCGAGTACGATTGAGTACGGCGTGGATACCAGCGGATTAAAAGCAGGCGATGAAATCTGTGGAAACATCACCGTCAGCAGCAATCTGGAGGAACGCTGCGTGCGGGTACACGTCTCGATTGCGGGAAAGACAATGAACATTTCCGGGCAGGAGATTCATTCCCTGGCAGATTTTGTGCATCTGGCAAGCCATGATTTCGGCGCAGCGTACCGCTTCTTTGTAAAAAAAGAGTTTGCACGTCTTCTTCAGAAAGAGGCACCGGAGCAGATGGCACTTTATCAGGGATTGTCCCACAAGCCGGTGACATTTCAGCATCTGGAGGAATTTCTGGTTGCCCTCGGTCAGAAAGAGCCGGTGATGCTTTCGGCGGAACAGCCGGAGAAAACTGTGCTTACCGTGGACCAGCCGCGCAAGGAAACACTGTATCTGTATAAAAATACCTGGGGCTACGTCCGCATGGAAATCGAGGTGCAGGGAAACTTTCTGGAAGTGGAAAAGAAAGTCGTCACTTCAGAAGATTTCATCGGAAGCGTCTACGGTGTGGAATACATTATCCATCAGGAGAAAATCGGAAACGGCCGCCATTACGGCAGAATTACGGTGCGTCAGGGAAAACAGGAGCTTCGCTTTGAACTGGAAGTGACAAACAGCGAAAAGCATGTGACCAGCAGGAAAAATACGGAGCGCGACCGTCAGATAACTGCCATCGCGCGCGGCTATCTCGATCTGGCAGTCCATAAACGCGACTACCGTACCTGGTATCAGGACACCTGGGAGGCCATCGAGCAGTTCGAAAAAGCCGGCGGAGACATGGCGTGGGTGACGCTGGGAAAAGCATGGCTGTACGAGAGCCATGAGGAAACCGGAAAAGCAAGAGAAACGCTTTCTTACGTAAAAGAGCATCAGGAACTGCTGGACACCGCGGAGAAAAAAGGAGCGTACCTGTATCTGGCATGGAAGCTGAAAATGGAAGTGGGCCATACCGGGCTGGTATCACGCCTTGGAACACTGATGCGGCAGGAGAGTGCAAGCTATTTTCTGTTAAAGCTTGCCATTGATGCCGACGATTCCTGGCAGCAGTCGCTGACCCGTCAGCTCTACGCGATGGAACTTTGCTATGAGTGCGGGTGCAAGAGCCCGCTTCTGTATCTGGATGCGGCACAGCTCTATCTCCGCCAGGAGGGACAGCTCCGCCGGATTTCGCCGTTCACCGTTCAGGTGCTGAAATTTGCGCAGAAAGAAGGCATTTTAAGCGGAGAACTGTTAAAACGGGCCGCTTATCTTACAGAGACGATGAAAACGTTCGATGAGAATGTCTATCAGATTCTGACTGCGGGCTATGAGCGTTTTCCATCCGATGAAGTGCTCGAAGCCATCTGCAAACTGGTGATGAAGGGCCGCCCGGTGCGGAAGGAATATTTCCCATGGTATGCAAAAGCCGTGGAGCGGAACATCCGCATCACGCGCCTGTACGAGTACTATATCGAAACGATGGATGCGTCGTTCGACGAGGTCCTTCCGCAGGTCATCCGGATGTATTTCTCCTACAGCAACACACTGGCAGGCCAGAAGAAAGCGCTGATCTACGCCAACGTGATCAAAAACCGCGAAAAAGACCGCCATACATTCCAGAGCTACCGCCCGGCGATGGAGGTTTTCACGGCAAGACAGATCCAGAAAGGCCGCATGAACCGCGAATACGCCGCACTGTACCGGACTTTTCTGAAAAAACCGGAAGATCCTGACAGCGCAAAAGCGATCGCAAATGTGCTGTTTACCCATCATGTAACGTGTGAAAATCCGAAAATCACACGTGTGATCGTCTGCCATCCGGCGATGGCGGGCGAAACGTCCTATCCGATGACGGAACGGGGTGCTTATATCCGTCTGTACGGCAAAAAAGCGCGGATTCTTCTCGAAGATGAGCAGCGCAGAAGATATGCGGTGACAGAAACCTGCCGCGTAGAGCCATTGTTTACGGATGAAGAGCTTGCCCGTGCCTGCGGCGGTTTTGCCATTGAAAATCCGGGTCTGCTGCTGCACCTGTGCGGGGAGCAGGAAGAGGAGATGCAGCTTACCGCAGAAAATCTTGCCTGGTATCAGCAGACAGCGCGCACGAGCGCATTTTCCAGTGCTTACCGGAAAACAGTGCGTCAGAAACTGCTGGAATACTATCTTGCCCATCCGGATGAGCGTGAGACCGAGGCAGCTGTTGCAGAGCTGGAGGACAGCGCTTACGCAAAGGTGGACCGTATTTCTACGATCGAGCTTCTGGTACGCTACGGCTGTTACAGCCGCGCCTTTGCCCTGACGGATCGGTACGGCTACGAAAAGATCCCGGTGTCGTGTCTCTTCCGTCTGGCGCATGCGATGATTCTGGAAAAAGAGTTTACAGAGGACGAGGAGCTTCTCTATCTGGCATCCTACGTGGTAAAACAGGGCATTTACGATGAAATTGTATTGTGCTATCTGAGAGATTATTTCACCGGTTCTATTGAGGATATGTGCAGTTTATGGGATAAAATCCGCGGCTTTCAGATGGAGAGCGACAAGCTGGAGGAGCGCATTCTGACCTGGTCCGTCTTTGTGCGCAGCCACCCGAAGTGGGAGCAGGAAATGCTGGAGAGCTACATCCGCCAGAGCGGAAAAGAGCATGTCATTCTGGCATACCTGACGTATCTTGCGATCGGCTATTTTATGGACGGAAAACCGCTTTCGGATCAGATGTTTGACTACTTGGACCGCGCCTGGAAACAGGGCTGGGAGCTGGACGAGATCTGCCGTTTTGCGATGCTGAAACATCTTTCCACGAAGCCGCAGCTTTCTGAGGAGGAAGAAAAAGAGGCGCATACCCTGCTTCTGGCGTTTACAAAACAGGGACTCCGCTTTGCCTTCTACAAGGATCTGCCGGAGCACCTGACCGAAGGCTTCCAGATCGGCGACCGCATGTTCATCGAGGAGCGCCAGAGAGCGGAGGCAAAGGTGACGATTCATTACCGGACAAACGCCGAAGAAACATGGAAGAGCGAACCGATGCGCAATATGTATCAGGGCATTTTTGTGAAAGAGTTTCTGCTGTTCTACGGCGAGAAAATGGAGTATTACCTGACCTTTACGAACCGTCAGGGTGAGGGAAAAACAGAGGTGAAAACCGTCTCCATGACCGGCGAACCAAAAGCAGGAAAGACGCGGTACCAGCTTCTGAATCAGATGAAAGCAGCGCGCGCGGCAGGAGATTCGGAAAAAGCAGAAGAAGCATTCCAAAAGTATCTGCAGCAGGAGGCTCTGGTTCGGAACTGTTTTGCACTTGTGGATGAAAAGAAGCAGCAGGAGGATACGACATGGAACAGAAAAATTTAATTTTAGGATTTGATTTTGGAGAGAAATATTCCCAGTTCTGCTGCTATGACAGGGGAACCCATACGGCCGTCTCCATCCCGGTAAAAGAAGGAGAAGAGGCGGTGGAATTTCCGACCGCCATTGCCAAAAAACGGAATGAGGAAACGTGGAAAACAGGACCGGATGCAGAAAAATCTGCTCACGCGGAAAACGGCATCTGGCTGGACAATCTGTACGAGATCTGCATGGGATCCCGCATCTGCCAGATCGAAAACCGGGATTATACGCCGGGAGAAGTCCTTGGCACGTTCCTTCGCGAAGCATTGAAGATGATCGGCATCGAGCGCCCGGACCAGCAGATCCAGGCGATGATGATCACCACGGGCCATCTGACCCGTCCATTTGTGGAAAATGTGCGTGAAGCATACAAGATAATCGGACTGCCGCGCGGCAGAGCCTACCTGCAGGAGCATGACGAGAGCTTTTACTGCCATGTGCTGAACCAGAAGCCGGAGCTCTGGAGCCGTAAAGTCGGTCTGTTTTTCCTGAAAGATGAGGAAGCATCGTTTTCTGAACTTTCCATCAGCCGTAAAACGAAGCCGGCAACTGTGACCGTAAAACGGGGGCCAAAAGCCGCACTTTCGATCGAGCCGATGGAGCGCGACCGCGATTTCTGCCATCTGATGGGAGAAGCGATGGGGAATGAAATTTATTCCAGCGTATTTCTGGTGAGCGAGGAGTTCGACCTTGCCTGGGCCGACAACTCTCTGCGTCAGTTAAAGAAAAACCAGAGAAGAATCTTCGGCGGAACGAACCTGTTTGCACAGGGCGCCTGCTTTTCCGCGCGCGAAAAAGTGGAGGAGCGCCGCTTAAAGGGCTATCTCTTCCTCGGAAATGACCTCGTGCGCTACAACATCGGCATGGAGATGACGATTAATGGTTCTCCGGCATACTATGCGCTGATTGCAGCCGGTGTGAACTGGTATGAAGCAGAAAAAGAATGTGAGCTGATCCTCGACGGAACGGAGGAGCTGGAATTTGTTGTAAGTTCCATGGAAAGCGGAAAACGAAACCGCTATACCATGAAGCTGGACGGGCTGCCCAAACGGCCGCCGAAGACAACACGGATCCGTCTGCGTCTGGAGTATGATTCTCCGGTTACGTGTCAGATCACCGCAGAGGATTTAGGTTTTGGCGATATGTTCCCGGCAAGTCACAAAATCTGGCACGAGACGATGGGGGAGGTGTAAACGATGAGCGGTTATATTTTATGTCAGGTCAAACGGGCGAAAAATCCGTATTATATTTCCAACATCAGCACAAATATATATTCCATCGAGGAACTGTGCTATTATCTGTACCACAACATCTATCTGCTGGACGAGACCATCATTAACGAGCAGCTGCTGGTGTGGATGAAAGAAGAACTCCACTTAAGAAGACTGTACCAGCGTCTCTACGTCCTTCTGGAGGAGAAAAAGAACATCGGTGAGTTTATCCTGCCGATCTTCAAGGAGATCAATTATCTTTCCCACGATCAGTTCCGTGAGATGAATGAGCGCCTGAAACGGTTCGAGGAGCAGCCGGAGATTGTGCGGAAAAAAATCAAGGGAGATTACCTTGTCGACCACGAAAAATATATCAATGCGATCCAGGTTTACCAGGAAACGCTGAAAGATACCGAGGAAAACGAAACTAACATGGGAAGCCAGTTCACCGGAAGTATTTACAACAACATGGGCTGTGCCTACGCAAGTCTGTTCCAGATGAATGAAGCACTTATGTGCTTTCAGAAAGCAAATGAAGAGCTGCACACGAAAGCATCGTTAAAGAGCTGGCTGTTTGCGGTCTACATGAGCAAAGGACAGGACGCCTATGAGCAGATGTGCACCGAGCGGAAAGTGGATGCCGAGACGAAACGGGAGATGGACCGCCAGATCACCGAGGCAATGCAGGTCGAGCTCCCGCGCGATCTGGACGAAGCTCTTGCGGCGTGGACACGGGAATATCATAAAAATACCGGACTTTGAACAAAAAGAACAAAAAAATTACTTGACAGCAAAAAAGAATGGGACTATAATACGGCCCATAAGAAAAAAATAAATACTTCGAAACCGATGAAGTGGAGATAACGTTGGAAGCGCACTCACAGAGAGCCCGGGCAGGTGGAAGCCGGACAGAAAGCGGATCAGCAAATGGACCACGGAGGGTACAGGGAAAAGCGGGAAACCGTCTGAGTATTCTGTAACGTGCAGGCATACGTTAGTTGCCAGGAATATGATCGTATTCTGCAGAGCGTGTGAGCAATCGCAAAACAAGGTGGCACCACGAGTATAAAAATATACCCGCCCTTGGCAAAGAACAAAGTGATTCTTTGCCGGGGGCGGTTTTTTGTATATCAGAAATTGGTTCTGAGGACCAGTGTTGATGACAGCCTTTGCAGACACAAGGAGAGGAGATAACAAGATGAAACAGATGACGTTAGAAGAAATTTCAAAAGCAGCCGCATCGGGAGCTTTTCGGAAAATCCCGGTAAGCAGAGAAATTTATTCGGATATCCGTACACCAGTAGAAACACTGAAAGTCCTGCAGGGCGTCAGCAGCCACTGCTACATGCTCGAAAGCGTGGAGGATAAAAAACAGTGGGGAAGATACACCTTTCTCGGCTACGATCCGTCGCTGGAACTCACCTGTGTCAACGGAAACCTGACAATCACCGCCGATGCGGCAGAGATGAAAAAAGTAGAAGATATTCCGGAAAGCCGCAAAGAACAGCTTCCGACCGGACAGATCCGGCTGACCGCAAAGACAGCCCATCCGGGAGCCGTCATCAAAACCCTGATTGAGAAAAATAAAAGTCCGAAGATCGCGACACTGCCGACCTTCACCGGCGGCCTCGTCGGATACTTCTCTTACGATTACATCAAGTACAGCGAGCCGACCTTAAAGCTGGACGCAGAAGATCAGGAACATTTCAAAGATGTCGACCTGATGCTGTTCGATAAGGTCATCGCCTATGATAATTACCGTCAGAAAATCGTACTGATGATTAATATCGAAACCGAAAATCTCGAAGAAAATTACGAAAAAGCCGTACAGGAACTCGAAAAAATGGAAGAGCTGATCCGCTTCGGAAAACCGGCCGAGACGAAAGCCGGCCACCTGAAATCCGAGTTCCGCCCGCTCTTCGATGAGAAAGCGTACTGTGAGAAAGTCGAGCAGGTCAAACATTATATCCACGAGGGAGACCTCTTCCAGCTCGTTCTCTCCAACCGGCTCGAAGCTGATTTTGAGGGAAGCCTCTTCGATACGTACCGCGTCCTCCGCACGACGAACCCGTCGCCGTACATGTTCTACTTCTCGAGTGATGATGTCGAGATCGCCGGTGCATCCCCGGAAACTCTCGTAAAAGTCGAGGACGGAGAGGTCCGGACCTTCCCGCTTGCCGGAACGCGGCCGAGAGGAAAGAGCTATGAAGAAGACAAGCGGCTGGAAAAAGAACTCCTCGCCGATGAAAAAGAGCGTGCCGAGCACAACATGCTGGTCGATCTGGGAAGAAACGATCTCGGAAAGATCTGTGATTTCGGAACCGTGGAAGTAGAAAAATACATGTCAATCGAACGTTACTCCCACGTCATGCACATCGGTTCCACTGTAAAAGGACAGCTTCGGAAAGACAAGACCGCAGTCGATGCCATCGATTCGGTTCTCCCGGCCGGAACCCTCTCCGGTGCACCAAAGCTCCGTGCCTGCCAGATCATCAATGAGCTGGAAAACAACAAGCGCGGCATCTACGGCGGTGCGATCGGCTATCTGGATTTCACCGGAAATATGGACACCTGTATCGCAATCCGGCTTGCGTTTAAGAAAAACGGAAAAGTGTTCGTCCGCTCCGGTGCTGGCGTTGTAGCCGACAGCGTACCGGAAAAAGAGCATCAGGAATGCATCAACAAAGCAAAGGCCGTGATGGTCGCACTTGCAGAGGCAGAAGGAGGAAGTAACTTATGATACTGCTGGTAGATAATTATGACAGTTTTTCCTATAACCTGTATCAGCTCGCCGGTTCGATCAATCCGGACATGAAGGTCATCCGGAACGACGAGATGACGATCGACGAAATCTGCGCACTGGCACCGGCATCCATCATTTTATCTCCCGGACCGGGCCGTCCGGAGCAGGCAGGCCGATGCATGGAGATTGTAGAAAAATTAGGCGGCGAGATCCCGATCCTCGGTGTCTGCCTCGGCCATCAGGCAATCTGTGCCGCGTACGGCGCGACCGTCACCTATGCGAAACAGCTGATGCATGGCAAACAGTCCGAGACAACGCTGGATCTTACCTCGGAATTATTCCAGGGGCTGCCGGAAACCGTTCCGGTTGCAAGATACCATTCCCTCGCAGCTGATGAAGTGACACTGCCGGAAACCTTAAAGGTAACGGCAAGAACTGCAGACGGCGAGGTCATGGCAGTCGAGGACAGTGAGAAAAAGATCTACGGAGTCCAGTTTCATCCGGAATCCATTCTGACCCCGCAGGGCAGACAGATGGTAGAAAACTTCTTAAAAATTACAAGATAGATCACAGGACAGCAAAGAAAGAAAGGAACAGAATATGATTCGGGAAGCGATTGTAAAACTGGTAAATAAAGAGAACTTAACCTACGAGATGGCAGAGGGCGCCATGGATGAAATCATGGAAGGAAAAGCCGATCCGATCCAGATCAGCGCATTTTTAACTGCCATGACGATGAAAGGCGAGACAATCGAAGAGATCACCGCATGTGCCAACGGCATGAGAAAGCACGGTGTTCACATGGAACATGACAAGGATGTTCTGGAAATCGTCGGAACCGGCGGAGATAAATCCAATTCCTTCAACATCTCCACAACAGCATCCCTTGTGATCTCTGCAGGCGGCGTCGCAGTTGCAAAACACGGAAACCGCGCCGCATCGAGCAAATCCGGCGCAGCCGACTGTCTCGAAGCGCTCGGCGTCAAAATCGACCTGGAGCCGGAGAAAAACAAAGAAGTTCTGGAAAAACTTGGAATCTGTTTCCTGTTCGCACAGAAATACCACATGTCCATGAAATACGTGGCACCGGTCCGCAAGATGCTCGGCATCCGAACCATTTTCAACATCCTCGGACCGCTGACCAACCCGGCAGCAGCCACGATGCAGGTGATGGGTGTCTACGAGGAAGCACTTGTCCGCCCGATGGCAGAAGTTCTCTTCAATCTTGGTGTCAAACGCGGCATGGTTGTCTACGGCCAGGACTGCCTCGATGAAATTTCCTTAAGCGCACCGACAAGCGTCTGCGAGATCAAGGACGGAACGTTTGAGGAATACGTCATCACACCGGAAGAGTTCGGCATGACCCGCTGCACCAAAGAAGAGCTGGTCGGCGGAACTCCGCAGGAGAATGCTGAAATTACGAAAGAAATTCTTGCAGGAAAGAAAGGCCCGGCAAGAGACGCTGTTGTCCTGAATGCCGCCGCAGCCCTTCATGCAGCAAAAGAAATCCCGATGCAGGATGCTGTAAAACTGGCAGAGGAGCTGATCGACAGCGGAAAAGCACAGAAAAAACTCGAAGAGTTTGTGGCACTCACCAACAAATTGGCAGAAGAGGAATAAACATATGATACTGGAAACGATTGCAGAAGCCACAAGAAAACGTGTCGCTGCAGAAAAAGAGAAGTGTTCTCTTGCAGAAATGAAAGAAAAAGCAACGGCGATGAACCCGGACACCGGATTCCCGTTTGAACAGGCGCTGAAAAAGCCGGGCATGTCCTTTATCTGCGAGGTAAAAAAAGCTTCCCCATCGAAGGGCATCATCGCAGAAGATTTCCCCTATCTGGAGATCGCAAAGGAATATGAAACGGCCGGTGCCTCCGCCATTTCCTGCCTGACCGAGCCGGAATACTTCAAAGGCGACAAGCGTTACTTAAAAAAAATTGCAGAAACCGTATCCATCCCGGTTCTGCGGAAAGATTTTACCGTGGATCCCTATATGATCTACGAGGCAAAGGTGCTCGGAGCCACCGCTGTCCTTCTGATCTGTGCGCTGCTGCCGGAGGAAACCTTAAAAGAATATCTGGAAACAGCGCATTCCCTCGGCCTTTCCGCTCTTGTGGAAGCCCACGATGAGACGGAGGTTGCACAGGCCATGCGCGCCGGAGCAAGGATCATCGGCGTCAACAACCGCAACTTAAAAGATTTCACGGTCGATATCCACAACAGTGAGCGGCTGCGGGAGCTTGTCCCGGAAAACATTGTTTTCGTATCCGAGAGCGGCATCAAAACGCCGGAGGATGTCGGAAGACTGTATCAGAATAAAACCGATGCCGTTCTGATCGGCGAAACGCTGATGCGGAGCAGCAACAAAAAAGCAGAGCTTGAAAAACTCTCTTCAATGTGTTAAAGTGGTAACGTAAGTGCGCAAAACAAAACAGAGCGCACGGGGAGTCAAACGTTATGGAAGAACAGACCAGAATCAAAATCTGCGGGCTCACACGGCTGGAAGACATCGATGCGGTGAATGAGCTGAAGCCCGAATATGTCGGCTTTGTCTTTGCAAAAAGCCGCAGACAGATTACAAAAGAACATGCCGTGACGCTGCGGTGCTATCTGGATCCCGAAATCCAGGCGGTCGGCGTCTTTGTGAACGAGCTTCCGGCGATTGTCGCAGGATACCTCGAAGAGGGCGTCATCGATCTGGCACAGCTCCACGGAAATGAGAGTGAAGAATATATCCATTCGCTCCGGTTCCGCACCGGCGGGGAACTGATCAAGGCATTTTCCATCAAAACCAGGGAGGACGTCGAAAAGGCGAAAAAAAGCAGCGCCGATTACATCCTTCTCGACCACGGAAAAGGCGGTACCGGCGAATCGTTCGACTGGTCACTGATCAGAAACATGGACCGCCCGTATTTCCTTGCGGGAGGCCTGAACGCCGAAAATGTGGAACAGGCGATTTTACAGACACATCCCTTCGCCGTCGACATCAGCAGCGGTGTCGAGACAGACGGCGTAAAGGACCCGAAAAAAATCACAGAATGCATAAGGAGGATAAGACATGTCTGACGGAAGATTTGGTATTCACGGAGGCCAGTACATACCGGAAACTCTGATGAATGAAATTATCAATCTGGAAAAACAGTACAATTATTATAAAAACGATCCGGAGTTCTGCCAGGAACTCGATGACCTGCTGAAAAATTATGCGGGCCGCCCGTCCCTTCTCTACTACGCAGAGAAAATGACAAAGGATCTCGGCGGAGCAAAAATTTACCTCAAACGAGAGGATCTGAACCACACCGGAGCCCACAAAATCAACAACGTGCTCGGACAGTGCCTCCTCGCAAAAAGAATGGGAAAAACCCGTGTCATCGCAGAGACCGGAGCCGGCCAGCACGGTGTGGCAACCGCAACGGCAGCAGCACTGATGGGACTTGAGTGTGAGATCTTCATGGGAAAAGAAGACACCGACCGTCAGGCCCTCAATGTATACCGGATGGAGCTTCTCGGTGCAAAAGTAAATGCCGTTACTACCGGAACTATGACCTTAAAAGATGCCGTCAATGAGGCGATGCGCGAGTGGGTATCACGTGTCGATGACACCCACTACGTTCTCGGTTCCGTTATGGGCCCGCATCCGTTCCCGACCATCGTCCGCGATTTCCAGGCTGTCATCAGCAAAGAGGCAAGAGAGCAGATCCTCGAAAAAGAAGGAAAACTCCCGAAAGCCGTCATGGCATGCGTCGGCGGCGGAAGCAATGCGATGGGTATGTTCTATAACTTCATCAATGACAAAAATGTCCGCCTGATTGGATGCGAGGCAGCAGGACGCGGCGTCAACACCGCAGAGACTGCAGCAACCATTGCAACCGGAACACTCGGCGTCTTCCACGGTATGAAATCCTACTTCTGCCAGGATAAATACGGTCAGATCGCACCGGTTTACTCGATTTCCGCAGGCCTTGACTACCCGGGCATTGGACCGGAGCATGCATATCTGCATGACATCGGCCGCGCCGAATACGTTCCGGTAACGGACGATGAGGCAGTAGAAGCTTTTGAATACCTCGCAAGAACCGAGGGTATCATCTGTGCGATCGAGAGTGCCCATGCAGTAGCCCATGCGATGAAGATCGCAAAAGAATTTGATCCGGAAGACTCCATCATCATCTGTCTGTCCGGACGCGGAGACAAAGACGTAGCAGCCATTGCAAGATACAGAGGGAGGGACCTTCATGAGTAAAGTAACAGAAGCATTTTCAAACGGCAAAGCATTCATTCCGTTTCTGACAGCCGGAGATCCGAACATTGAAAAAACAGAGAATTATATTCTGGAGCTCGAAAAAGCAGGCGCAGACCTGATCGAGATCGGCATCCCGTTTTCCGATCCGATCGCCGAGGGCGTTGTCATCCAGGAGGCAGACCTCCGTTCCTTAAAAGCCGGAACCACCACCGATAAAATTTTCAATATGGTAGCTTCCGTGCGCAAAAAAACAGACATTCCGCTGGTGTTTATGACCTACTTAAACCCGGTGTTCCATTACGGATATGAGACGTTCTTTACAAAATGCGAGGAAGTCGGCATCAACGGCATCATCATCCCGGATATGCCGTATGAGGAAAAAGGCGAATTAAACGATATTGCGCGCAGCCATCAGGTAGATGTCATTTCCCTGATTGCGCCGACATCTGAGCAGCGCATCCAGAAAATTGCCGCAGATGCCGAAGGTTTTATCTACCTCGTATCGTCTATGGGCGTTACCGGTGTCAGAAGCGAGATCAAGACAGACCTCGATTCAATGATCGCCGCAATCCGCAAAGTAACCGATATTCCGGTAGCCGTAGGCTTCGGCATCAACACGACCGATCAGGCGGCCAACATTGCAAAAATTGCGGACGGTGTCATCGTAGGAAGCGCTATCGTCAAAATGATTGCGAAGTACGGCACTCATGCGGAGCAGCACATCTATACGTATGTCCGCATGATGAAGGAAGCTGTCATGACAGCAAATAAATAAAACCCGCGTCATTGCGTGTTTGAAAAAACTGTGTTAAGATGAGAGCGTGTCTGAAACAAACCGTTTTGGACACGCTTTTTCAACGTAAAATACCTGACCGGCTTTCAAAAAAGCCGGATAGAATATGGAGGAAAAACGTGTTAGATGTATGTTTACTGGGAACAGGCGGTATGATGCCTCTGCCAGGCAGACGCCTGACCGCCCTGATGACCCGATACAACGGAAGCAGCCTTCTGATCGACTGCGGCGAGGGAACCCAGGTTGCCATCAAGGAAAAAGGCTGGACCTTTAAGCCGATTGATGCCATCTGCTTCACCCATTACCACGCAGACCACATCAGCGGCCTTCCAGGACTTCTCCTGACGATGGGAAACACTGACCGGAGAGAACCGTTGACCATGATCGGCCCAAAAGGCCTGGAGCGCGTCGTCAATTCGCTGCGCGTCATCTGCCCGGAGCTGCCGTTCCCGATTGTATTTCACGAGGTGACAGCGCCGGAGGAAGTGATCGAGATGAACGGCTACAAAATCACAGCCTTCCGCGTGCAGCACAATATCACCTGCTACGGCTATTCGCTGGAAATCTCCCGCAAGGGAAAATTCGATGTGGAGCGCGCTAAAGCACAGGAAATTCCGATTAAATGCTGGAATCCGCTGCAGAAAGGCGAGACTGTCACCCTGGATGGAAAGACGTATACGCCGGACATGGTCCTCGGCCCTGCCAGAAAGGGACTGAAGGTGACCTACTGCACCGATACCCGCCCGATTCCGTCGATCTCCGAACATGCGAAAGGCTCCGACCTTTTCATCTGCGAGGGAATGTACGGCGAGCCGGAAAAACAGGCAAAAGCAAAAGAATTTAAGCATATGACCTTCTACGAGGCGGCAAAACTGGCAAAAGATGCCGAGGCTGCCGAAATGTGGCTGACCCACTTTTCCCCGTCGCTCGTCGGCCCGCAGCGGTACATGGATGAGGTACAGAAGATTTTCCCGGCCGCAGAGCTTGGAAAAGACGGAAGATCAGTAGAACTGTTATTTGAAGAGGAAACGAAAAATGAGTGAAAAAGATACCCTGATTCTTGCAATTGAGAGCTCCTGCGATGAAACCGCAGCCTCCGTCGTGAAAAACGGAAGATGTGTGCTGTCTAACATTATTTCATCCCAGATCGCCATCCATACCCTGTATGGCGGTGTTGTGCCGGAAATTGCATCCAGAAAACATATCGAAAAAATCAACCAGGTTGTAGAAGCGGCCTTAAAAGAAGCCGATGTCACTCTGGATGATATCGATGCGATCGGTGTTACGTACGGCCCTGGTCTTGTCGGCGCACTTCTCGTCGGCGTGGCAGAGGCAAAAGCGATCGCCTATGCAAAAAAGAAACCGCTGGTCGGCGTTCACCATATTGAAGGCCACGTCTCGGCGAACTATATCGAACACCCGGATCTGGAGCCGCCGTTCCTGTGTGAAATCATCTCCGGAGGCCATACCCATCTTGTCATTGTAAAAGATTACGGTTCTTTTGAAATCCTCGGAAGAACGAGAGACGACGCAGCCGGAGAAGCCTTTGACAAGGTAGCCCGTGCCATCGGACTCGGCTATCCGGGCGGACCGAAGATCGACAAGCTGGCAAAAGAAGGAAACCCGCACGCCATCGACTTCCCGCGTGCCCACATGGAGGATGCGCCGTATGACTTCAGCTTCAGCGGCGTAAAATCTGCCGTTTTAAACCATCTGAACAAATGCCGGATGACAGGCGAACCAATTGTCGAAGCAGACATCGCTGCGTCCTTCCAGCAGGCCGTTGTGGATGTTCTGGTGGATAATGCCATCCGTGCGGCCAAAGATTACCATATGGACCGTCTGGCGATCGCCGGCGGCGTTGCATCGAACGGGGCACTCCGCGCGGCGATGGAAGCAGCATGTGAAAAAGAGGGCATCCGCTTTTACCGTCCGTCCCCGATCTTCTGTACCGACAATGCGGCCATGATCGGTGTGGCAGCTTACTACGAGTACCAGAAGGGAACCCGCCACGGCTGGGACCTGAATGCCGTACCGAACCTGAAGCTTGGAGAACGATAAGAAAAAGAAACTTCCGCAGCAGAACGGAGAAGAGAGATCTGCTGCGGAGTTTTTGCATTTGTAGAAAACGGAGGAAAAGATGAGCGAGAAGAAAGAAAAATACACTGCGGTTGTCCTGGCAGCCGGAAAGGGAACCCGGATGGGCGGAAGCGTAGCAAAACAGTTTCTGGAAATCGGAGGAAAACCAGTCGTGGTTTACGCGCTGGAGGTTTTTGAACATTCGCCGGAGATTGACCAGATCATTCTTGTGACAGGTGCGGATAAAATAGAATACTGTCAGAAAGAGATTATCGAAAAATATGGAATTAAGAAAACTGTTTCCGTATGCGCAGGCGGAAGGGAACGGTATGAATCTGTCTGGAAAGCATTGCAGACGCTGAAAAGCCTGGAAAGCGAACAGGATCAGAAGACCGATTACGTTCTGATTCACGATGGCGCCCGCCCGTTTTTAAACCAGGAAATGCTGGAACGTCTCTGCGCATGTGTAAAAGAAGAAAAAGCCTGTGTCCTTGGCATGCCGGTCAAGGATACCATCAAGCTTACCGATGAAAACGGAAAAATCAGGGAAAGCCCGCGAAGAGATCTCGTATGGCAGGCACAGACCCCGCAGGCCTTTGCAGCAGAGCTTCTGTTTCCGGCATTCGAAAAACTGATGCAGCATTCCACAGAAGGAATCACCGACGATGCCATGGTTGTGGAGCAGGAGATGGGAATCGCATCAGTGATGGTAAAAGGCGGCTATGAAAATATAAAAATCACAACACCGGAGGATCTGCTCGTTGCAGAGAGCTTTCTGGCAGAAAAATAGAAAAAAGCAAAATACAGAAAGCAAACTATAAATGGATAAAAACAAATGTGTGAATTGCAAAACAGGGAAAAACAGCGAAAACGAAAAAGAAATTGAAAAAAATATCGAATTGAAAAACGTATACAAGGAAAAACGTACTGCCCACTATGACATCCGGCCTTATGAAGATTTACGGTCGGATGAAAACGGTCGTTGTGCCAATGTCTACGACATCAGCATCACTTCGGCAATTCCTTTAATCCTCAACCATATACATACGCAAACCGATCAAGTGGAGGACTGATCATTTATTTTAGATTTTGTTTGTAAATTATCTGTTTATTAATTATACTTGTAAAAAAAAAAAACAAAATCATGAAATACTTTTCGTTCCTTGTTTATCTAGTAGCCTTTATCGCTTGTCATGACGATCACCATACAGAACCGGAATTACCACAAGGCCAGTGGACCGAATCGCATCCATTCAAGGGAATTCCACGTACAGGAGGGGTCAGTTTTACTATCGGAGACGTCGCTTATGTCGGCCTGGGGCGTACTTTACCTACAGCTACCGAGGCATTAAAAGATTTTTGGATGTACAAAGATACGACCTGGACCCGTATCGCCGACTTTCCGGGGACAGAACGTTACGGAGCGGTTGCTTTTGTGCTCGGCAATATCGCATTACCACAGATTTGCCATACGGTTCATTTGGGTGGACCTACCTGGTTGCCCATTTATTTTTTCACCTTGATCGGGGCCTATAAATACGGGTGGCGCGTCGGACTACTTACCGCGACGGCTTCGCCATTGCTGAACTCCGCTCTTTTTGGAATGCCGGCGCCCGCAGCACTGCCCGCTATTCTCCTGAAATCCGTGTTGCTTGCCGCAATTGCCGGCCACACGGCATACCGGTATCAGAAAGTATCCATCGGCCTGATGCTTACAGTCGTTCTGGGATATCAGGTATTGGGCACATTGGGAGAATGGATGATAAAAGGAGATTTCTTTCTGGCCGCACAGGACTTCCGCATCGGTTTGCCGGGAATGCTTCTGCAGATTTTGGGCGGATATGCCTTTATCAAATATCTGATACGGAAATAATATTACCCATCGGCACACGACAGTCGTACACAATCAAGAATAAAATATGGAGTATCGAATATTAGGCAAGACAGGGCTGAAAGTCAGTGTTATCGGCTTAGGCGGTGAATGGTTCAACGGATTGTCTCAGGAGGAAAGCACGGCCATAGTGGACACTGCTTTGGAAAACGGCATCAACTACATTGATATTTTTATGCCCCAGGCTCCCACCAGAGACCATTTGGGAGG
>OJMG01001890.1_pt1 | contig 18645 bp, 29 predicted proteins | sample 1597141 | NCBI WGS metagenome assembly OJMG01 (sample SAMEA2452119, study PRJEB22498) | human gut metagenome | biome: human feces; feature: human gut; material: feces | place: Australia | collected 2012 | reverse complement strand
ATAGATAAATTATAATGAATTCCATTCTTTAGTTTTGAATTAGCAATATTTACAAGATTTATACAATCAGCTGAAGCTGTTGCAGTACCAGTAATATCATAAGAACCATCATCATTTTTAGTAAAAGTTACTCCATTAACTGTTGTTGACTCTCCACCAAACCAAATGTTTTCAATTCCTTTAACATTATTTATTAATTGAGGATAATCTGGACTTGGGCTATCTGGAGTAAATTCTACCCATTCCGTATATGTTGACCCTTTTTCTAATTGAGGATATATTGTAGCATCTATAGTAACATTAGCATTAGTATAAAAATAAAAGTAAGTATAAACTTCTTCATCAGTAATCGTTGCCGACATGCTTTTTGTAGTATTGCTTTGGCAAGATAAAGCTGTGCTTTTAAAACTATTAGCGGCACTAGCAAGGTTTGTTTTTAATAATCTACAAGCATTACTTGGAGTACTTCCAATTGTTTTAACACTTAGAGTATAATCACCGTTACTTATACTTGACACCCCTTCTAACGGAATATAGCTTTCACTAATTTTTGTTGGCGTTCCAGTTACTCTTAAACCTCCATCTTCTTGAACACTAACGGTCATTCCATTTACAGTTTGGGTAAATCCTTTTTTTAAGCCTATTAAATTTTTACTTTGTTTACTTGTTTTTTGTTCTGTTTTACCCTCTAATGAAAATTTAACAACTCCTCTATTATTAACTATTTTTAAATCTTCTTCACCAGTTGCAGTGTCAGTAATTCCTGTAGGAATATGAACAGAATCACCTACATTTTTACCATTTGCTAATAATTGTAAATTATTTGAATCTAAATCATATTTTGCATTATCTACTTTATTAGAATTTAGATTATTAATTTGATTTTGTAAATTACCTGCAGCATCAGAATCCAATTGATTTTTAATACTATCAAACCAAATTTCAAAATTATTATTTAATTCATTTATTTGTTTTTCAAATAAAGTTTGTATTTGAATAAATAAATTTTCGGTGTCAGGCGTTTGAACAGTAGAAATAACATTACCACAATCGCTTGTTATAAATCTAGTATCTGTAATTAAATCTTGAGTAATTGTAGTTGTTCCAGCTGGTATACTAATTTTTGCTATTCTAAGATCATAAATAGTTGAAGTTCTTACAAGTTCAGGTGCGACTGGTTTATCTGCAAATGTACCTTTGATTATTTGAGCTGATATTAACCTATTTGTTAAATCTAATCTAAGTACAACATTATCTATTCTATTTAATGTTCCATCTGCATTATCTATAGTTTTAACTAAATCACCAGTATTTGTATATCTATAGCCTTCGATATTTGCGTCCCCTTCTTTTATTGTAATGGTCATGTCATTATTTGAAACTACATTAAGTTCATTGTTGAATATACCGTTTGTAAAATATTTTTTTAAATGTCTAGCCCAATCTTCAGCATAATAAACTCTGTCATCATTAACATCGTTAAAAAAACTAAATTTTTCCATATTATTTTTTCCTTTCTTTATTATTCTTCATTTGTGAATTTTTCTGCAACTGGTGTTCCATAAACAGGGGTTACACTATATTTTCCTTTTTCTATTACTTCTTCTACTTCTGTAATCCTTTGTTTTTGTGCTATATTCCAAGATTCTTTTTTAATATTAACTATATCTCCTAAATCCCAATATTTACGATAATGTGTAGAATGAACTGTTGCCTCAAATGATTCTGTAGGATTAGTTAATTTTTCTCTTCCTAAATCATCCAAAATAGCATTATAATCATCTTCAGTTAAATTTGTATTACTCTGATTTTTAGCATCGACAAATGCTTCTCTTATATCAAAATCATGTGTCTTTTCATTAACTAAAGTTATTGATCTTAGAATTCTATTTTCATCTTCTCCAGTACCACCAACTAAAACATCATTAATCATTTTTTTTCTGCTATATGTGTACTCTGCTGCATCCAAATTGCTTTTATCCTCACTAAATTCATATCTTGTATTTGTTTTTTGTTCCTCTGTACGATCTTTACCTGTGTAATTAATGTACTTATATTTTTTATTTTTTAGATCTAAAACTATTTTTGCGCCTATTGTAGAAGCTTTTGATAACTTAACATGATAATCATATACATTCTTATAAGTACACTGAAAATCGACATTATCACTTTCTATAGAGCTATCAGTAATAATAAGTAAATTAAAAGCTCTCATTGTAGTTAAGAGCTTTCTAAATGCACCTATATAATTGCCACTATAATTAATCCTTGTTTTAATTATTCTTCTTTTTAAAAGAGATAATCCAAAACTACCATATACACTAATAGTTACCTTTTCCCCATCATCATTAAATTTCCAAGATTCAATTATTCCAAACTCATCATTTTCAGTTAAATCACTTCTGACAATTATGTTGTCATAATTAAGTAATTTTAAATTGTTAGGAGTAGGATTTAAACTAAGTTCAAATTCTCCTGCTTCAAAATATTTTCTCCTCCATCTAAGAGAACTATAAGAATCTATTACACCCAAAGGTTTTAAATCACGATCATATACATTTAAATAAATTTTATCCATTATTACACCGCCTCATACTCAGGTAAAAACTCTATCGTAGACTCTAAATTATCTTCTCCACTATCTGCACCACTTCTAAATGTATTTGTTCCACTAGGGACCTGTAAATACTTACTACCATACATAATTAAATAATTTATATTTTCTTCTTCGCCAGTTTTAGCATTTTTATAAATAATATTTTTATTATCTATATGAGTTGTTATTATTATTTCATCACCTGCATTCATTTGCTTTTCTATTTGTATAATTTCACGCGTATTAACGTTAAATAGATAAGGATTAACTACTTTGTCATTTGCTTTAAATCTAATAGTCATACCATATTCAATATCTGTAGTATTTTCTGTTGTAGCCATTGAAGTAGTATTTTTTGTGCCAAATTTAATACCTTTATCTTTCGGTATTTTTAAAGCAAATTTAAATGCTGGCGACCAAGTAGCCATAGACAAAATTGTTGCGAAAAGGTCCGTAAACCTAGGATTAGGACAAACTAATGAAATTGTGAAATCTCTTGTATAACCAATTTTTTCTGGAATAGAAATCTTTTCAACTATACACTTTATCTTTCTTTCAATTTCTCCTTCATAATAATAAAGAGTTCCCTCGCTATTTAGTGGAAACATATCATAAAGAAGTAATCTATTTTCTTGTACATTTTGCGATATTGTCCCTTTAATCGTTAAATCTCTTTCACTTATACTTGTACCATTCCAAGTTGTACCAACACCATATGCTGAACTAACACTATTAACAGTACCAGAAACTTCATGGAATCCATCACACATTGAAAGAATAAATGGAGGTTTATATTCAAAAGTGATAGTACTTCCTTTATGGTTTTCATAAACTAATTTTCTTTCCATTTTAAGCACCTCCATGTTGTAAATTGTATTCTTGTATAACTTTACGAACTTTTCTTGCTGTTTCTGCTGGTGATAATGGTTCTGCACTATTAACTGTTAAAGAATAATTATTTGTAGTTTCATTATTAACAATCGATGACTGCTTTTGTTCTCTATAATCTTTTGCTTCATCAGCTGTTAAAACTTGTTCTCCTTTATGCAATAACGCAGGCATTTCGTCATAAGGTACATAATCCATACCAACACGAAGTTTTCTAATTAATGATATACTAAGTCCTTTTCCGCCAACACCTGGTACCCAATCTGGAATTTTAATTTTATTTAATCCTTTTATAAAGGAATTCATTCCATCAATAATTAAATTAATTGGAAATTTAAATAAATTACCAAGCCCATTCATAATATTACTAAATATATTTTTAACATTTTCCCAAGCACCTTTCCAGTTACCGGTAAATACATTCTTTATAAAATCAATAATGTTTTGAAAATTACTTTTTGCTATTTGTAATTGTGAAGTAATTAAATTAATTGCTGTTCCAAATACACTACCAATTGCATTACTTACATAAGTAAATGTAAAACTTAGAGATGGCATAATTGATTCTATAATAACCGTTAGAACACTAATTAGAGGTGGCAAAATTACGTTAAGTAATTCAGTCAAAGGTTGTAAGATCATAACTAGTAAATCAAAAAATGGTTGTAATAAGTCTAGTAATGGTGTTAAGAGAGGAAGTAATGGTTCAATTAAATTAAGAAGTAATGGTAATACTGATTGAACTATTTGTAAAAATGGAGGTAATAACTCACCAATAATTTGAACAAAAATAGGAAGTAACGCCTGAACTATCTGTATAATGGGTGGCATTAACTGAGTTAATAGATCTAAAAATAAAGGAAGTACATTTTCTACAACATCCATTATCAGTGGCAATAAGGTCTCGACAAGCGGCTGTATGGCGGGAATTAAGGTACTAAATAGTTGCATTATTACAGGAGTTAATCTATTAATTAAATCTTCAATTAAAGGCATATTATCCATAATTAAATTAATTAATGTAACTATTACTGGCATTAATGCATTGCCTAAAGGTAATAAAAGCATTTGTACATTTCTTTTAAGTCCCTCAAACATACTTCCTAAATCATCATATTTTATATTTTTAATAGATTCCATAGAATCTGCTGTTCCATCATACATATCTTTAATAGAACCTAATTGTGTGACAACTTCTGGTCCTAGATCTTCCCACATTGTACCAAATAAGTCAACACCAACAATTGATTGTTTTACAGGATCATCCATTGCTTTAATAGCGTCTATTGTTTGATAGAATGCTTCTTTAGCAGTATCTCCACCACTAGCGAATTTTTTAGCCATTTCATCGGCATTCATTCCTAATTTTGTAAATCCATCTATTGTAGTGTTAGAACCATCTATTGCACGAATAGAGAACTCTTTAACAGCATCACCTATTTTATCTAAGTTAAATGCTCCTGCACTTGAACCAGCTTGAAATATATTAAACATATCATTTGCTGATAATCCTAACTTATTAAATTGTACAGAATACTCGTTAATATTATCAATTAATTCTCCTGAAAAATCTAAACCGGATTGTTGACCTTGAGCAATTAAAGAAAATGCTTCATCAGCAGTAACACCAAAGTTTTTCATCATTGCTTGCACTGCTCTTATAGATTCAGATACATCTATTCCAAACGAATCTCTAAGTGCAATTGCTGATTCGGTTATATTCTGTAAATCTTGATTATTAAGATCACCAAATTGTTGATTAACTGTAGCCATTGAGTTTGCTATATCATCGAATGATTCACCATAATTATTTTTATAAATACTTTCAAGTACGGCTTGATATTCTTTTATATCATCTTTCCCAGCTCCAATTTGAACTGCAAAAGAATTCATTGCTTGATTTACATCTTTAGAAGTGTTTAAAGCAAGTGTACCAACTGTAGCTGCTGCAGTAGCAAGTGTTCCACCTAAAACAAGTGCTCCTTTACCAACTTTAGAAAAAACTCCTCCTAATTTTGATGCAAAACTTTCTCCTTTTTTTCCAGTGTCATCAATTGCTTTATTAGCCTTTTCATTATCTATAAATATAGAACCATATAAACTAAAAATACTAGCCAATATTAACACCTCCCAATCCGTAATCATCCATTATTTCTTTCGCTGTTCTCATCTTTTTTTGTGGTTTTTGAATTTTTTCAAATTGCGGAATAAACTTATCTTTATTTGATATTGTTTTTACAATTTCATTAATAAGTTTTGGTAATTCTTTTTCTTTTTCTATTGCATTATCTAAACATTTTTCAAATAAAAAAGCTGGCTTACCATCAAACCAGTCTATACCGCCATAATGTTTATAAAGTACTCGTAAGACTTCTGCGGTTCCAATACTTACGATATAGATAAAAAACTAGATACTCCAGGCAATTTAGTAATATCTTTAAATATAGATATTACATCTTCTTCTGAAGCTTTTTTAAGAGCATTTTTTACTGCTTCTTCATATTCTTCATTTTTTCTGTTTTTTTCGTCTCTCGAATCATCTGGTAATATTTCAGGTTCTTGTGGATAATAACCTTTATATTCTGCAATAAAGTTATATACTTCTTTTTCACATTTATATAATCTAGTTATTAAAAGAGTTATAAGTGCAGTACCTAATTTTTCTTTATCTTCCTTTTCATTTCCTGTATTAAAATTTAAATTTTGTAATTCTTCTTTTATGTCCATTTTATCTATAATTTCACTTAATAATAATAAATATTTTGTTTTCATTTCTTTTTTTCCTTTCTTTTATTCTCCCTTTTGTTATCGCTCAAATAGAAAACAAAAAGGAGAATAATTTTTATTTTATTCTCCAACTGTTATAGGGCAAGTTGCACTATCTTTAATTTGATATAATCTTGAAGTATCATCAATTGTATAATGAGGTATAATTTCAAGATTATGTTCATTTTCTGCTTTAGGTGCAGCCTTATATGAGAAAGCACCTTCATGTAATCCATAATTAAATGTTAGAATCTTGTATGTTTTATCTAACATTTGTGTAATTATATCTATAGTTTCAATATACTTGCTTTTTTCTATAGGACCAAAATCACCTTGTTTGATAACCTGATTTTCATCTAACTTAGCATTTGGTAATGTTTTCATCAATGTATCTTGACTGCAGCATAATGAAACAACTTTAATAGTTGCATCTTCTCCATCAATTACTTGCATTCCTAAGGTTTTACCACGACGACCATCAAATTCAATATCACGAATTTCAGGTGTGATAGTCATTTCTACTCCACCCCTTGTAGGTCCAAGAATTTTTTCATTTTCTTTACCAAGATTAAATACAACTATACCTTCATCAATTTGTATTTTTTTTGTATCATTTTCTGTAAATACTTTTAACATTAGTTTTCCCTCCTTAAAATATTCTTACACTAAATGTCACTTGTTTTTTTATTAGTTCAAATTCAACATCTTGAACTGGATTTTGTGATTCAAAATATGTAACTGCTCTTTCTTCAGAAAAAATCTTTCTATCAAGAATATTAATTAATTCTTGTACTTTTTCTTCAAGTTTTTCACCAATAAAATCATCTGCTGTACATATGTATATATCGTAATATACAAGCTTTCCAAATCTTAAATCTGTTTCTTTAGGATCCTTAATTACACCATATGGAAAAGAAGCATTTTTAGATGCTTCTTCATAATATAATGGAATTATATCTTTTTCATTAACAAATTTCTGTAAAGCAATAAAAAAATCAGGCATCTTCTACCTCCTCACTTTCTACTATTTTACCTTTAGCTACATCTATTGTTTTGTTAAGCTCTGATAAAAATTCTTTCTGTGCATCTCTGATTGCATCAATATTATTAAATACACTATTTCTTAAAGTGCTATTACCTTTAATACCTGGATGATTTATAGATTTACCATAATTTATTTTTCCATCACTTAATGTATTAGCTCTTTTTATACTTATAACATGTGACTTTACTCCAAATTCAGGCCAAGCGGGATTAGCATGTGATAATTTTTTTCCTTTCTTTTTAGCAGTAGCCTTAGAATAATATCCTATTTGAAGTTCAGGTTGACCAGTTTTTTTATCTATTTTAGCCCAATAACCAACTTGTTTTGATAATCTAGCAGTGTATTTTTGAGTGTTTTTTCTTATTTCTTTACCAGCAACTTTGGCAGAAGCACGAAGCGCTGACTTTGATAGTTTTACCATAGTTTTTTTTACTTCAGACGAAGTATTAATAAATTCTACATTACTATTTGTCATGTTTATTTGCAAATCCTGTAAGTACTATTTCAGTATTTTCGCTATCTATTTCATAAGATCGTAGTATTCTATACATAGTACCTTCATACTTTGCACGAGTATACTTATCTTCATCAAACTCTACAGTCTTAACTTCAAAGCATTTTTCTGGCTTATATCCAGCAGCATATGCTTGATAAAACTCACTTCTTTTAATAGACTTTTTATTTGCATAAACTTTATGTTCTTTATAAGAAGAATGCGGTCTATTAAGTTTATCAAATGTTTCTATTTTTTCCATTAAATATAAAATTTTATCCCACATATTATTTCACCTCATTAATGTATTCAGAAGTCATAGCAAGTTCAGTTCTTAATGTTTCATAAGAATTTCGATATTTTTCATAATTCTTATTATCTAAACCAAATTCCGCCTTACAATAAAGAAGAATAGCCGTTTTTATTAGACTATCCTTTTCATCATTAGCCTTTGTTGAAGTGATACCATTTCTCATTAAATCCTTTTTACAAGCATTAATGTGAGTAACTATTTCATTATTTATTACTGGATCATCAATAGTTATTCTAAGAAAACCTCTGATTTCTTTAATAAATTCATCATTTACTTTATTGTTCATAATATCACTCCTCAAAAAAATTATTTTTCTTCATTTTTATTGTTATTTTTTTCTATTTTATTAGCATTATCTACTACCTTTTCTTTTTTAGTTGAAGATTCTAATTCAACAATTTTAGAATTTAATAATTCAATTTCTTTTTTTAAACTTTTATTTTCTTCTAAAATTTCACTATTATTATCATCTTCATAAGAAACATATTTAACTAAATGATAATCTGAAGAAAAAAGCTCTAAAGCCCTTTCTTCAGTTACATCTATTATTTCATTTTTTTTATATTTTCTTTCTTCATCATACTTATCAGTAAATGGCATTGCTACTTTTAATTTATAAGTTCTCATTATCCTTTCACCTCAGTATCAGAAGAAGCAGCTTCAGTAGTATCAATTGTTAAAACAGCAAATGCTTTTTTATCCATAACATGACCATCACCAAATGCTAACGCTCTGTGAACAATTAATCCTTCTGAGAATTTTTCTTGATCAGAACTTGCAATTTGTGGAGCCATATTGTAATTGTACCAATATCTTTTTCCATTACCATATAAGATTTTATTTTCTGGTGCTTCATCAGAAAGAATAACAGGCTTCTTTAATAATAATTCACTATCTGAATTATATATAGGATGTTTATCAGTACCAACCATACCTTCAATTAATGAATGGAAAGTTTTAGTATTGATAAGGAAACTTGCACGTTTACCATATGCTTGACGAATTAATCCTTTTAGAGTTGTTAAATTTGCATGGCAGAACTCTGAAAGTTTAACAGTTGTTTTTTGTGCAGCTGGTAATTCTTCAACAAATAAACCTTTTGCTTCGTTTGTTCCTGTACCATTCAAAATTTGACTTTCAATTTCAATAGCAAGTGCTAAGGCAAGTTCACTTACGATTATTTCTTTAAATGCATCTAAACTTTCAGCATCTAAACCAACACCTAATTCTATTTTTGCACTTGTTCTGTATGAACCAAAAGTAACATCTCCAGTTACTCCACCTTTTGCTTCAATAGAATCTCCATCTTTATCTTTATTAGCACCAATTGCAGATATATTACCTACTCTTAAAGTACCTTTTACATTTTTTAAATTTATGAAATTCATTACATCTGATACTTCACGCATTTCAGTAATTATTTCATTATCTAATTCTTCTGGAACAACTGCTTGTCCATTTTGTAAAGTAACTCCTCTTGTTTCTTTACCACCAGACATCATATATTTTAAGAATGATCTTACTTCTTTTGACATTTTTGATTTTCTTTCTTCTTTTGTCACAACTTCAACCTCCTCATCATCTTCTTCATCAGCAGAAACTTTCGATTCTTTATCCGCTTCAATTTCGCCATTTCTTAGTTGTAAAGCAACTTTACTTCTTGCTTCAATTTCGCTTTGTTCTTTATTTAAGTTATCTAATTCTTTGTTTATTTCTTCCATATTTACTTCTTTTGAAGTATCTTCTAAAAGACTTCTTATTTCTGTTTTTCTGTCTTTTATTTCTTTTAATCTTTTTTCGTTCATTTTCTTTTTCCTCCTCTTCGAACTACTAAATTTTTGATTTTGCTATACATATTTCTCTAAGTTCGGCTTGCTCCAAAGCTCTTTGTTCTTTTTCGTACTCCACCTCAAAGAACGACCTAGCAGAAATACTTGTTTGATCATAAGCTGGTATATCAACTACTGAAACATCGTATAGCTTTTTAATACGAGTAATTGTCCTTGTATGTGTTGCTGAATCGTATTCATCTTCTGCAACTACAAAAGCAAAACTCATTTTATCTATGTAGCCACCTCTTATTTCTTCAAGAGTGTTTCTACCATTATTCGTACCGCCAAGAAATGCATCCATTTCCATACAAACGTCATTTAATGATAATTTCAAAGTGTTATTTCTTAATCTTGCAAGAACTGGTCCTCCGTGATTATAGTTAAAAATAACATCTGACATATCACAATTATCAAATGCGTGGCGATCTATTTGTTCATAGAACTTTACTCCCTCATACTCATACAAGCAAGTTGGAACATTGAAAACAACAGGTACACCATGTACATAGTCCTGTTTTTCTTCATCGTTTTCGCTTCTAAGTTCTTTTAATTTGAAATCTGAAAACATTCTTATTTCACGATTTGTTTTATTAACTACATTGTTTTTATTTTTGTTTAACATTAAGAACAGCCTCCTTTCCATTTGGCAAAATAAATTTTGCATTTGGATTTTCTTTTTTTTTTTTTTCTAAAAGTTCATAACTTATATAATTTTCAAGTTGTATTACTTCTATTGATTTTTTTGAAGTTTCAGTAGTTTCTTCTGTGGCTACTGTTTCTTGTTTATTCCTCATTGCTTACACCTCCTTCATCATTATTTGTTTTATTTCCAGATTGATAATTATCAGCAATTTTTGAATTAATATAATTTAGAGATTGCAAAACCTTTTGTCCTTCTCCATTTGGAAGTGGAGCCATATTAAACATTTCTCTAACATCATCAATCATTAAAACCGCAACTGGTGATAAAGCTTGAACGACAGATACTTTTGTTGCATTAGAAGCATATTGAAGTCTATTTGCTTCAAATGTTATTTCATTACCAAAATTTCGCTCATTATCAGTAAAAATTTTGTTAGTAAAGCATTGACTCATTTGTATAGCAATAGGCTCAATAGCACCCTCATAAAATGCATTCCACTCATTCTCATCAAACTTATTTTGTACTATTGATTCATTTACTCCAAAATAGTCATATATAGCATTTTTTGTATACTCTAATTGGTCTTTTGAAATTGGAGATGTTTTCTCATCAATTGGCTTATAATCCATCTTTGAATCAGTGACAATAATTCCACTTCCATTTGATGAAATTTTAAAATTGTTTTCTACGAATTTATCTCTTTGTTTTGCTAAATCATCTCCTTTAGATGAAATCTTAGCCGATAAAATACCTCTAACGCTGTTAATCATCTTTGCACCATTTGACACACCTTGGTCTATCGCGTTTGCTGTATCCAGTGCTGGTCTTAAAGCTCTATTACTGCTTCCAAAAATGTCATTATCAAAAAAATGTCCCCTAAGGTGAATAATTTCTTCATAGGGAACAACTTTTATTTTTCCAGTTTTAAAGATAAATTTTAAATATAATTGTTTTTTATATTCAAGAAGTACAATTTGATTACTCATTAAAGGCCAAAACGCAATTATATCTCCCGAGTCGCTACATTCCGGATAAATAAATGCATTATTAGTTAACTTTAAATTTGCAGCTATTTTATAATAAAAACTATAAGCTTCCATCATTGAATTTGGCTTATAGTTTAATATTTTTTCTAATCTAGATGTACCTGTTTTACCTATTCTAGTATGCTTTGCTTTTAATTTTGCAAAGTTCCTACAATATGCATCAACTGCACTTCTTACAATGTTCATATCCCAGGCGTTACCTGTATTCATTTGGTATATTGAATTAAAAGAATTTAATAAACTATACATATTAAATTCTGTTGAATTAACTGTATCTTTTATTTTTTCTTTTTCTCCAAATATTGTTTTAAATAAACCTCTCTTTTTCATTTACTCACCCCACACTATACATAAAATCTTCATAATACTTGACATACAATACCCATGCATTAAGAAGTGATACGGCTCCATCAATTCTACGACGCTCATTTATTTTTACTGGTTGAATATTATTTAAACCACTCTTTTTTACTGCTGTATTTGTTAGACACCATTTTAATATTGGATTATTATTATAATTTACTTTTTTATCAGCAAGTGCTGCGCCCATCTCCCTCATCGGTTGACTCCAAGTAAATGGTCCTTGAGCGACGGCTTCCATTTGAAAACCATTTGATTTCATTTCGTCAACCCAATACCCCGCAAGTGCTCTATCATAACCAATAAAAATAGGATCTATTTCATATTCTTGCTGCATTTGAACAAACCAATCTGTTACTTCAGAATAATTTACTCTACTACCTTCACACACAGTAAGCAAACCTCTATCACGCCATTGCTTGTATGGTGCTTCTTGTGTGTTTTTTTCATCTAATCTGTCTATTTTTATTTGCGGTAAAAAATAATGCTGTAATACATATATCTTTTCATCATTTGATTTTCTAACAAGTAAAGTTGCACAAGTTAAATCTGTTGTAGCAGATAAATCACACCCACCTATTGCATAGGTATTCTTTACTTCTTCTAACTCAAAAGTTTCTGTATTATTAACTTCTTCAAAACTCAACCAAGCATTACTTTCATTTTCACGAATATTAAAATCCTTACATAATAAACCTGGTAAATTTTTAGGATCATTTTTAGCACGCTCAACTTCAATAGAAAGATTATGATAACTTTTAATTGTTCCTAAACCTGGATTTGCTTTTATCCAACTATTAGGATCTACCCATTCCTCGCGATTATCTAACTCATAAAGAATTGGCAAAAAGTGATCATCAACAATTTCTTCATCTGCAACTCTGCATGCATACTCATATTTGTCATCATAAATACATTCTCTAACTGTACCTGCGGTTGTTATCATAACAAGAAGAGGTTGTCTTCTTGAAGTCATAGATTGTTTCATAACTTCATATAAGTTTCTATCTTTGATTGCGTGTAACTCATCAATAATAACTGCATGGCTATTTAATCCATCTAGTGTATTAGAATCAGAAGCTAATGCTTCAAAAATAGATGATGTTGCGTTGAAGTATAAATCATTTCTTCTTTTTTTTAGAACAGATCTTAATTCGGGACTTTGCTTTACCATATTACAAGCCTCTGTTAAAACTTTTTTTGCTTGTTCTTTTTTTGTTGCAACTGAATAAACTTCTGCGGCACCTTCGTAATCCGCAATTAACAAATACAATGCAATTGCTGAAAGCATAGTTGTTTTACCATTTTTACGTCCAACAAGAAACATTGTTTCATTAAATCTTCTATATCCAGTTTTTTTATCTAAAAAACCAAAAACAGCCTGAATATATGCTTTTTGAAATAACTCAAGTTTTAGATCTGCACCTAATTCACCTTGGGATTGTTTACAAAAAGTTTCTGCAAACTCTATTGGTCTATTAGCAATTTTTTCATCAAAATAAAATAGACAATTTGGATTGTCCATTTCATTTACTAATCTTTCATAAACCTTTTTAACTCTTTTACTTGTTTTTATTTCGCCAGATTGTATTTTACTATTATACTCTCTAATATAATTCATATTACTTACCTTTTGGTTTAGTAACAAAATTCATTAAAGCATTACCTTCTTTTGTTGAAGGTAAACCATCTGGCAATAATTCACATAATTGTTTTATGATTGATGTATAATTTTTTATCATAGTGTTATAAACAGATGCTTCTGTAGATACTTTCGTACCCCATTGATTACTACCATTTTGATATTCTTCAGTAACACCATTTTCGCTTATGTAAAGTTCCAACTTTTTTAATTCAACTGACATAAAAGCGGCACTTTCTATAAGTTTATTTACTAAATTCTTTTTATCTTTTGGTATGTTTTTGAATATTTTTTTAAGTTTTTTTAACTCTGTAGAAAATTTATCATCTTCTTTTAATTCTTTAGAATTAAGTTCCTCATTTCCCATATTTGCACCACCTTTGACTACACCCCCCTCATGCGACCGAATCGGTTATAGAAAGGACTCAAGCGCGGTTCACTGGAAAGTGTTTTTTATTTTAATTTAGGGGGGAGTTTTTTATTTCAATTGACACTGCTTGCTCTGGATTAATTAATACTTTATTACCTTCTTTTGTTGTTAATAGTACTAAGCCTTCATCAAGTGCTTGCGCTAACTCTTCTACAGTACCACTAAAAACAATATCATAACTAATCACAATATTATTTGTATAAATTATTAATGACATTGTCTATACTCCTCTCAACTAAGTTTCCGTCATCATCAAACATAAGATATTTATCTGTACATAATTGACCTTCATGTTCTAACGCATGACATACTCTACACAATAACTCTAGATTATTTTCATTTAAAGTTATTGCTGGATTATGAATATTATTAGGTGTTAAATAGATTTTATGATGTACGATTTCACCTGGACCAAATGCTCCACTACAACGTTCACATATTCCGTGATTTTTATTGAATATATAATTTCTAGTCTTACGCCAAGCACTTGAACGATAAAATTCTTTTGCAAAATCTTTAGCCATAATACCTCCAAACACACAAAAAAACACGCCTGTAAAACAAACGTGTTTATCAATTTCTAATAATTTCATTGTACACATTATATTATGAAAAAATTGGTATGTCAATTGCGTACTTATTGCACCACTTATTGCATTTTGTCAATAGTTAAGTTCTTTAATAACATCTTCTGGATAAAGATAAACCTTTATTTCATTGATTAAACGCTTATTATTTCTCCAAATAGTGGTTGTATCTTTTTCAAAATAATCTGCTATATCTTGCTGTGTTTTATTTTCAAAATACTTTAACCTGATAATTTCTATATACTTATCATCACCAAATTTTTTTATAACACGATCTATTCTGTTAATTATGAGTTGTGTTCTTTTAATACTGGAATAAATATTCTCAATTATTTCTTCTTCTATTTCATCATAGTCCTTGTGTCCACCTTCTGGCATTTTAACTATTGATTTAGATTTACCTCTTAATCCATATGATCTTATTTCTTCAATTTCTTCTTCACGATCTTCTATTGATTTTTTTAAATCATTGTATCTATAAAGAAGTGACTCAGTATTTTGAAACGTTGAATTATTTTTTCTTAAAATGTTTCTTTTGGTCAATTCTTCAATTATATAGTTTGTTATTTCTTTAAGATTTTGTGTTCTTTCTTCGCTGGCTGTTATATCTGCAGCCATATTATTTTTCCTCCTTTTTATTTATTACTTTCTTTTATAAAATCTAAAAATGTGTATCTTCCTTTTTCTGCGTGATAACGCCAAGCAATTTTATTTGCTTCATTTCTTTGATAACCAATACTCATTAAAAGTTTAACAAAACGTTTTCGTGAAATCTTCATTTTTTCAAATATAAATATTTTATCTTTTAAATTTTCAAAAACATTAACATATGCTTTACAAATATTTTCTATAACATCTGTAAGCGGTAGAAGAGCTTTTTTAAAAGCATCGCCCAATTCTTTTGTAGCTTCTTCTATTGGTTGCACATCATTTTTCATTAGACAATACCTCCGGCTTATTTTCCTCCTCTATTTTTTCTTGTTGTAAATTCATATATTTACAAAAACATTCTTCTGAACAAAAACAATTTTCTCCCTCTGTATCAAAAAAACAAATTTGTAAATAATTATCTAAGCATTTGTAAAATGTATCTTCAATAATGATTCCACAAAAAGAACAACGAACATTATTATTCATACTATTTTTTCCTTTCCTCTAAATATTTATTTACTAAATCAGGATTAGTAGTATATAGAATTTCATTTTCATTTTGATATTCTACTTTGACACTACCACCATATCCGTTATAAACTTCAAAGGTTTTAATTCCTTTAGTAATTAAATTAACACCTTTTGTTTTTGCTTTTGATCTAGTTACCATTGTAGTACTATCCCAGAATAATTTTTTTCTAATAAATGCTGCAAAATCTTGTCGCCATTGTTTTTGATTAAAATTTACTATTAATGGTTTTGCTTCCCATCGTGAATTATAAACTTTAGCCATATTCATTTACCTCCTATATTCTTTTTTAGATTTTTCTGGAAGTTAATGATATTTCTTGTTGATTTAACATTTTAATTAGTTTTGCTTTTTCACGTTGTAGTTTTTCAACTTTAATAGTTAAATATTCTATAAATTTTTCCTGTTGTTCGATTACTTCAATTGGATTATTATATTTTTCATCCATAATTAAGGTTAGCTCTTCTTCTACTTTATTCATTCTTTACCTCCTGATTTGTTTCTTTATAATAATCATCTACATAACCACTTAAGTTATTAAATATAATCATTATCTTTGTTTCCCATCGTGAATTACTAGGAACAAAATTTAATGATAATACATTTGCTAATTCATCCCAACTCATATATTGAAGTTCAGGTGCTTTATATCTATTACTATTTTTAATTTTTTCTATTTGTTCTATAATGCATGTTATTCTTTCTTCATTGAAATCACATTCTTCATCAATTACTTTTATTATTTTATCCGCAATTTCTTGAAAATTTCTCATTATTTATCATCTCCTATTATACTTTTGTATTTATTTTTAAAGTAATTAGTATCTATACATAAATAATGAAATATAATTGATGTTGCTTCTTCTGAATCTTTTATTGTTTTAGGACACCAGTAACATATTTCATCAAGTTCAGTTATATAGCCAATATTTCCACCATTTTGTTGATATTCTCTATATGTTTGTTTTAAATTTTCATTTTCACCAGTAGCAAGATATTTTTCTATCTTTTTACTAACATATATTGATTTATCATGTGAACATGGAAAGCCTTCCATTTTTCTAAAGTAATGGTCGAAAAACAATTCAAAAATATTTATTCCGCTACCTAATTCACTTCTATATAATTCTAAATTACTCACATCTATTGAGTTCACAATATTATTTATAACTTCTTTTAATTTATCTTGATTCATCTGATACTCCTATTATTTCTTTATATTTTTGTAAAATTTCTTTTAAAGTATTTAATCTTGATTGTTCTTGCATAGCTATTACATAATCTTCTTCACTATCATATTCACAATTATAATTAATGCCTGTTCCTTTTGGTTCAATACTATATATTTTATCTTCTAAATGCTTTATAAACTCTTTTTGTTGAATTTCAAGTTTTATTTTTTTATTCAATGTGTATTTATAATCTTCAAATGTCATACAGTTTTCTAATTTTTTTCTTAAATTTCTATTTTCACTAAATAAATCTTCAACTTGTTTCTTTAAATCTTTTTGTTGAGTTTCTAATACAATTACTTTATCTTCACATTCACTTGCATATTTATGGTCAGCTACACCTATTTTTATTTTTTTTTCAATTTGTTTCTTTAATTCTTGATTTTCTTTATAAACCTCATTGTATTTATTAACTAATGTGTTATATTCTCCTATTGATACCTTATTCATTCTGACATCTCCTCTATTTCTTGCATTTTATCTAATACTTCAAATATTTTTATATGTTTAGTAAGAATTGTCTTATCCATCGGTATTTGGTTATATATATATTCTTTTAACTTATTCCAATTATCTTTTAATTGTTTATTTTCTTGTTGTAATTGTTCATAAGATTTATCTACTACTTTTGGAAAACTCCTTTGTGTTCTACATAGAATACTATTGTATTCACATTTTCTTGAACATTTAGAAACATAATCACAATATTTACATTTTTCGTTCATTCTGACACCTCTATTTTAAATATGGTTGATTAAAATTTTCATCATACCAATATTGTTTTATATAATTTCTAGTTTGTTTATCAAATGGACTTACACATCTATGTTTCCATTCTTTTAAGAATACATATCCAAAAAATTCTTGTCGAATACCTTCAACACTTGTGCAATTTGTACATATTTTAGTATCATTGCATATTAAATATTCTCTATGATTTTCTTTATCAATAACATAATCTATTTCTATACCAAGTAATGTTGCTATACTATTTAATTCATTAATTACTTCTAATTCTTTATTCATCTGACACCTCTTCATATTCATCACATACTGTTTTAATGCAATCATAGTAATGTGGTATCATCATAGTTACCTTACCTGTTGTTACATAAGTGTATGCAACACACATATCTCTTTGTTCGTGTGACTTGATACATTTTAAATTTGTACAACCGCATAATAAAAATATTATCATAAATAAAATTATTGTTTTTTTCATTCTGATACCTCTTTTATTTTTAAATACAAATCTAATAACTCAGGATTGTTCAATAGTTTTTTATTCTTATCAACTTTTTCTAAAAACATATCAATAACTTCTTTTTGCTTTTTGACTTGTTGTTCACTCTTTTCAAATGCCTTTGCAATAGCACAAACATACCATAATTGTTCTTGAGTAAATGTTTTTACGACTTTCATTTCATCAACACTATCTAATATTGGTATTTTAACTTCTATATAATCTTTATCCATATTCTTATTTCTCCATTTCAAATTCATCTTTATAGTTTTTCAAATAATAATTTTATTCTGTCTATTAAACTTATATATTTTATTGCATTTTTATAGTTTAAACTATATCTATTCAT